>Ga0070745_1001101_pt1 | contig 15227 bp, 28 predicted proteins | sample VirMetDEL_Mar_4_FD_77438 | JGI IMG/M metagenome (GOLD analysis project Ga0070745, IMG submission 77438) | Aqueous microbial communities from the Delaware River and Bay under freshwater to marine salinity gradient to study organic matter... | ecosystem: Environmental > Aquatic > Marine > Coastal ...
CGTGCACCACGTCCTCCTGTTTCAATATTTGTGTCATATCCAATAATACCACCTTCAATAATCATTCCTGCAAATAAAAGTGGGTTTAGCGCTTCTGAATTGACACCTGCATACTCTTCTCTTGTACTTCTTATAATCTGTCTTTCTCGTACAAGATTATCTAATCCTTGTCTCTCTACAACTCGAAACCAGCTACCTCCTCCAGCCGATTTTAAAGCATCAATTAATAATGCTGTACCACCTTGAGTTACTGCTGTAGAGAATGATGCAATATTTTCTACAGATCTTCTTTGTCCTGTTTGATCTGTAAAGCTATAAACAGCAACGATAGGCATTTGTTCTGCTGGTGGTAGATTGAGTAGCTGTACATACGATGGAAGTTCTATAATCTCTGGCTCATCGTTACACACAAGAGGAAGTGTCGATCTTACCGCATTCGGTATCGATGTAATTGCTTCTCCAAGAGTTCTTTCTCTTTCGATATAAGGATCACAGTCAAGAGGTGTTTCAGTATATTGAGGTATTCCAGAACATCCTACAAGAAATAATACTACTGTACTAAGTAGATAACGCATGTCTCCGTACTAGTTCATTCCTTACTTTTTGTTTCACCTTTGGTATCGTATTTAATGATTCATATTTCTCAAGTAAAGATTTTGTTGAATGTGTTTTAAGATAATCATGTTTCCATAAAAATCTTTTACCTCGTTCTCTTACTGATTCTCCAAGTTTAATTGCCATTAGGGTGCTCCATTAATTGCGTCGTATGTCATACCAAAGTTACCCGTACCAATAGGAATCTCAATTGAAGTTTGTGAACCCTCAGGATCTACTATGATCAGAACAATTGACTGGGTTAAGTCGTCATTTGTAACTACTTCGTATGAGACAGTTGAACCTTCTAATACGAAACTACCAAACAATACTGGATCCTCGTTTGCAAACATTTGCTCGACTAAAGTCTTTGATAACTGAGCATAAATTCTTGACTCAAGGTTACGAATAAACTTAGCAAGAGTTGAGTTATCCTCTTCTCTTTGTGCTGCTCGTTCTGCAGCATCAAGTGCATCTTGAATTGCTTTTTCTCTTGATGATTCTTGATTTTCTACAGTAAGATAGTGTGAACCTTGACCAACACCACTGAACGATGGATTCTTAAATCCAAACGTAATTGTATCTGCCAACGCCACATTGCATACTAACATTAGTATAAGTGCAAAGCGCATAATCTACTCCATATTGCTTTTAACTATTTATATGTAAAATGGTTTAAAACAAAGATTTGATTTGTATAAATAAATTATTATGGCAGATAAATCTACATTCACTACAGAATTTGAAACTATAAGAGCAAACGGTTTAACACTTGATAGTGATAACAATATACTATCAAAAGATTGGACAGCAAGTTCTGTAGATTCCGATTATAAATCAAAACTAGCTAGCATGCATAGCATCAAAGATAGATGGAGAGCAGTTCACACTGATGTTGCAGATTATGTTCCAAGTGGTTCATCAATACTTGACTTAGGCTGTGGAGACAAAGATATACTCAATACAATTACTTGTACTGATTATCATGGTGTTGACGTAAATCCTGCAGCAGATGAGGTTCACGATTTAGATGGATCTCTTCTTACTTTTGATAGGACGTGGGATATTGGTCTTCTTGTAGAAGTACTTCAATTCATTGAAGATCCAGGTAGATTATTAGATCATTATAAACAGTATGCAACAAATTGGGTTTTAACAATTAGGCCTATAACTGAAGAAAACATAGCTTTCAGAGAAAGTCGACTGACTTTTAAAAATGGTTGGACAAGAGACGAATGGATAGTATTCTTAAATGAGCATTTTACAAGCGTAACTGTAAGTGATGTAATCTTTACAGATATTGTAACTTATGGAACAGGATTTCCAAAACCATTTTTGATTGGTGTTTGTACACCATAGGAGATAAATTATGTCATACTCACCAACGTATGTTCCTCAAAATGTAATAAGATTATGCTCTAGAGCTTTTAAAGAACATTTTTTTCCAGAACAGTGGAAAGAGTCTGCACGATGGGGTGAAATATACGATACGATTACTACTAAGATTCCTCATAATTGTTCAATGCTTGATCTTGGTGCTGGAAACGAATTTATTAAAAAATATGCTAAACATAACGAAGACTATTTTTCAATAGATCTCAATAAAAAATGTATGTTACAACATGATTTAGATTTTGATCTACTTGATCTATGGCAGTACAGAGCAAAGGGTGGACAACCACTTCCAGCTAGTGCAGAAAGAAAGCAATGGGAAGTAGGTCTATGTGTAGAAGTTTTAGAATATATTAAAGATCCTGTTCGTATGATAAATCACTATAAACAGTTTGCAAAGAAATGGATTTTTACAAGTAGAGTTGGTCGACCTGATCATATCTACGAAGACCACCACCCATTACAAAACCGTTGGAGATCGCATGCTGAATTTGTTAATTTCATTAAGCCTTTATTTAAAAACGTCGATGGCTCAGGCATTCAAACTTCTTTAACTACATGTTCAGGAAAAATGAAACCTTTTGCCATGGTCGTTGCTTCTGATTAATGCAGGTAGAAATTCGGGTAAATGGACAGAAACGTTCTGCCGACGTGCCACCAGAGACTACGCTCTTAAAATTTCTAAGAGAATATTTAGACCTCACTGGTGCCAAGTTGGGATGCGACGTGGGAGACTGCGGTACCTGTACGGTTATAGTCGACGGTGAAGTAGTTAACTCATGTATTATGTTAGCAGTCAAAGCTAACGGTTCAGAAGTACAGACGATCGAAGGTCTGGCAAATAATCATCAATTACACCCATTACAAGAAGCTTTCGAAGAATTAGGTTCTTTACAATGTGGCTTCTGTGGTACAGGTATGTTGATGATGGCAAAGAAATTACTAGATGATAATCCTTATCCTACACGAGGAGAAATAAGAAACCATTTAGCAGGTAATTTATGTAGATGTACAGGTTACACAAAGATTATTGAAGCTATTGAATTAGCCGCTAAAAGAATAAGATTTAATGATCCTGGTTATACTGACTACCACTAATTCCTTCTTCTAATATATAAGCATTCTCTCTTAGTTCCTCTTGTGTATAAGAACTAAAATCATGGTGTGTACCAAATAATTCGAAGTATAATCCTTCGCAATATTTAATTAGAGATTCTCTTTCATCAAGAATAGAACCAGTATGCCCCATATATTAATCCAAGCAATAGAAGTATGTCAGCCGTTATTGAATAGACAAGATAGGCTCTGAACAACCAACGAGATATTTTCCGAGTACGGGTCATCTTTCATTCCTATTTGTCCTAAAATAAACATGTTAATGTATTTATATCAAGCTAAGAAATAAAGTACAATTCCACAGTAAATAACCATAGCAAAAAATACTACAGCTTCCCATTTAGGACCGAGTGGTTCTTTGCCTTTACCATATCTACTCATGATACCACACTTACTGCAATTGATACAATCAAAACAATACCCACAACAATTAATAGTGCTGTGTGTTTTGTTTTCCATACATTATCTAAGTCGATGTCCACGCCAAGCGCATCTAAATTTTCTTTCTTTTTCATATCATTATCTAATAGTCTTTTTAAAATCATAAATCACCAATGATGAATTATACCCATTACAATCATAATGTTAGTACTTAAGTAAACCAACACTATTATTGTTCTTATTATAGCGATAAGATCAGCTTCTCTATTTGATTTGCCAGTCTTATCGCCTAATGCTTTTGCCCAGATTCTCCACATCATCCTATTGGCTTATTCCATTCGTCAGCATAATATGCTTCTTTCTCTTCATCTGTATCGTCCATATAAAGTGCCTTTTGTTTTCGTGTATGACTTAAGTTACTATCATACGCATCATCAATGTGCGCCTTCGCTATAGCTTTATGTGGTGAAAAATAATCTTTAACGCCTCCGTTCTCTTTATCATGTACATATAAAGCAATGAGAGCATAATGTAAAACTTTCAAAAGATCTTTTCGATTCTTACCTTCTTTCTTTCCATATCGTTGTGCATACTTTAAAATATTACCTATACAGAATCCTTCACCATGACCACCATCTATAATAAACTCTGTGGCTTGAAATTGATTCTGTGAATAATGTTCATTATAAGTTTTATCCACATATTCTTGTAGTTGTCTTAATAGTTCACCTTCATTATATTTGTACATTATAAAAACTCCTCTAAGCTAGCTTTCTTTTTTAAGTCTAATTTAATTACTTCAATATCTTTATCGTATGCTCGATTCTTTAAAAAATCTCCCATATCTTTCCATTCACGTTTACTATTAATCTCATTGACGTTTACTTTATCTAAGTTTCGATTAATATGCTGGTCTGAACCAACATTGATGAATATTGCATCTTTCTTTCCTTGTTCTATAAAACCTTTCCATGCTTTTGCATCATAAGCAGATGTTGTTGGAAATGGCATTGTCTCTGCAATAGGATCTGCTTTTAAAAATGGTACAGTCGCTGAAATAACTTTTGCTTCACCGATTTCTCCTGGATGTATGTTACGTGCAACTGCAATTCCATGCGCTTCAGCATTTGGCCATCCGATCTGTAAAGCTCTAATCATTGTACCTGTAGATACTGCACACCATATTTGTGATGGTTGTTTTCCAAGTGAGTTTTCAATATGTACGGCCATATTAATAAGACCTGCAGTAACTGTCTTTTCACCAGTCAATCCAAATGGTAAGTACTTAGCATTGTTTCTTTCTGCCCATTCTTTCGCATAAGCATTTAATACTGGCATGGCTGCTATCTTTATAAATCTTACATCAACGTGGTCATAAGCAAACAATGAACCCTGATGATCTGAAACTGTTGTGCTAGCAGGACAAAAGAAGACCACTTTTTTGTCATACATTTCCGCTAACATTGCTATGGCGTCAGGGGCATGACCTTGGCGTGGCGCACAATATACAAGCGTATCTTCTTTTGTTTCTGCTATAACTCTTTCTGCACCAAACGCTTTTAATCCACCTGGTGCTAAATCTGCTCTTAACACATATTTGTCTCCAGCAAGGTGTTGTACTGCTGGAGGAGGACATTTGGTGTTAAATGTACCCCACATATCAAGGTATAATTGACGAGCTTCAGCTCTTGTCATATTTCCTGGTATGTCTTTGTTTCTTGTATCTGTGGTTACATTAAACATGTTGTTCCCCAATCGTTTCTACGATAATATGGTGGTGCTATGTGCACACTCGAACCATTTTCCATATATGTCTTAGCATATTTTTCTGGATCCATTGAATACCAATCTTCAGGTGGCATTACAACTCTGCCGTTTGATTTCTTATTTAGTAAATCAATAAATCTCATTGTTAAATCATATCGCTCTTTTCTTGTTCCAAAAAATGGTGTTCCTTTATAATAACCAGTTTTTGGCAATCTTCTTTCTTCGTATTCAACTGGAACAGGAGCTGCATATTTTACATCACCAAATTTATCACCTTGTTTTACATATTCTGTAATCAGCTCTTCTAACTTATCATCATGCCTTAATAAGTGGTGTCTTATATCTATAGAACCATAACAGAATGTGATTTCTCCTTTTGGTGTCATACCTCTGAAATCCTCTTCTAATCCTCTTCTCAATTGGCCAAATAATGTTTTACCATTTGTTCTAAGTACTACATCATCTTTTCGAGAGAATGCAGATGTATGTGAATCACCTACAGATACGCCTGACAAATGAGTTAACTCTTGTTGTTTTAGTGATGGAACCTTCTTCAATCTTGCAGATAGTTTATCACACCACTCTTCAGTTATTCCTTCATAGGTGGTAGGTGCTTTTACTCTTGACTTTAATTGTGCACCAAGATCAGGCATATCAAAATCAAGTGAAATAACATTAGCATGAGAGAATACACGATTGATGTTATCATATATTTGTTTATTTGCACCACCAAATAAGTTAAGAGCTCCGCTGAAGTTTACACCATGGTCAATAAAGATTTCATCATATTGTAAAACTTTATCAGAGCATTTATTATCGATATCTGCTTTTAATTGATCTGACCAAATAAGAGACCAACCTAAAACATGAGATGTTTTGAGTTTAGGTATGTTATACGTTGGATTTGTAATTACTCTCATTTCTTTAAACTAAATTTATTTGGAAATATCCATGTGTAAGGTATTCTTTTTGTTGGACTTTTTACACCATGAGTGATTGCAATGTGTTTGTAAAAGAAACATGTTTTATCTTCTACATTTAAATATTTTTGTGATGTCATTGGATTCTTTGGATGATTTACAAGTGTGTTCATCTGTTCTAACCACAATTCTGCGTTTGCATTCTTTGGAACGAATTTACCATTTTCATCAATATCATATCTAACTTTACCATTTAAATTCTTTCCACCAAATATTTGTTGCATTCCATCGAAGTGACCAGTTCCACCAAATAGTATTGATTCAGGATCTACGATATGAGGATATGACATAGCCAAATATCTTGATGCATTTTTACATGGGTATAAAGGACTTCGAAAAGCTTGATACTTTTTAAAATACTTTTCAAGTATCTTTGAATACTCCATCATCGTATACGGCCTATCTACGTTTTCAAGAGTGTGATGTAAAGCATCTGCTGCTTTTTTCGGTCCTTCTAATAACCATTCTTTTACTACAGTATCTTTTGGATAGTAGATTTGGAATAAATCATTTCGTGCATGCCTGTTTTTAGAAAAGTGTTCTCTACATGCATCTTCGCCTTCTTCCATTAATTTAGTAAGAGTTCCCCAATGTTCATTCGTAAAAGAGAATACAAGTGTATACCATAATCTATCTCGACTGCTTTTTACTTCTTGCATCTTCTCACAAAATGGATGCTCATGCCAATGCAATCTATGAGAAAAGATTTGATAATCTTCTTTAAGTAACTTATCTTCTCTCTTATCAAACTTATCACAGAACTCAAAGAATTTTTCGAATCGTTGTTCTTGTGTCCAATCTTTCATCCAACTTTCTTTTGGCTTATTACCTTTCATATCAACAATCGAAGTATTCTTATACTCGATATTGTCATAAGGTTGATCGATAAATTCTGCTATATCTGCTTGCATTTGTTTTTATACTCTTCTACTGTTAGACCTGCTTCTTTTAACATTGCATCGTCTGATGGATGGTTTTTAATACCATTAAATGTTTTTACAATTCCCATATCTAACATTGCTTTCTGTCTTCCAAAAGGATGATCTGTAATTTTACATGATGACCATACTTTATCAAAGTTTAAATGATTATAATCATTTCCTGGTCGAATATAATTTTCTACCCATCTTATAAAGTCACAGCATACATCTTCTGCATTATATGGATATGAACCTGTGTCTTCATATATTTTTTCCATAACTTTATCAAGGAATATTTCTTTTTTTATTTTTTCGGTAGGATTAGCGAGGTAAGATATACACTCAACTGCATTTGTACCATAATAAAACATTGATTCTCTGTTAACATATTGTGGGTACCAATCAGCAACATCTGCAACTACAGCTGCATATTGGAATTGATACTTTCTTAATCCGTGATTTACATTCCAATCTAACATGAATGAACCAATCTCTCGTAAATCTCTTTTACCTCCACTTTCCAACCATTCTGCCATTTCTCTTGCAAGTTTTGGAGCATACTCTGATAGGAAATAATCACCGCCTCTTTTATATGGTTTGCCTTCAGGTATTTTTGGAAATGCAGGAAATTGATAACCAATAGAAGTATAGAATGGTTTAGGATGTTTGTTTACAATCTCAACCATTCCTTCGATATCTTTTGCTCTATGTAAATTAAATAGAAGCGTATTGTAATAACCTGAAGGTTTAGTACCATAATTGATGGCTGAACCAGTAACCCTATGTAATATAAAAACGTATAACCATTCAGGTAAACCAAAGTCTTTATGTTTTCCTGTCCAATCTTTTGCTACTGCTTCTCTTTGCATTGTGATCTTACCAGCTTCCATCTTTTTCCAATATGGATGCTGATCAGTCCAACCATAAAATACATCGTTGACTATCTGAGAAAATCCTGCATACTTACGTTCAACGACATCATATAATTCAACATTACACATAAGGTCGTCAGGTATACCTGAGTCCATGTGAGAAATCATACCATAAGGCTCTTCGCTAGAAACATTACAAAGCTTTTGTTGTTCTAAAGCAAGAGAATAGTATCTCAGAAATTCATCGTAGTATTTAGTTGTTTTAATCGACATATATTTCTTCATATTCACCATCGATGTATGACCAAGCGCTATCAAACCGATATGATTTTCCAGTTCTTTCAAACATAATTACAAAACTATATTTAGTCTTTCTATTATTTTGTAAATGCTCGATGTGTTTCTGCTTTCCTCCTGGTGCAAATGTTTTAACTTCTGTCTTAATACCATTTGCGCTAACTAAATCTTTCCATTTGTGATCATCAGTTTTAAACTCGAGTTGGTTTACTAAATAATACTCAGCAAAAAGGCCATCATAAGTATTTTTTACAATTGTTTCAAAAGATCTTTTTGCCCAAGCACTAGTCTTTTTATGTTCATATGATTCAAATATCCTAGCTTTCTGTATTACGTGTTTAGTAAACTTATGATGATCATCAACAAGGGTTTGATCAAAAGTTAATCCTTTTAATTGGTCTATAACTACTTGTTGTTCAGGTGAAATCATATTTCTTCGTCACTTAGTTCATCTAAAGCATTTAAGAAAGGATCTGCAATTTCCATCTTAAATAACCAATCATTTGATGTAATGCTACTAGGTTCTGCAATAAGATCTTCATTAAATTCTCGAATAGAACCATTTACTGGTGCATAAATGTCAGATGCTGCTTTTACAGATTCAATAACCATAACTTCATCACCTGCTCCTACAACATCGTCTTCATCTTTACCTTTTTCAAGATATACAACATCACCTAACATTTCAATAGCAACTTGACTAATACCTACCCAGTATTTTCCATCTTTACCTTCTTCGATCCATTCATGTGTCTTTGTATATTTCTTTGCCATAATTAATTTCCACCTGATACAAATATTGCGTATATAAAAAATAAAAATATAAAAAAATAACTTAAGTTAGTTTTAAACTTTTCCCATTTATTCATTCTCTTATAACTCTTTCTCTTTTTTGGCCGAACCACTGATGAAGAAGAAACTGTTGTTCTCTCTATCCAACCTCCAGCTCTTCGAACTGTAACCTGTGTTCTACTTTGACCTTTGCTGTTGAATGACTGAGTCATTCTATGATTTCTGTTTCCTACACTCGTGCTAAACGTAGTCGTTCCATTAGTATTATCTGTTCTAGTACGTTTAACGTTTCTAGTTTTAGTTCCAGTTGTTTTTGTAGTACGTCTAAACATTATATTTCCTCTATTACTACACCAGCTTCAAGCATCATATCTTTTGCTTCTTGTATTGATTCTTCCCAGCCTTCTTTAACAATCTCTAATTGTGATAATACGACTTTACTTATACCAACTTGTATAATACCCTTTGCACATTCTCTACAGATATGTAACCCAGATACAAATAATGTAGAACCCTCAAGAGATACTCCATTAATTGTAGCGTTGTAAATACAATTCTGTTCTGCATGTACAACAAGTTTATTTTTAATCTCTCTGACTTTTAATCTGTAATCAGAGTCTTGTATGTTTCTAGGAAAGCCATTAAATCCAGTAGCAAGGATTTGACCTACGCCACCAACAGCTACAGCACCGACTTTAGTTCTAGGATCCTTCGACCATTGAGCTATTTCCGATGCCAAGCTCAGATATCTTTTCTTCCACGTAATTGAAATGTCGTTCATAAATGTGTAAACTCCCAACTTGCCAATATATGTTTCTACCTTTTAGATTAAGTTCATTTTGTAATTTACTGGCAATATAGTTTTGCCAGGCGAAGTCGTTACGATAACCAAAAATAACATCGTTACTTCGCATCTGTACAATGACTTCGAGATAGCCATCTCTTATCATATATTGTACAGCATTAGTACACATGAAATCTGACATTCCATTTGTACTATAATCTTGATGCATGGTTGGACGAGTATATATCATCACAGCACGACGACTATTAGGATTCTGTGATAATTCGTCCAACACATGCGAATATTGATTGCCATTTTCTTCAGCAAAGATACACCAACCATAATTGGAATTGATGTAACCATCTTTATCTGCAACTTGTTTCCATATTTCTGGAGGGCCACCAGGAATATCGTTTACATTAAGTGATTGGTTCATATACCAACCAATTTCACGTTCTATGTAATCTTCATTTGGTACACCAAAGATCGCTGGTTCAGTACATAAGAATGATGCTGCTGGTATTTCTAGCATTTTTACACCAGTCTTATCAGTAACAAACATCTCATTACGATAGTTCCAAACGAATTTGCTTTGTATATCTTTTACTGTTAGTCTAAACATCTTTACCTCTCGTAGTTGTGTAACGATCATCCATTTCAGGAGCATATAAAATGGACATTTTAAGAATTATTGCTTGCGTGATAGCATGATCGATATGATGAAGGCCACTATCAGGATCGATATCTTGACCTTCTAGCCATGCAAACAGATGTCGTTGAATTGATGAATATGTTCTGCTTTGTGCAGTCACGTTTAAGTCATCTCGCCAATTATGCTCAGCATATTTTTTGGCACCGAAACCGAGTACAGTAGCAACTGATCTTAGTACTTCAGTCGGTATAAGATGTATTGGTGGTTTTTCTTTGATGTCGTCGTCGTATTTCATTATATCTCCTATTTTGGTAATTTGCCATGATTACCTATATGTGATGGTGGAACCCAATCATTTGGTTTAGCCAAGTCTGGCAATCCAAGTGGATTAGGTCGATTTTGCTTTGTACCAACAAATTTATTCATGTTGGCTTTAAAGACTTCGTCCCATGCCTCATATGCGTTAACACCAAAGGCATCGAGAGTTCCAATCGCAACAACACAGATATCGATGAGTGCATCGACAACTTCTTCGTTATCACGATGTAGTTCTGCTTGTTTTAACTCATCTAGTTCCTCTTGTATAAATCTGATCCTAAATGATAGATAGTCTCTGTACGATCCTGGATTTTTCTTAATCCAATCATGTACACCATATTTCTTGTGCATCTTATTGATGTCTTTTACCCAATTATTGCTCATAATACTCCATTATATCAAGTTTTTTGTTTATTGTATACATTTAATTTCTTCTCATTGTTGCAAATATTTTTGCGTCTGTGTTTTTAGATACTGGTACTGCATTTGATTTATGCATAGTTGCAATACCAAGTAATTCGTCTCCTGTATATTGATTTGTTTCCTTCCTTTTCATGTGTGATAAATCTTTGAAGTCAGTGATATCTAAAGACTTAATCTCTCTTTGTTTTTTAAGTTGTGCTAAAACAAGGGGAGATGTAGACGACGTAAGGGTTTTGAAGGAAGATAAAGGAGTAGATTTGCGCTTTGCACGCATCACCCTTTTACGTCGTCTACCAGAATAATCGTAGTTTACTGAGTTACAATATATCATTGCCATAGCTGGTACCAGTATATCACAAATTTACCTTAATGTACACCTTTTTTATACTTTTCTTGCCATTTAGATCCAGTTACATGCATACCTTCGTTTGCAAGCTGTAATCTATATAGTGTTCCAATAACTTGAGTCATTGATGTATAACTATTGATGTCTTCTCTCAGTCTATTATTGCGTAGCTTTTGATTGATAGTTCTATTTGGTAAACTATCAATCTTTTCTAAAGCTACTTTTTTAGCTTCGTCTAAACTGAGTTTTTCTACTTCTTTAATATCCATTATTCTGAAAAAGCTGCAGCTATAACTGTACGGAATTTCTTTGCAAAGACGGTGGAAAATCCTGGAACAAACTTTTCAGGATATCGATATTGTAGATATACATCAATTTTTCCTGCATTTTCTAGTCCACCTAAGATATCACCAAAATGTGAGTGACCACGAAGTTTAGTAACAAACTTATCTTCTTTCCAACTCCATAATCGTCTTTCAAACTTTTGTTTTGGTTTACGTCCTTTTAGACATACACGAAGTGTAGTTGGTTTGAAGTTTCTAAACATATCAGATGGTGGAAACTCTTTTGCATAGTCTTCACGTATTTGTTTGTTTGCTTGTTTTACTGCTTTTTTGATCATATCAATTTTTTGCCATCCTTCAGCATCTTGATAATCACCGATTCTAAACATAAAATTTTCTGTTCTATTTTGCATATGAGCTCCTTATAAGTTGTTCTTGTTGTACATTCATCTTATGTAATTTGATTGCGTCTATAATCCAATCAAGATCTTGTAAATCCCACTCATCGCGAGCCAAATGTGTTACTTTGATTGCAAGTGGTGAAGGTTTAAACTTCTTTATTTCTTTTCCTTTTACGATTTTAGTTTCTAACATATAATCTCCTTTATTTAGGTCTATTATCCCATATTGGCAGAAGTTGTACATGTTTTTTAGTAACTATAACTCCAATAAAATCAACTGCTTGCACAAGTATATGATTTTATTAGAGATTTTCTTTTTCTAATAAAATCAACAACTTGTATAAATATAACATGGCAATAAGTAAATATTTAGCAAATACTGCAATATCAGAATTAATCGACCTCAGCGAGGGACGAATACTTGGTACTACTAACATTCATAAATTTGGTAGAAATCCAAATGTAGGTGGTGCTCCAGAAACAATATGGGAACAAGGTGGAATTTACACTTACCTAACAGTTGCTTCAACAATTTATGTATATGGTGCTGATGCACAAGATGGTGCTGCTGGAACAGGTGCAAGAACAGTTACAGTTCAAGGATTAGATGCTAACTATAATGAGATTGAAGAAACACTTACAGTAGATGGTGCAGTTTCAACTCAATCATTTTTGAGAGTTTATAGAGCATTTGTTGCTTCTGCTGGTTCATTACAAACTAATAAAGGCGATGTGTTGATATCAACAGGTGCAAGTGGTACTGGTACAGTATTGGCAAAAATTGCAACAGTTGGAACAGGTACAGTATATGGTCAAGGACAAACAAATTTAGCACTCTATACAATACCTGCTGGTAAAACAGGTTATGTGAAAACCTGGAATATAGGAGTAGGTGCTTATAATGATTCCGTAACTGCTAACTTATATACGAGAGAAGTGGATACTGGTTTAATTTTTAGAACAAGAGATGTTATGGACGTTCCAGGTGGACTTCATCAAAGAATATATGAAGTACCGTTTCGTTTACCAGAAAAAACAGATATTGAGGTTAGAGCAATTGCTTCAACAGGCACAAATATATCATCAACTTTTGACATAATATTGGTAGATAAATAATACTTAATAAATAATTTTTGTTATGACTATATTATTAGATAAAATTCCTCTGGAATTAGCAGAGAAGTTAGTAAAGGATGATCCAGTCCGACCTAATATCCCTGCCTCAGTACGACAACAAAATCATTTCCAAATGTTTCAAACAGAGAATGCAGTTATATGTGTAGCATTCTGTAATAAAGTACCAAAGACCGAACAGGGATTGCTTGAAAGTAAACCTGGTGATATCGCTGTATTCTATTCTGTATGGTCATATCAAAAAGGCGCAGGTAGAGATATCGTATTGAGAGTCATAGAGGAAGCACGAAAAAGAGGAATGTCTCGATTCGTAACAATGAGTCCTAAAACAGCAATGGCAGAAAGGTTCCATATTCGTAATGGAGCAGAGCTCTTATCTGAAAACGAAACCACGAATAATTTCGAATATTTATAAATAGATACATGAAACATCTATTACTTGCAATACTTCTATTGCCAGCATTTCTTTTGGCACAAGATAACGAAATCACTATCGAACAAACAAGTGGAAACTATTTTGATTTAAATGTAGTACAGGTAGGAGATTATAATATAATTAAAATGTACGATACTAGTTCATACGTTTCTGGTAATAATGTTGAGTTAACTTTAATACAAGAAAATAGCTCAGGAACAAATAACGTAATTGAATTATGGCATTTATCTGGAACTGATAATACTATTCGTTGGGCCCAGGGAACGGCATGGGATAATGCAACATCTACGACATACGGAGACGATGGTAATGAAGGTGGCGGACATTATGCAAGATTAGACATACATGGAAATTATAATCATTTGCAAGGTCATCAAACAAATCAGGGAAGCACTAGTGGTCATACATTTACAAGTCTTATCTTTAGTAGTTATAATGATATATGGTTAAGACAGCAAGGTGATGGTGCAAAAACAATAGGTCTACAAACAAATAATGACTACAACGATATATCAGTATTACAAAAAGGTGCTTGGGCACAGCATTCAGCAAGCATCTCACTTTCAGGCACAGACCCTACAACATTAAATTTAACACAACAAGGAACAACATCACAATCATATTCACTATCTCAGACTTGTTATACTGTAGGTGGTTGTAGTGTATCAGTAACACAAGGACAATGATGTATAGTTGGAAGACAGTACTAGTTACAGTAATACTACTTTTTAGTCTTAAAGTATCTTCACCATACATTGTTGAGAACATACAATGGTCATGGTTTGATTACTTACACCAATCACATGAAATAGAGCAAGTACCAGACTTTGTACTTGTTGATATTGATGAGAAAGCAATAGAACAATATGGTCAATATCCTTGGCCACGTGATGTTTATGCAGAACTTATGTGGAATACAGATCCATCAAACGTTCATGTATTTACTCAAATCTTTTCAGAAGAAGATAGATTCGGAGGCGATGAAATATTCGCTGAAGCTCTGATTAATCGTTTATCTATTCTAGCAGCAGCACCTACGACACAAACTCAAACAGGATTAGCACCGTTTGTAGGTACTGCTACTTTAGGAGGAGGTGCAGCGGCTGACTATGTCTGGAACTTTCCTGGCATAATTTCACCTCTTCCGATTTTGCAAGCTAACACTTATGGTGTTGGTGTAACAAATGCAACTCCTAACCTACCAGGTACTCCAAACTTTGATGCAACTGTAAGATCTGCTCCACTTCTAGTCAATGCAAATGATCAGCTATATCCGTCATTAGTACTAGAAACAATAAGAGCATTCTTTGATGAGACATCATATCAATTAAGAGTTAC
>Ga0070745_1001116_pt1 | contig 15144 bp, 13 predicted proteins | sample VirMetDEL_Mar_4_FD_77438 | JGI IMG/M metagenome (GOLD analysis project Ga0070745, IMG submission 77438) | Aqueous microbial communities from the Delaware River and Bay under freshwater to marine salinity gradient to study organic matter... | ecosystem: Environmental > Aquatic > Marine > Coastal ...
AGCCGTACAGCCCTGGCACAACCATGCGCACGGGGAACCCGTGTTCGACCGGCAGCGGCTCGCCATTCATGCCGACGGCGAGGATGCTGTTGCGATTGGCGTCCTGCAAAACCTTGAGCGGAGTACTTGCCGTCCACCCGTCGACGCTGCGCGAGAGAACCATGTCGGCGCCAGCGAGAGGTTTGGCCCTGGCGAGCAGTTCCCTGATCGGGTAGCCGAGCCATTTCGCGTTGCCGATAAGCCCGCCGCCAACTTCGTTGGAGACACACATGAGAGTCACGTGAGTCTCGATGAGCGGCAGCGCGAGAAGCTCGTCGAAGGAGATCTCAATCTCTTCTTCGACCATTCCTGTGATGCGAAGCGACCAGTCGGCAGCGTCAATAGTTGGCACTTGCAGTGCAGTGTCGATGCGGTAGAAGCCGTCGTTGGAACTGATGATCGGCGTGATTCCATCAACGTCGAGGGATGCCCCGGCAGGCACGGTCTCGACAACTGTTGCCGCGCGCGGCAACGTAATCGCCTCACGTACCGCGTTGACCGCCGTGGTTCCCGCGTTCATGAGGCGAGCACTGATGCCCACAAAAGCCGATGCAGCACCGACACCGATGACGGCTGCAAAAAAACTGCGCCTCGCGAGTCCTTCGTTTGTCGTGCCAGTCGAAGCTACAGTGCTGCTCGCGTCTTCCCACCGACGCAAGCGGCCAACGGCAATGTGGAGCAGGACGGCGCCAACAATCATTCCGATGGTGGTCGGCACTGCCCACAAGACTGTGGCTTCGGCTCTCGTCAGCACGGCAAGCAGCGCCACCCCGGAGACCGCAACAAGCACCATCACGCCGATGGGCCGTTTCAGGTACTGGAGAATTCCACTCGCCGCGGCAAGAATCGCCACAAGAATGCCCAGGCATACAAGGAGGACCGCTTTGTCGTCAACTCCGAACAGAGCGATAACCAGGTTTTTGAGCCACGCGGGGGCAAGGTCGATGACAAGCGAACCGACGGCAAAAAGTGGACTACTCGGTGGAGCGAGAATGAGTGCGAGGAACTCGGCAACAGCCAGAGTCGCCGCAGCAGCTGCGACTCCACTTGCCGCGGCCCACACTAAAGCCGTGCGCTTGGTCATGTGCCAACCTTTCAGTTAAGAAACTGTAGGCCGAATCAGCTGGAAATCACACGCGCGCCATGCACGGGGCCAGTAGCGCGCACAACCATGAGTCTCGCCGCACTTAGCGCAATGTGAAGTTCGAGAGCACTATCGAGGTCGGCTGCGAGAAAAGCGACGGTGGGGCCTGAACCCGAAACAATGCCGGCCAAAGCACCGTTCTCTTCACCAAGCTCAAGCACGTCAGCAAGCGAGGGCTCGAGATTAAGCGCGGGTGCTTGCAAATCGTTATACAAGGTCTCGGCAAGCATGTGGGGGTCCCCGGCTCGCAAAGCGTGCAAGACACTGGAATCAACCGACGGCGCAACATCGGCCGGATAGATGTCTTGAGCGTGCCGGTCACGGTGCTCGTCGAGCTCGTTGTAAACGGCAGGAGTCGATAGGCCAAAATCGGCGAGCACGAGCACCCACTGGAACTGGCCCTTGGCCAGAGCCGGGCTCAACTGATCTCCGCGACCGGTACCAATAGCCGTTCCACCCGTGAGTGCAAAAGGAACGTCCGCTCCGAGCTGTGACGCGAGCTCGAGCATCTGCTCCCGGGGGTACTGCGTGCCCCACAGTGCGTCGCACGCCACGAGAGTGGCAGCGGCATCCGCGGAACCGCCGCCCATGCCGCCCGTCACGGGAACGTGTTTGTCGATCTCAAGTCGAACTCCTCCGCGGTAGCCGGTGGCGCGAGCGAGCAGCCTGGCAGCTTTTATCGCAATATTGCTTCCGTCGGTGGGCACTCTCGAAATGTCGACGCTCCCCGTGACCTCAACAGAGAAGTCGTCGGCTTGATACGCACGAACATCTTCGTAGAGAGACACAGCCTGATATGCAATGGCTACATCGTGGTATCCGTCGTCCTGAAGAGTGCCAACCTTGAGAAAAACATTGATCTTTCCCGGTGCTCTGACGTGCACCATCGGTGGCGTGGCCTCGGTGGTCATGAGTACAACTTAGCCGAGCAACGCCACCCGGCGAACCACGGTATGCTACAGCCTGTCTGTCCCCCGGATGCGGGGTGAGTCAAGACCGCGCGATTGCAAGGAAGTCGAGCACTGTGAGCTCTTCTCCCCGTGAGGTCGGAGCGATTCCAGCAGCCTCAAGCCTCGCGCTCGCCGTTGCCGAGTCGCCAAACAACCCCGCAAGAGCCTGCCTGAGCATCTTGCGGCGCTGACCAAAAGCCGCATCGATAATGGCGAAAGTGGCGAGCCGCTCTGCTTCTGTACCGGGAAGCGAGCCGCGGTCGAATCCAACCAAAATTGAGTCGACGTTGGGAACGGGCCAAAAAACTTGGCGACTCACTTTGCCCGAGGTTTTCCACTGTCCGTACCACGCGGCCTTCGCGCTTGGAGAGCCGTACACCTTGGATCCCGGAGGCGCGGCCAGCCGCTCCCCAACTTCTGCTTGCACCATCACGAGTCCACGCTCGAGGCTCGGAAAGTGCTCGAGAAAGTGCAACAGAACGGGAACCGAAACGTTGTAGGGCAAATTAGCCACAAGAACGCTCGGCTCGTGAGGCAAGTCTGTGATGCGCAAAGCATCGTGAGTGATGACCTCGAGCCGAGCGTCTGGTTGCATCGACGCTACAGTCACGGGCAATTGCGCGGCAAGCCGTTCATCGATCTCAACCGCCACAACTCGGGCGCCAGTTTCGAGAAGCCCGAGAGTGAGTGAACCGAGGCCCGGCCCAATCTCGACGACGTTTTCTGTTGCCGTAACGCCCGCGGTTTTGACGATGCGCCTGACGGTGTTCGCGTCAATGACGAAGTTCTGTCCAAGCTTTTTGGTGGGAACTATGTCGAGGAGGGCAGCAAGATCACGAATCTCGGCGGGGCCGAGCAACGCTGCCACTAGGCGCGGCCCGATCGGGGCTCGTGCGAAGGGTCGTCGTCGCTTGGCGGGTCAAAGCTTTCGCGAGGTTCGGTTACCGGTTCCGCATCCCACAGACCGTAAACCTCTTCAGTGTTCGATGAAATGAGCGCAGCAAGCATGGAGACGTCGGTGCCCAGGTGCGCCGCCATGGCTCGCAAAGTGTGGGGAAGCAGGTACGGCGAGTTGGGCCTGCCGCGGAACGGCATGGGTGTGAGGTAGGGCGCATCGGTTTCGACAAGCAGGAGACGGCGCGGCAGCACGTCGAGTGCTTCACGAAGAGCGTGAGAGTTTTTGAACGTCACGGTGCCGGAGAACGACGCGTACCACCCGTTTTCTGCCAAAACCGCGGCGAGCTCTGGGCCACCGGAGAAACAGTGGAACACAGTTTTTTCGGGGGCACCGACGCGCAATAGAGTCTCGACAACCTCATCGTGAGCGTCACGATCGTGAATTTGCAAAGCCAAACCATATTTCTTTGCAATCTCGATGTGGGCCTCAAACGACCGAAACTGTGCGCCTCGCCCCGACTCATCGGTGCGGAAAAAATCGAGACCCGTCTCGCCGACGGCGCGCACGCGCGGCCGGGAAGCCAGCTCATCGATTTCGGCGAGAGCAGCGTCCAGAGTGCCCTCGCGGTCATACCGTGGAGCCTCATTGGGATGGATGGCAACCGCAGCGAGAACTCGGGGTTCGATCGCGGCAATCTCAGCCGACCAGCGGCTCGTCTCCAGATCGTTGCCCACTTGAATGACACCGCGAACGCCAACACTCGAAGCGATATCGAGGTGCTCTCTGTAATCCATGGGGTTCACGCCATCGCTAATTTCCAGATGGGTGTGGTTGTCGTAGACCCCAACAACAAGAGCTTCGGGCGGGGGCGGGTAGGTCAGGTCGCGGTCCTTCGACAACTCACGACTGCGAATATGCTCGCCCATGGCACTCACTCCTTGGTATCGGTCTCAATTCGCGGGAACAGTGCATCGAGAGAACCCACGCTACTTCCCACGGGAAGTTGTGCCCAGTGACCCGCATCAACGATCACCTGATCGGTGAGTTCACCAAGCCCTGCAGGTGCTCCAAGAGCCACCCACAGTTTCGCTGTCGACACCGGCATGACCGGTGACAACAAAACAGCAAGAGCGCGAAGTCCATCGGCGACTGTATACAACACGGTACCGAGCCTCGCGCGGGATTCCTCGCTTTTTGCCAGCACCCACGGCTCTTGCACAGTTATGTAGCCATTGAGGGCATCAACGACTGTCCACATCGACGAAATTGCTTCGTGGATGGCGAGGCGCTCGATTGCAGCATCCGCGTTCTCGGCGGCGGCAGACACAATGGCTTGAATTGCAAGATCGTCTGCGGTGTACTCGCCGGGTGCAGGAATGACACCGTTAAAGTACTTGTTGATCATGGCGATTTCGCGGGATGCCAGGTTGCCAAAACCGTTGGCGAGCTCCGAGTGGTACCTCGCCGACAGATCCTCCCAGCTGAACGAGCCATCTTGGCCGAAACTGATCGCACTCATGAAGTAGTAGCGGAAAGCATCCACGCCAAAAGTTTCGGTGATCTGCTGTGGTGCGATACCTGTGAGCTTCGACTTTGACATTTTTTCGCCGCCAACAAGCAACCAGCCGTGGCCAAAAACTTGTTTGGGCACGTCGAGACCGGCAGCCATGAGCATGGCGGGCCAAATGACGGCGTGGAAGCGTGCGATGTCTTTACCGACGAGCTGTGTTGCGGGCCAGCGCCTGCGGAAATTGTCGTCATCAGTGCCGTACCCGATAGCCGAAATGTAGTTGAGGAGCGCGTCAAACCAGACGTACACAACGTGGGAGTGGTCCCACGGAATCTTCACACCCCAGTCGAAGCTCGAGCGAGAAATCGACAGGTCAGACAGCCCCTGTTTGACGAACTGGATGATCTCGTTGCGCACGCTCTCGGGCTGCACAAAGGTAGGGTTCGACTCGTAGAGGTCAAGAAGTCGCTGCTGGAAGTCGCTCATCCTGAAGAAGTAGTTGGTCTCTTTAAGAACCTCGATCGGGCGACCGTGAATCTTGCAGACCTTCTGGCCGAGGAAATCTGGCTCTGTGCTCTCCATGAGATCGTCGAGCTGTTTGTACTCTTCACAACCGACGCAGTAGTAGCCCTCATACTCGCCCGAGTAGATGAAGCCGTCGTCGTAGAGCTTCTGCAAAAACACCGTGACGGCGGTCTCGTGCCGTTCGTCTGTCGTGCGAATGAAGTCGTCGTTGCGAATGTTGATGGTCTCCAGCAGAGGCAACCACGCTTCGTTGACGAGCTTGTCGGCCCAAGCTTGCGGCGTCGTATCGTTGGCAACAGCCGTACGCAAAATCTTCTGGCCGTGTTCGTCGGTTCCCGTGAGCAGCCACGTGTCGTCACCGCTCTGACGGTGCCAACGCGCGAGTACGTCCGCCGCAACCTCTGTGTACGCGTGACCGATGTGCGGTACGTCGTTCACATAGAAGATGGGCGTCGCAATGTAAAAAGAATCCCCTGCGGCCATGAGTCAATCTTACGGCCCAGCATCACACGGTTACGCTCGGTGCAAAAGTGGGTGCGTGTGCGCGCTACCTAAGCTCCAGCGGTGAACCTCAGCTCCAGAGCGCCTTCATACAGGTCACGCTTGCTGAGGCCTGTCTGCTCAGCAACTTCTGAGGCTGCCTCCTTGAGCCGCAACCCGCCCGCGACGAGAGCGAGAACCTGAGCAACGCCCGTCGGAAGATCTGACGTCGCAGGGGCAGCGCCCTCAACGACGAGACAAATCTCGCCGCGCGCGCCCTCGGCGAAATACTCGGCAAGCTCGGCCGCAGTGCCTCGCTTGACCTCTTCGTGAAGTTTCGTGAGCTCTCGGCACACCACAACCCGACGATCCGCGCCGAGCGCTGTGGCCAGATCGGCGAGCGCGGCCGGCAAACGATTGGGACTCTCAAAAAACACCATGGTGCGTTCTTCGCGAGCCAGACCAGTGAAATACGCGACTCGCGACTTGCGAGGCAGGAAACCTTCGAAACTGAAGCGGTCGGTTGGCAAACCCGACACGGCGAGCGCCGTGAGCACAGCACTCGGGCCCGGGAGGGCCGTGACCGTGACACCGGCTGCTGCGGCTGCCGCGACGAGCGGGAAACCGGGGTCGCTGATGGCGGGCATCCCCGCGTCTGACAGCACAAGAACATCGGAGTTGCGAGCGAGCTCGGCGATCTCCGCTGCCTTCTCACTCTCGTTGTGTTCGTGCAAAGCAATGAGTCGCGGCCTGTTCTCGATACCCAAAGCACGCATCAAATGAATTGTCGTACGGGTGTCTTCACTCGCAATAGTTTCCGCATTAGTGAGCGCTTCGATGAGGCGTGTGGAGGCATCGCCGAGGTTGCCAATCGGTGTTGCCGCGAGGATGATCACTTGCCCATTGTCCCACTCGCTTTACGATGGGCGAGTGACAGTGCAACCGCCGAGTGACTTCGACGCCATTCTCGGCGCCGCCGCTGCTCACGGCGCGTCGGCTCCAGAGGCCGACTCGAGTGCCCGCACGGAGACGGGTTCTGTCTCTACTACGGCACCCGAAGTCACGGGCGCGCGCATTGATGACTGGTGGGCTCGCAAAAGATCAAGCCCCGTGTGGCAGCGAATCTACAACTGGGGTCTACCCGCCTTTGTCATGGTTATCGCGGCGTTCACGAGGCTCTGGAACCTCGGCCACCCAACAAGCCTCGTTTTCGACGAAACCTTCTACGTCAAAGATGCGTGGACGTTATGGAACCTCGGCTATGAAGCGGGCTGGCCTGCCGAAGCAGACGCGCTTTTCAACGCTGGCAACACCGAGATATTTCACACCGACGCCTCGTTTGTTGTGCACCCGCCGCTCGGCAAGTGGATTATCGCCCTCGGTATGGCGGCGTTTGGCCCCGACAATCCGGTAGGGTGGCGCATCTCCACGGCCCTCGTCGGTATCCTCGCGGTGGCCCTTCTCATGCTCATCGCTAAGAAACTGTTCGCATCGACCCTTCTCGCGAGCATCGCGGGATTCCTCATGGCCATCGACGGCAACGCCATAGTCATGAGCCGCGTCGCGCTACTCGACAACCACCTCATGTTTTTTGCCCTCCTGGGGTTCGGCGCGATCCTTCTCGACCGGCAACACAGTGCCGCCAAACTCGCGGCGTGGCTCGCAGCGAGACGGGATGCCGGACTCTCCACCGACTGGGGCCCGAGCCTGTGGGCGCGCCCCTGGCTGGTGGCTGCGGGCCTCGCGTTCGGGCTAGCGGCGGCGGTCAAGTGGAGCGGCCTCTACTTTTTGGCAGCCTTCGCCGTGTACACGCTCGTTGTTGACGCTCTTGCGAGGCGTCGTGCTGGCGTTCTGTTTTGGGGCACGGGAACTCTCCTCAAGCAAGCGCCCGTGAGCTTCCTGCTCACTGTGCCCGTGGCGCTCGCCGCCCACCTTGTGACGTGGACCGGATGGTTTGTGACGGCCGGCGGCTACTACCGCCAGTGGGCGACCGAAGCCGGCAACGCGTGGACCGGCGCTCTGTCGTGGGTGCCTCTCGACATCCAGAGCTTCGTGCACTTTCAGGTGTCTGTGTACACCTATCACGTCGGAGAAATGCGGGCACATCCGTACCAAGCGAATCCGTTGACGTGGCTGTTTATGGTCCGGCCGACGAGCATGTATTGGCTCTCGAGCGACAACGGCACCAATGGGTGTCTCGCCGATTCGTGTGGTGAGTCGATCACGGGAATCGCGAATCCACTGATCTGGTGGGGGGCGACTGCGGCGCTGGGCTACCTCATCTACCGGCTCGTGAGATATCGCGAGTGGCACGTCGGCCTCATCCTGATGGGGGTCGCCGCCGGCTACTTGCCGTGGATGTTGTATTTGCACCGCACGGTGTTTCAGTTCTACACAATCGCGTTCGAGCCTTACCTGATTCTTGGCCTCACGGTCGCTCTCGGTGCGATCCTCGGGTCACATCGAGATCCGTGGTGGCGGCGTGAGCGCGGCATCGGCTTTGTTGCGGGTTTCTTGGGCCTCGCCGTGCTCCTGAGCATCTTCTTTTGGCCGCTGTGGACGGGCCAACAGATTGACTACACATGGATGCGCGCCCACTGGTGGTTCGACTCATGGCGCTAAGGCGATCCTTCGACCAGACTCCAACCGTGCGGAGTGTTGCGTTCGGTTACACAGTGTTGCCTCGCGTGACCGGTGAATCTGTAGCCTGTTGTCATGGCAGACAGAGAGTATGGCTTTCGCACTAGAGCGATTCACGCGGGCAACATCCCCGATGAGGTAACCGGCGCGCGCGCCCTGCCCATCTACCAGACCACGGCTTTTGTCTTCGATGACACTGCTGATGCCGCCGCTCGCTTCGCCCTCCAGAAGTACGGAAACATTTATTCGAGGCTCGGCAACCCCACCGTCGCTTCCTTCGAGGAGCGCATTGCGTCTCTCGAAGGCGGACTGGGTGCCGTCGCAACCTCTTCTGGCTTGTCTGCGCAATTCATCACTTTTGCTTCTCTCGCGGGAGCCGGTGACCACATTGTCGCCTCGGCCAGCTTGTACGGCGGTTCGATTACGCAATTGGATGTCACCCTGCGCCGCTTCGGCGTGACAACGACTTTCGTGCACTCGAGTGACCCTGCCGACTACGCCGCGGCGATCACCCCGAAGACGAAACTGATTTTCGCCGAGATCGTGGCGAACCCCTCGGGTGAGGTCGCCGACGTCGAAGGGCTTGCCGAGGTCGCTCACGCTCACAATCTGCCACTCATCATCGACTCGACTATCGCCACGCCGTATCTGTCGCGCCCGATCGAGTGGGGCGCCGATGTTGTCACTCACTCCGCCACCAAGTTCATCGGCGGTGCGGGAACCACGCTCGGTGGTGTCGTTGTGGAGTCTGGCCGGTTCCACTGGGCCAACGAGCACTTCCCCCTGTTTGACCAGCCCGTGCCGTCCTACGGCGGCCTCAATTGGCACGGCAACTTCGGAGAGTACGCCTTTCTCACTCGTCTTCGCGCAGAGCAATTGCGTGACATTGGGCCCGCCCTCTCGCCCCACTCGGCGTGGCTTCTCGCTCAAGGTGTCGAAACTTTGCCGTTCCGTTTGCAAGCTCACGTCGACAACGCGCGCATCGTCGCCGAATGGCTGGATGCAGACTCCCGAATCGAATCGGTGTTTTGGGCGGGCCTTCCCCAGCACCCTCACTTCGAGCGCGCCAAGAAGTATCTGCCTAAGGGACCAGGCAGCGTCTTCAGCTTTGTCGTCACGGGCGGCCGCGAGGTCGGTCAGGCTCTCATCGAGAACGTCAACCTCGCGAGCCATCTCGCGAACATCGGTGACGCCAAAACCCTCGTGATTCACCCCGCGTCGACCACCCACGCTCAGCTCACCGAGCAGCAGCTGCTCGAGGCCGGAGTGCTCCCGGGGCTCGTGCGCATTAGCGTAGGCATCGAGGATGCCGACGACATCCTGTACGACCTTGACCAGGCCCTCACTATCGCCACGAAAGGTACAGTATGAGCGAGACTGTCACGACCCAGCTCGCCAACGGCCTGAGCTGCGATTTGCCCGCAAACTCTCCCCTCGCGAAGCTGCTCAAGTCGCAGCGCACGTGGGTAGGCCCGAGCGCTAAAGAACGATTGGCTATTTTGCGCGACGCCAAGTCGATCGCGATTGTTGGCGCATCGCCCAACGCGGCGAGGTCAAGCTACTTCGTTGGCACCTACCTCCTGCAGTCGAGCAACTACACGGTCTATTTCGTGAACCCCAACGCCGATACGATTCTCGGCCACAAGGCTTACCCCGACCTCGCGTCGCTTCCCGAAGTTCCCGACATCGTTGATGTTTTCCGCAAGGCAAGCGACATCCCGTCGGTCATCGACGATGTCCTCGCGAGCGGGGCAAAAACCGTGTGGGTTCAACTCGGCATTTGGAACCAAGAGGCCGCTGAGTACGGCGAAAGCAAAGGCCTCACGGTCGTCATGGACCGCTGCATCAAAGTCGAGCACGCCAGATTCCACGGCGGTTTGCACTTGCTCGGTTTCGACACCGGAGTCATCAGTTCCAAGAAGCAGGTTCGCTAGCACCACGAGTGTTACGGCGGATGTCAGAAGTTAACCCGAGCGTCACACGCCGCAAGTAGCGTTGAGACATGACTTTCCCCGGCCCGCTTCTTGTGTCACCAGTCGTGTCGACTCAGTGGCTCGCCGACCACCTCGGCAGCGACAACCTGATCATTATCGATGCGAGTGTTGTTAGCGCGCAGAGCCCGGATGGCACGACCAGCCTTGTACCGGGCCTCGACGCTTTCGAAAAAGCCGGCCACGTTCCCGGTGCGGTCTTCGCAGATCTCGTCTCGAAATTCTCCGACCCTGAGAGCGATCTTGCATTTACGAAGCCGAGCGCGGAACAGTTCGCACGGGCTGCCGGTGAGCTCGGGGTATCCAGCGAATCTACTGTCATCGTCTACGACACCTCGGTCGGCCAATGGGCTGCCCGACTGTGGTGGCTGTTGAGAGCGTTTGGCCTCGACTCGGTTGCCGTTCTCGATGGCGGTTTCTCGAAGTGGACGGCCGAGTCTCGGGAAACTGTGCTCGGACAGAGTGCGCCTGAACCGAGCCAATTCGAGGCGAAGCCGCGCCCTGAACTGTGGGTCGACAAGGCTTTCGTTGAGGGAGTTGTTGCTGGCGTTGAGGATGCCGCTCTCGTCTGCGGGCTCCCACCCCAGGAGTTCAGCGGAGAGGCTGGCTCTCGTGCCCGCCTTGGCCACATTCCCGGTAGCGTCAGTGCGCCCGCCGGTCGGCTCGTTGACCGCGAGACCAACGCTTTACTTCCCGAAGCGGCGCTTCGAGCAACCTTCACCCCCGTGCTCTCCGAGCCTCGAGTCATCGCTTACTGCGCGGCCGGGATAGCCGCAGCGTCGGATGCACTCGCCCTCACCTTGCTGGGGCACAAAAACGTCGCCATTTACGATGGTTCACTCAACGAGTGGGCGTTCGACGCCTCTGCTCCGCTCGCTACGACCACTGTCACGGCGTAGGCTCGGGTTTGTGACTACGACAGCCATCACCTACATCGGCGGACCCACGACGCTCCTCGAGTACGCGGGCTTGCGCATCGTGACCGACCCCACGTTCGACGCTCCGGGAAGCTACCCAGAGCCCGGGGAAACCACGCTCGTAAAAACTGCAGGCCCCGCTGTCGCACGCCTCGCACTCGGGCACGTAGACCTCGTTCTTCTCAGCCACCACGAGCACAAAGACAACCTCGATTGGGAGGGCACCGAGCTTCTCGCTACCGGAGTCACCACCATCAGCACACCCAAGGCCGCGAGCGATCTGTTTGGCGGTGGCGTCATCGGTCTCGATGACTGGGAGACGTTCGAGGTGGGCGACGTAACCGTCACTGCCGTGCCAGCCCTCCACGGCCCAGCAGGTAGCGAACCCCTCGTCGGTCCCGTCATCGGTTTTGTGCTTGAAGCCCCAGGTCACCCTCGCGTGTACGTGAGCGGCGACAACGCGTGCCTCCCCCTCGTCGAGCAAATCGGTGACCGTTTCGGTGGCGTCGACATTGCCGTGCTGTTCGCGGGCGCCGCTCGTGTCGACGGCATCGACGGCCAACTCACTCTGACGTCAGAGGATGCCCGCACCGCAGCCACGATGCTCAACGAGCCGCGCGTCGTCGGAGTGCACACCGAAGATTGGGAACACTTCTCGGAGTCGCGCGCGCAACTAGAAGCAGCTTTCGAAGGCTCTGGCCTTCTGGTCGCGACTCCCCGCGGCGAGCGCGTCGAACTGTAAAACCACGGTGCCGCTGGTCCCGCAGCTTTCGCCGCGGGGCCGACGAGACGACAAGCGTGATAGGCCTAGTTGACGTCGCTCGGGTTGTTGCCGACGCGCATTCCGGCATCCAGTGAATCAATCGCAGCCATTTCGGCAGTGCTCAACTCGAAGTCGAAGACTTCGAAGTTTTCGGCGATGCGCTCGCGCGAGTTGGACTTGGGGAAGATGATGCGCTCGTGCTGCAGGTGCCAGCGAATGGCCGCTTGAGCGGGCGACTTGCCGTGCGCTTCGCCAGCCTTCACGAGGGCTTCCTCCTCGAGCAGAGGGTACTTTGCTTGGCCGAGAGGGCCCCACGCTTCGATGTGTACGCCGAGCGCACGGTTATGGGTTGTGACATCCCGCTGCTGGAACGCGGGGTGCAACTCGATTTGGTTGATCGATGGCACCGTGGAGCTTCCTGCGATCACCGTGTCGAGGTAATCATTGTGAAAGTTCGAGACACCAATTGAGCGAGTCTTACCCTGCTCTTTAAGCTGTTCGAGCGCGAGCCAGCTCTCAAGGTAGAGGTCACGCTCGGGGCACGGCCAGTGGATGAGGTACAGGTCAACGTGATCGAGCCCGAGCTTCTCGAGGCTCAGATCCATGGCGTCGAAAGCGGACTGCGTGCCCTGATCGCTGTTCCACAACTTGGTGGTGATGAAGAGCTCGTCGCGCGGGATTCCCGCCGCCGCGATCGCTCGCCCCACACCGATCTCGTTGCCGTAAATCGCAGCGGTGTCGATGTGGCGGTAGCCGGCTTCGAACGCGTCGAGAACAATTCGTTCGGTCTCGTCGGGGTCAACTTTGAACACCCCGAAACCGAGTTGCGGGATGCTCACGCCGTCGTTAAGAGCAATGGTGGGGATCGGAGCCGAAGTAGTCATACTTCCATCGTGCCACGACCCCCGAGTTTTAAACGTGGCGTTCGTCTTCTCCGTTGTACGCGCTGAGCGGACGGATAAGTGCGTTCGAGTCCAACTGCTCCATGATGTGTGCCGTCCACCCCGTCACTCGCGCCGCAACAAACAGCGGGGTGAACGTGAGAGTGTCGAAACCCATGAGGTGGTACGCGGGGCCACTCGGGTAGTCGAGGTTGGGCATGATGTTTTTGCGCTCGACCATCGCTCCTTCGAGAGTCTCGTACAACTCGGCGAGATCCGGTCGGTCATAGTATTCGACGAGAGTGTCGAGCGATGCCTTCATTGTCGGAACTCGAGAGTCGCCACTCTTGTAGACCCGGTGGCCAAAACCCATGATCTTGCGTTTGTTGGTGAGTGCGTCTTCGAGCCACGCGACAGCCTTGTCGGCCGTGCCGATCTCATCAAAGACGTGCATGACAGCCTCGTTTGCACCGCCGTGAAGCTGGCCCTTGAGCGCGCCGATTGCTCCCGTGACTGCCGAGTGCAAATCGCTCAGGGTGCTCGTGATGACTCTCGCCGTGAACGTCGAAGCGTTGAACGAGTGCTCCGCATACAAAATCATCGACACATCGAAAGCTTTGACGACGAGCTCGTCGGGCACCTCGCCGAAGGTTTGGTACAAGAAATTCGCCGCGTAACCGAGGTCCTCTCGTTGGGGCACGAGCTCTTCGCCGCGCCTGCGACGCTGATCGTAGGCAACGATTGCCGGGATTTGCGCGAACAAACGCACCGACTTCGCGAGGTTCGATGCCCGGTCGGATGCTGCCACATCCGGGTCATTGGCTCCCATGACGCTCACGGCTGTGCGCACGACGTCCATGGGGTGTGCGTCGAGCGAGAGAGAGTCGATCACGTTTTTTACGACGGGATCGAGCTGTCGCTGCGAGCGTTCGAGAGCCACAAAGTTGGCGAGTTCTGCTTCGTTCGGAAGCTGGCCGTTCCACAACAAGTATGCGACTTGCTCGAAGGAGCACTGTGCCGCCAACTCCTGCACGGGGTAGCCCCGATACAAGAGACTGTTAGTTTCGGCGTTTACTTTGGACACCGCGGTGTAGTCGACGACGACCCCCGCTAGTCCTTTTCGAATGTCTGGTTCAGTCATCGTCACTCCCTACAGTTGGGGTGCACTTGGCACTGTTGATGGCACGGTTGATGGCACTGCGAAGTTGAAGACTCCACTGTCGAACACGTTGTAGCTTTCGTAGTCGAGAAGTTCATACAGCCTCGCTCGAGTCTGCATGCGCTCGACCACGGGGGCAAGGGTTCCCTCTGCATTGAGTGTGTCGAGAGCCCGTTCGGCCTCCCCCATAGCGCTGCGCAAGAGACTCACGGGGTAGATAACAATGTTCATGCCCACGTCGGCTAGCTGCTTTCTGGTGAACAGCTCGCTTTTGCCGAACTCGGTCATGTTCGCAAGAAGTGGCACGTCGATGGCTTTGCGCATGGCTTCGAACTCACCGAGGTTTGCCATGGCTTCGGGGAAGATGGCGTCGGCTCCGGCATCCACGAGAGCTTTTGCTCGATCGATTGCCGCGGGCAAACCCTCAACGGCACGGATGTCGGTGCGAGCCATGATGAGCAGGTTCGGGTCGCGCCTCGCATCGGCCGCCGCACGAATGCGCTTGGTGGCGGTCGAAGCGTCGACAACGGCCTTGCCGTCGAGGTGACCACAGCGCTTGGGGTTGACTTGGTCTTCGATGTGCAGGCCCGCGACACCCGCATCTTCGAGAGACTGCACGGTGCGCGCGACGTTCATGGGTTCGCCGAACCCGGTGTCTGCGTCAACGATCGACGGCAGGTTGGTCATTCGAGAGATCTGTTGTGCGCGCGCGGCGACCTCGCTCAGGGTTGTCAGCCCGATGTCGGGCAGACCGAGGTCTGCGCTAATAACTGCTCCGGAGATGTAGACGCCATCGAAGCCTTTGTCTTCGATGAGGCGAGCGCTCAGGGGGTTGAATGCGCCGGGAAAACTCAGCAGCTCGCCGCTAGCAAGTCGCTTGCGAAACTCCTCGCGCTTGGCCGCCGGGGTCATTGTCGAATACAGCATTAGAAGAGTCCCTTCGGTGCGATAGCTTCGCCGATGAGCCCGGGTCGGGCCGCAATGGTGAGAGCCGCAACCTCGGCCGAGCTGAGCTCGGGGAGCCTGTGCACAAGCTCCAGGAACCTCGCGATTTCGGACTGCTCGAGGATGCCCTCCGCGAGCGACTCGAACTTGGAAATGTATTGCGCCCTCGCGAAGGGGCGCGCGCCGAGCGGGTGCGCATCGGCTACAGCGATCTCCTCGACGATGCGTGTGCCGTCGGCGAGGTCGATCTCGACGCGACCGCCGAAAGCTTTCTCGGCGGGGTCGATCGAGTGGTAGCGCCT
>Ga0070745_1001118_pt1 | contig 15138 bp, 9 predicted proteins | sample VirMetDEL_Mar_4_FD_77438 | JGI IMG/M metagenome (GOLD analysis project Ga0070745, IMG submission 77438) | Aqueous microbial communities from the Delaware River and Bay under freshwater to marine salinity gradient to study organic matter... | ecosystem: Environmental > Aquatic > Marine > Coastal ...
GAGATAGCCTCTCGCGCAGCAGCCGCAGGAACGTACAGGCGTGTGACGTACTCCGACACCATGCGGTCGGCAGACAGCTCGGGCGACAGGGTGGCGAGAGTGTGCCGAATCTTCTCCACCCACCGCCGCGGAACTCCGTCAGCATCGCGATCGTAGAAACGCGGCGCAATCTGGTGCTCGATGAGGTCGTACAGGGCAAGCGCCTCAAGCTTGTCACGCTCGGCACCGTCGCCCGCGGCATCCGCTGTCGGAATAGCCCAGCCATTTTTCTGGTCGTAAAATTCTGCCCACCAGCCGTCAAGAATCGACAGGTTGAGCGAGCCGTTGAGGGCCGCCTTCATGCCCGAGGTGCCACACGCCTCGAGCGGGCGCAGAGGGTTATTGAGCCACACGTCGGTGCCCGGGTACAGGGTTTTCGCCATAGCAATGTCGTAGTTGGGCAAGAAAACTATGCGCTCACGAACGTCGGCCTCGGCAGCGAACTCGATGAGCTTCTGAATGAGGCGTTTACCCTCATCGTCGGCCGGATGCGACTTGCCTGCGACCACAATCTGCACGGGCCGCTCGGGGTGGGTCAGCAGCGCACGCAACCTTTCGGGGTCGTGCAACATGAGCGTGAGGCGTTTGTACGTGGGAACACGCCGCGCGAACCCAATCGTGAGCACCTCAGGGTCGAGCAGGTTCGAGTACCACGAAGGGTCACCGATTCCCGGGTTTTGTTCGCGCCACGCGTCGCTCGTGCGGCGGCGGGCGTCGGCAACAAGTTGTGCGCGCATCGCACCGCGAACCGCCCAAATGTCTGCATCGCTCACCGTCTGCGAGGTCCAGTCGCACGCGGTTGTTTCGGCGCCGTCAAACTTGTCGGCAGCGAGTTGGCGCAGCAGCGGGTCGGTCCACGTTGGTGCGTGCACCCCGTTCGTGACCGAGGTGATGGGTACGTCGGCGCGGTCGAACCCCGGCCACAGTGCGCCGAACATGCCGCGCGAGACATCCCCGTGCAGTGTGGATACGCCGTTGGCGCGCTGCCCGAGGCGAAGCCCCATGACGGCCATGTTGAAGGTGCCCTCGGAGCCGCCCTCGAAGTCTTCAACGCCCAAAGCGAGCACGTCTTCGGGGAGCACTCCCGGCAGAAGATCGGTCGAAAAGTAGCGTTCGATAAGCGAAGTTTCAAACCGGTCGATGCCCGCGGGCACGGGAGTGTGGGTGGTGAAAACCGTGCCAGCCCGCACCACCTGCAGTGCTTCGGGGAAGCTCAGCCCGCCGCCGATGAGGTCGCTGATTCTTTCGAGACCCAAAAAGCCCGCGTGGCCTTCGTTGGTGTGAAAAACTTCTGGCGCTGGAGTGCCCGTGAGGTCGTTGTAGATGGCGATCGCGCGCACCCCGCCAATACCCAGGAGCAGTTCTTGGAGGAGTCGGTGTTCGCCGCCGCCGCCATACAAACGGTCGGTCACCGAGCGCAGCTCGTCGTCGTTCTCCGGAATGTCGGTGTCGAGCAGCAGAAGCGGAATGCGACCGACAGTGAGAACCCACACGCGGGCAGACAAAGCGCGCCCCTCGGGAAGCGCGAGAGTGACCAGGGCTGCGCGCCCATCGGGGTACCGCAACACCGTGAGCGGCAAACCGTCGGGGTCGAGCACAGGGTAGCTCTCTTGCTGCCACCCGTCTCGAGAAATCGCCTGGCGGAAATACCCCGCTCGGTAAAACAGGCCAACCGCAACAATCGGCACACCCAGGTCAGAAGCGCTCTTCAAATGATCGCCGGCCAAAATGCCGAGCCCACCCGAATACTGGGGCAGCGCCGCGGCAATACCAAACTCGGGAGAAAAATAGGCGATGGATGCCGGAGCCTCCTCGAGCCCCTGATACCAGCGCGGCTCACTCACGTACGCAGCGAGACCCTCGTGCAGCGACAGCGCCTTCGACACAAATGCCTCGTCGGCGGCGAGCTCGGCCAGCCGCGCAGGCTCAACAGCGCCAAAAAGCGCGACAGGATCGTGCCCAACCTCCTCCCACAGCTCGGGGTCGATCGACGCAAAAAGCTGGCGCGTCGGCTCGTGCCACGACCAGCGCACGTTAGCAGCGAGCTGCTCGAGCACCTCGAGAGATTGGGGCAAAACTGTGCGTACGGTAAAACGTCGGATAGCCTTCACGCACTTACCCTAAGTCAGGTGGGGCGCCTCTGTTGTCACGGTACTGGCTGCGAGAGGTTTCGCGCTCGGCATCCAGTTTCTTTTGGCGCCTACCTCGGGCTCCCGAGTGAATGGCACTCGCGATCATGTAGCCCGCATAGATGAACAGACCACCGGCAATGGCGGGCACAATCCAGGCTCGTGATTCGCCATTCACGAGGGTGTTGACATAGCCAATCCACGGCACGCTGTACCAGACCTTGCCACGAATCTGCACTTCTTGAACGGGCTTCTCGTCTGGCGCGGGGTTGTTGTCACCTTGCGTGGTGAAGAGTTTGTCACCCGTCGACGTGTTGCTGATTGAGATGACACGATGGGTGACAACCTCTGGTTGACCCGATACCAGTTGATAGGTGATGGCGTCGCCGATGCGAATATCGTTGGCGTCTATTGGGCGTACGATCACGAGAGTTCCGGGCGGATAGGTTGGCACCATTGAGCTGGTGAGCACCGTCATCGGGGTGGAGCCTGTAGCAAGCGGCACACCCACTACGACCACAGCAAGCAACAGCACGAGGCCGAAGAGCCCGCCGCTCAGCCCAACGCCAACGTAGTGAAAAATTCCGCGCTCTTTGTGCGCGCGACGCTTTCCACTCACCGCGCACTGTCGACGAGTTCAGGCGCGGAATTTCCGTCGCCAAAAGAGTTGTCGATGTAGTCGTCGAACTCGTCGTCTTCGTCATCTTTTCTGCGACGCCTTGCGACGATAAAGAAAATGCCCGACCCGAGGATCATCGCCGCGTACGGAGCGAAAACGAAAATCTGCTCGAAAGCCTCTTGAGTGTTGGCGTCAACAGTGAATGGCGGCAAAAACGGAATTTCGACGACAATGTCGCCTTCGCTGGGCCCAGTGGCGGTGCCGTCAGTTTCGGGGGCAGTCACGACCGGTGCTGCTGCCGCTCCACCGCCAGAGTTGTTACTCGCCGGCGGTGGCGTAACAACAACAACGGTGTCGTTCGGAAGGCACTGCGTTGGCTGCATGCCCGACGTCGTGCCTTCGCTAATGGTGATCGACAGGTTGAGACCAGCCGACTCGTTTTGACCAGCCGTTCCCGACAGGTTGCCGAGCCCGAGTGTTGCCGTGATCGGAACCGTTTCACCGGGCGCGACCAGCAAACCTTGAGTGAGCACTCGGCACGGCTGTGCCGAACTGACCGGCACTGGAGAACCGGGGTAGCCCGGCACACTCGCTGCGACAGTGAGCGCGTCGCCGTAGCTCGCGTCGTTGATCACGACATCTTTGAGAGAAATACGCAGGTAACCGGCAGAGGTGCCCACGTTTCGCACGAACATCGTTTGGGTCTGGGTTGCCGTCGGCACGAGCAGGGCAGTGCTCACGAAAAGATCTTGCGGCATGCTGGTGCCCCAGGCCGCGCCATCCGAACTCACCAGAATCTCGCCCGCGGCATAGGCCGGGCTAGCAGCCCCGGCCACGATCGAACCACTCGCGACGAGCGCAACAACGGCGGCACGAGTCATGGCCCGACGCCATGCGTGCTTCGGTGGTGCGGTCGTGCTGTGTAGACCCATGGTCAGCTTCCACATTGAAGGGTGGGTACCGAGTTGTTGATAATCAGACTACTCGTGCCCACTTGAGTCCAGGCACCCCCCGCTAGGGACTGCTGAACTTCAATCGACTTCGTGCCTGCACCGTACGTGGAGAGGGTTGGGCCAGAACCGAACTGAGCGGTCGGGTCATAGCCGGTCGCCCTACTGTGCACGGTGTCGACAACGCCACCCACAAGGACGCGGTACACAACTTCGCCCTCGTAGCCGGTGAGCTGTGGCCACGAGAAGTAGGCGTTGTATCCGCCCCCGCCGCCGTTGTCGCACGTGAGAGTGATCGGGGTGGGAGTAGCGGTTTCATACATTGTCAGCGTGAAACTTTGAGAATCATCGTTCGCCACACACGCCGCTACGTTCACCGCTGCTCCGTTGCCGTTGCCCGTGCGGGTCGCACACAACGTGTTATCGGCGCGGAGTTTGAACGTGTAGGTGCCATTGGCATTTTTCACGGGAAGCCACTGTTGGGTGGTGCCCGTCGCTGCAGTCAGCTGGACAGGCTGCCCGGTTGCAGCACTCGGAACGCTCCACCACGTGGTCGGAGTTTGTTTGCTTACTACCTTGTAGTAACCACCCGAGGTCGGCGTGAATCTCCACAACTGAGTTGCCTGAGCCGGGTTGGTGTCACACGTAGCGGAGGTTGCAGTGTTGGGGCTTGTGTAGGTCAGCTGAACGCAACGCTCTGGGCTCGAAGCCTTCTTCACCCGGTACCACGCGCCGCTATCGATGTCGGAGACGGGAGCCGCGGTTGTGACCGTTTGTACGAAGGTGATGCTTTGAGGCGCGGTGGCATTCCACGTGCCTACGAGCACGCTTGATGAGGCCGTCGCTTCGAGGGTCGCCGCGCGGTTTGCCGTGATCGCAGCGGGAGTCATGGTGGTTTTCACGCACAGGGCGACGCTCGCTCCGGCGGCGAGAGTTCCCGTGTACGTAACAGTGCTGCCGAAGTCGCCACTTACGGGGCTGCCGAGGGTAGCGCTCGTCGTGCAGGTCGCTGCCGTACCGACTTCGACAGCCACAGCCGCACGCAGAGTGCTTGATGCCGACGTTGCCGTGAGGCTTGTGGTGTACGTGCCCGACCTAGAACTCGAGTTGGTTACAGTGACGACACCAGCCGCCACGGGAGCTGCAGCCGTGTAGGTGTGCACGAGTCCAGGGGTTCCCGACAGAGCCTGGCTCACGCCAACAGTCGCACCTGTCGACGTCGAAGAAGCAGTCGTGGCCGCTTGCCACCATGCGTACGACACTCCTGTGCCCGCGAGCAGCAAAAAGACCGTGATTCCCGCGGTGATTCCCAAACGGGCGGGGGTCCAACGCTCGCGAAAGCTCGTGCCCTCGGAACGTGAAACCGAAGACTGAGCGGATGCCGTGCCGCGAGCCATGGCTACTGCTCCTGGTCGGCGGTGATCGTGACGGTGAATGGCGACTGTGAGCCTACTGTGGCGGCCGCGGTAAGCGAGACCTGCACACAAATCGTTGCAGTCTGGCCGGGAGCGATGCTCAAAAGCGCTGCAGGGGCAACAGTGGCTGCGGTTCCGCCGATGGCGCCAGCGCAGGTTCCGCGAGCGAGGCGCACTTCGTGGCTTGCTGCGCCCGCAACGGCGGAGCCGGAGAGATTCGCTGCAACAGTTCCTGTGTTGGTCACAGTGAAAGACTGGCGTACCGACTCGCCAACAAGCATGTTCTGCCAAAGCGAGTCGTCAAAGTTTTCTGCGGAAACGAGCGTCAACGAGCCCGACGTCACAGTGCTTGCGTCTGCAACGGCCGAGTCGTTCCAGAGGGCGTAGGTGCCCCCCGACATGACAACTGCGGCAATGGTGCCTGCGCCGAGGGCGGCGGCAGAGGCTAGGAAGCCATGAGTGCTGACGAGAGCAGGCTTCGCTTTGCGGTGCTTGGGGTTCGACAGTGTCGACATGACTTCACCTCCAGGCGTAGTCGATTGGAGCGTCGTGCCGTGAGCACGAGAAAGGGGTGGATGCCCCGCTCGAAGGAGCAGGGCATCCCGGGTACTAAGCGACCTGCGTTACCGTAACGGTGATTGCGCTGAAGTCGGTCGAGAGGTCCTGTCCGGTCTGGCCCGAAACTGTCGACGGGAAGGTGACGGTGAGTTCGACGTCGACGGTGTAGTCGCCGTCTCCGAGTGCGTACTCGCCCGAACCGTTGGGCACAACTACGTCGTTAGCGGAATCGCGAACAACGATGTCGCTCGTGACAACGGCGCCGGTGATGTTGTTGGTGATCGAACCAATGTTGGTGGTGATCGTGGCGTTGAGGTTGTCACCGGTAGCGGTGACATCGAGCGTCTCGGTGTACACGATGGTGTCGCCGGGAACGATGAGGTCGAGGTCAGGCGACCACGAGCCGGCCGTGCCGGTCGCAACGTCGAGCACACCGGAGGTTACGGTTCCAGCGTTAATCGATGCCGAGTCGTTCCAGAGGGCGAGGGTGCCAGCTCCACCGAGGAGGAGGGCGACGCCAGCAGCGCCAGCGATTGAGCCTTTGACAAGCTTGTTCATGATGGTTCCTTTCGCGACATCGCGAAGGGATGTCGGGTCTCCAACCCGACCTACTGCACGACACTGCGTGCTGCCCCACATGGTGGGGCAGCGCACAGTGTCAAGCGCAAGACATTCGGGTTGTCTTGATCTGGCGCCGCACAGCGCCGCCAGTTGTGTAGTTATGCATGTGGGCTAGTGCGCAACGCAAGTTGTCATGCGCGGTGCATTTCGCTCGGGACATTCTCACTACATTGGAGACCTGCTAGGTGTCACCCAACGTTCGCGGGAAATTTCCCATCACTAAATCTACCCTGTCCAACAATTACCGACAAGACCTGTATGCCCCTCGCGTTGACCCAAAACAGGGGGTACGTCTACTGTCCTCCAAAGTGCGGATAGAACGCTCGCCCTACCCCGACAGTCTTCTCTTTTCGCGGTACGGTCGAATTGTGGTGAATTTCGAAGGCGCGGCCGTGGCCGCTGATGGCACTCAAACTCCCGAGCACGCGTTCGCGCCGAAGATCGGACGTATTCCGATTCGCCACCTCTCTCCCCAGCAGCCCGAAGGCTTGTGGCCCGCCAAGGCGTACTCGGGCGAAGTGGTGAGCTTCGAGGCAACGGTGTTTCGTGAAGGGCACGACAGACTCGGTGTTCGCTTGCACCTCACTGCGCCCGACGGCACGGGCATCACGCTTCCAATGACCGCTGGTGCCCCGGGCACCGACCGTTGGAGCACTCAACACCGACTCGACGAGCTGGGTACCTGGATGTACAGCGTCGAGGCGTATAGCGACGACTGGGCCACCTGGATGCACAATGCCGGCATCAAGATTCCCGCGGGCATCGACGTCGAACTCATGTTTGCCGTCGGCGCGCAATTGCTCACGAGATCGGCCAAGACGCCAGCCGTGCTCGCAAAAGCCGCTTCCGCCCTCGTCGATACGGGGCTCACCCCTGCCGCGCGACTCAAAGTAGCCACGGACCGACGTGTAGTTGCAGCGATAGCCGCACACCCCATCGAAAGCCTCACAACGCTGAGCCCAGCTGTCGAGGTCAGAGTCGAACGGGCTCGAGCCGGGCTCGGTAGTTGGTACGAGTTCTTCCCACGCAGCGAGGGTGCAAAAAAGGCAAAAGACGGCACGTGGTCCAGCGGCACGCTCCGCACCGCGGCCGCGCGACTGCCCCAGGTTGCGGCGATGGGGTTCGATGTTGTCTATCTTCCGCCCATCCACCCGATCGGTCGCAGCTACCGCAAAGGGCCCAATAACACGCTCACGGCTGCAGAGACCGACCCCGGTTCACCGTGGGCCATCGGTTCGGCCGACGGCGGGCACGATGCAATCCACCCAGACCTCGGCACCTTCGCCGACTTTGCGTTTTTCATGAAAGCCGCCGCCAGAAACAACCTCGAGATCGCACTCGACATGGCGTTTCAGTGCTCCCCCGACCACCCGTGGGTGACCGAGCACCCGGAATGGTTCACCTCGCTGCCCGATGGTTCCATTGCCTACGCCGAAAACCCACCCAAAAAGTACCAAGACATCTACCCCATCAACTTCGATAACGACCCCGTGGGTATTCGCGAAGAACTGTTGAGGGTAATCAGATTCTGGATGGACAAGGGTGTGCGCATCTTCCGCGTCGACAACCCCCACACCAAGCCGCTGCAATTTTGGGAGTGGCTCATCGGCGAAGTGAACGCCACCGACCCCGACGTCGTCTTTCTTGCGGAAGCCTTCACGCGGCCCGCAATGATGCAATCACTCGCGGGTGCAGGCTTTCAGCAGTCGTACACCTACTTCACGTGGCGCAACACGAAGGTCGAACTCGAGGAGTATTTGCTCGAAGTCTCGAAAGAGACAAGCGCGTGGTTCAGGCCCAACTTTTTTGTCAACACTCCAGACATCCTCACCGAATATTTGCAATTCGGCGGGCGCCCTGCCTACAAGATTCGGGCAGCAATCGCAGCGACCGGCAGCCCCAGCTGGGGTGTCTACGCGGGCTATGAGCTCTTCGAAAACGTCGCGCGCCCCGGCTCAGAAGAAAACATCGACAACGAAAAGTACGAGTACAAGCAGCGAGACTTCGTGAAATCGGAAAAGGCTGGAAACTCTCTCGCCCCCTATCTTCGCGCTCTCAACGCCATCAGGAAGGCGCACCCTTCGCTCGCCCAATTGCGCAACCTCGACGTGCACTGGAGCGACGACGAATCGATTCTTGTCTACTCGAAGTACCTCGCGGCCGAACACTCCCCCACGGGCAAGGCCGACGCGATCGTCGTTGTGGCCAACGTCGACCCCCACTCGGTGCGCGAAACCATGGTGCACCTTGACACGACAAAATTCGGTGTGCCACGAGACACCGCTTTCACCGTGACAGAACTTATCTCCGGAGCCGTGTGGGAGTGGGGCGCCGACAACTATGTGCGCTTAGATGCATTCACCGAACCCGTGCATATTGTGAGCGTCTCCTTCCCGAAAGGCACCTGATGGCCAAGGCCGAGCGACCCGCCAGTCCAGAAACAGCGACCCCACAGCCTGCCGACGGTGTGCTGCCCGAGCTTCACCCTGGGCTCATCGCTGCTCTCGTGTCGGGCTCCCACCCTCAACCTCACTCGACGCTCGGCCAACATCCCGTAGACGGCGGGAATGTCATTCGTGTCGTTCGCCCACTCGCATCAACAGTCACGGCCGTGCGACCGGATGCCTCACGCATCACCCTCGAGCACCTCTCAGACGGACTGTGGCAGGGCTTCGTTCCAGGCGAAGGTAGCGCCTACGTTATCGAAACTGCCTACGACAACGGCCCAACGTGGACAACCGACGACCCGTACAGGTTTGTTTCATCGGTTGGGGAGGTTGACCTGTATCTGTGGGGCGAAGGTCGTCACGAACAGTTGTGGCACGTACTCGGTTCACACTTCAGGCCGCATGAAGACGTAGCAGGAACGTCATTCTCCGTCTGGGCGCCTCACGCTAGCGCTGTGCGCGTCATCGCCGATTTCAACGACTGGAACGGCGTCGGTCACTCGATGCGCAGGCTCGACGACAACGGTGTGTGGGAGCTTTTTGTGCCCGGCATCGAGCCGGGAAGCGCCTACAAATTCGAGATCCGCACTGCGAGCGGCGAGTGGGTAACCAGAGCCGACCCCATGGCCAGGTACACCGAAGTGCCGCCGCTCACAGCCTCCAAGATTGGCCACAGTCAATACGAGTGGGGCGATAGCGCGTGGCTCGAGGCTCGCGCCGCACGCGATCCGCACAACTCCCCAACGAGCGTCTACGAATTGCACTTCGGTTCGTGGCGTCCAGGCCTGAGCTATCGCGACGCCGCGGAGCAACTCATTGACTACGTGCACGAGTTGGGGTTCACCCACGTTGAGTTCATGCCACTTGCCGAGCATCCTTTTGGCGGCTCGTGGGGCTACCAAGTGACAGGGTATTTCGCTCCGACGAGCAGATTCGGCCACCCCGACGACCTCAAGTACCTCATCGACCGACTGCACCAAGTAGGCATCGGCGTCATCATGGACTGGGTGCCCGGGCATTTCCCCAAAGACGAGTGGGCTCTCGCCAACTTCGATGGTCAACCGCTCTACGAACACTCCGACCCGAGGCGCGGCGAGCAACTCGACTGGGGCACGCTCATCTTCGACTTCGGTCAGTCGCAAGTGCGCAACTTCCTCGTGGCAAACGCTCTGTACTGGCTCGAAGAGTTTCACATCGACGGACTGCGCGTCGACGCCGTGGCGTCAATGTTGTACCTCGACTATTCGCGCGAAGAAGGCCAGTGGCTTCCCAACATTCACGGGGGCCGCGAAAACCTCGAAGCGATCAGTTTGCTTCAAGAAGTGAACGCCACAGCGTACAAACGCAATCCTGGAATCGTCATGATCGCCGAAGAGTCAACCTCATGGGCGGGAGTCACCAAGCCCACCGCGGGCGGAGGGCTCGGCTTCGGCCTCAAATGGAACATGGGGTGGATGCACGACTCCCTGCAATACATGGCCGTCGACCCCATGTACCGCTCACACCATCACCACGACATCACGTTCTCGTTTTTATACCGGCAGAGCGAGAGCTTCCTATTGCCGATCAGCCACGACGAAGTTGTGCACGGCAAAGGCTCTCTGCTGGCGAAGATGCCCGGGGATCAGTGGCAAAAGCTCGCCAACGTGCGCGCCTACCTCGCATTTATGTGGGCGCACCCCGGCAAACAACTCCTGTTTATGGGCCAAGAATTTGGTCAACCGAGCGAGTGGAGCGAAGAGCGAGGACTCGATTGGTGGATTCTCGACCAACCCGTGCACCGTGGACTCTCGACCCTCGTCACCCAACTGAACAGGGTGTACCGCGAGCAACCCGCACTGTGGTCACGCGACAACGACGAAAACGGCTTCGAATGGCTGGATGCCTCAGACTCCGCGCGCAATGTCGTCTCGTTTTTGCGGTGGGACAACCACGGCAACCCGATCGCCGTGATCATGAATTTCTCGGGAGCCCCGGTGGGGCCGTACACGGTCGGCTTGCCGTTTGCGGGAGTGTGGGATGAACTCCTCAACACCGACGCGATCGAATACGGTGGCAGCGGTGTGGGCAACCTCGGCGAAGTGCACGCTCTCGAGGAGGCGTTTGCGGGTCGCCCCGCGTCGGCCCAGCTCACCCTGCCGCCGCTCGGCGGGCTGTGGTTGAAGCTGCGCCGCTAAGTCACGATAACTAGTAGAGAAGTGCCGTGAGCTTGCGGCGCGCGGCGACAACTCGCGGGTCGTCTCCTCCGGCGATCTCGAAGTAGTCGAGCATTCTCGTGCGCACGGCAGTTTTGCCCTCGGGGCTCAACGACACAAAGAGGTCGAGGAGTCTGCCGAAAGCGTCGTCGAGGTGACCACCCGAGACGTCGAGGTCGGCAACAGCAAGCTGCGCATCAACATCGTCGGGCGCTGCAGCGGCGGCAGAGCGAATCAAGTCAGCGACTGCACCATCGAGCCTCGACAACAGCTTCACTTGAGCAAGGCCAGCCACAGCGAGCTGATCACGCGGGTCTTGCACGATAGCCGTCTCATACTCTGTGATGGCCGTCTCAAAATCCCCGGCGGCAATCGCGTCGTAGGCCTCTTGGTGGTGAGGTGGCAAGGGCTCTTCGACCGGCTCGGCTGGCTCGTCACCTTCGGTGGTCGGGATGACACCGACAACACCCTCTTGCTTGGCGAGTTGCAGCACCTGATCGAATACCTGGCGTACGTCTTCGGTAGCAGGCATCCCGACAAACAATTGCAGAGGTCGGCCACCGATGACCGCGGCAACAGCGGGAACCTCAGAGACGTTGAACGCTTGAACAAGTTGCGGGTTTGTTGTGCCGTCGACAACGGCGAGCACGAGCTTTCCCTCAAACTGTTCGACAAGTTCCGCGAGCACGGGGCTGCCGCCTGCACCAAAAAACTCCACGATGACGGGAACGCTCGACGACAACTCGAGGATGCTCGAGAACGTCGCATCGGTCGCGCGCACAACGAGCTTGGACTCTCCAGCTCGCGCCGAATTCGGCGTGCTTGTCGCACTCGCGGCTGGTGACCGCGAGGCTTGCACTAAAGAGCTGAGATCAACAGCGCCACGAAGGTTGGCGCCCATGGGGGGAACAGTGCTCACTGAGTCTCCGTTGCAGAAATCAGGCCTTGGCTATAGCCAAGCAAAATAATTTTGTCCTCGGATCCAACCGGGGGCACATAAAACAGTAACTGAATTCCATAGGTGGCTTGAAGCCCCTTGGTGCTCATCGTTTTTCCCGACAGAGCTTTGAACGATGCTGGAGCGTTAATGGCAACACCGGCTTCAACGGGAGTGACAGTTTCCGTTTCGTTGAGGTTTGTCGCGACTATAGCGCCGCCATCGTTGGCCGACAGCGCTACAACTTCACCATCCCCTGAAGCGTTGGTGAAGGCTATTTGTGCGGTCGAGGGAATGCCCTGCGCTCGCTGGGTTTTGAACGCCAAACCAATAGCCACGCGAAGGCTATCTCCTTCGGCCTCAAACAAGTCGTAGAACTCGCTACTCGTATCGCTAGCAAGAATACTTCCGTAGGCGGCGGCAAGCTGCCCTGGCGGCATGTTGGTGAGCTGAAGGTCTGGTCCGAAACGGTTGGTGCCAATAGTGGCGGGAGCGACCTTGGGCAAAACGGTGCCGGGCTCCAGCGTGGTCGCGTAGTGCACGAGGTACTGCGAACGCGGGTCATCCTGAATAAGCATGAGCGCGGTCGGAGGCACAGTGTCGTCTTCACCGTTCTCTACTACAGCGAAAACTACTCGAGGCCAGTTGTCGCTTTGCTGCGGTAGAACAATTTTGACCGGGCCACTCGGAATCGACGGCACGGCAGCGATTTCACCATTGGCGGCACGCATCGTGTAATTTGCCGTGCGCAATTGGAGGGCAGCGCCAGTGAACCGCGTGGCGATGAGCGTCGAATCAAGCGCCTTGTCGGATTGGGCGGCAACAGCAGCCACTCGCGCAACGATTCTCTCGGCCTGAGATTGTGTGACGGCGGGCGCTTCGAGTTGAGCTGTAGCTTCGAGATCAGCAGCCGTTGAAGTTGGTGTGGCGACGGCGCCACCCTCAGAGTTAGACGCGCACCCGGAGAGAACGAGAGCTCCAACCAGGACAAGAGGCAACGCCGCAATGCTCGACGCTCCAATGGATCGCCGTCCAGACTTTGCGCCAGAAACCGCTTTAGGTTTGGACGGTTGAAACTTCTGCGGGCGCGGCAGCTTGGGCATTTTCGGTGGCTTACGGCGCGGTCCACGCGACGATCGCATGTGGTTGATCGCCCACAAGAGCATGACCAAACCGAATATCAGGAGGCCTCCCCCGGCCGAAACCAGCGGAACAACCCAGGGCGTCGAGTTGTCGAGAGGCCACGTAAGCGTGATGTTGCCTGGAGCCGGCGCAATTCCGTCAGACAAGATCATTAGCGAAACGTCTTCAGGAACATTGATAGTGATGCCGAGGGCATCCTCCGCCGTGTATTCGCTAAACCACAGGTCAGAGCCCTCGGGGTTGGGTAGTTCGGTCTCTTGTCCCGGAATAAGCACGCTAGTGAGTGCGCCTTCTTCGAGGTCATAGGTCACGAGGTTGTAGCTCGCGTCTCCGATCCAGGCCAGAACGTCACTCGTCCGGCCATAGGCTGCGAAAGAAACGTCGCTTCCAGTAGCGGCGATCGATTGGCTCCGAGGGTTGGCATTGAGAGCGGTGCCATCGATGATTGTGACCGGCGCGGAGGTGCCAATTGAGATCGATGAGTCAATGTGATCAGGCTTGGCCCAGATGGTTTTTTGGGCAATTCCGAGACCAATGAGGGTCGCGGCAACCACAAAGCTAATGATTGCGAGAACAAGTCGCACGAAGATTACTCCTTTCGAGCCGCCCAGCCGTGACATTCACGGCAACCTCACCCACAGTCGTGTGGGGCTCGCGCTAGGGGGCGAGGATGAGGAGTTCCCGAGGAAATATGTCGGGAAGGCAACTGCAAAGACGTTTTAGACTACCGGACACATATCGAGCGTTCCTAGCGAGCCGACTGTGAATCCTCTGGTAATCAAACACCTCCGGATCGGTTTTTGGCTCGTCGAGCAGTGCCACTGACCGCTAAACTCAGATCGTTCTTCCCCTCAACAAGGAGCAAATTGTGGCTGCAGACGACGCCGATTTTCCCACCGAACTACGTGGGTACAAGAAAGAAGTGGTTGATAAAACCATTCAGGAACTTCGTCGCGACCTGATTAAGGCAAACGCTGATCGCGCAGAAGCAGCGAAAGAGGCCAAGCGACTCGCAGCCGTAGCCGAAGACCTTCAGGCAGAGCTCGACGAGACCGGAACACCCACCTACAGCGGTCTTGGCACCAAACTCGAAAACACGTTGCGGGTAGCCGAAGAGCAATCGACAAGGCTCATTAGCCAAGCAGACATCGATGCTGAGAAGTTGCGCACGTCGGTCCACGCTGAAATGCAGCGACTGAGCCGTGAATCAACCGAGGCCGCGCAAACTCTCGTCGCAGACGCGACCGCCGCGGCCTCCCAACTTATCGAAAATGCTCGCAACGAAGCTGAAATTGTGCGGGATCGTGCGGCAGCGGAAGCACAGTCGACAATCGACGACGCGCTCCGCGAAGCAGCGAGCATCCGCGGTGCTGTAGCAACTGAAGCCGCAGAGGCGCGAGCTACGACAAAACGTGAAGCCGCAGCTGTGCGAGCCGAAGGCGAGCGAGAGATTGCCGAGCTCAAGGCAGTAGCGAGCCGCGAGATCGCGGAAAGTCGCGACGCCGCAGCGCAACTGGCCCGTGACACCGAACAGGGCCGAGCCGATTTCGAAGCCGAAAACGAGCGACTCCGAAGCGATCTCGCTCGCGACATAGAACAAGGCCGAGCGGATCTCGCTCGCGACACCACAGCAGCACGCGAAGCACTCGCAATCGAGACAGAAGCCGCACAATCCAAGCTTGCCGCCGATACCGAGGCAGCACGCATTGCGCTCGAGTCGGAAGCGGCACAAACCCGCGCGGCACTCGAAGCCGAAGCAGCGCAAACCCGCGCTACCCTCGATGCAGAAGCTAAACAAACCCGCGGAGCACTCGCGCAAGAAGCCGCCACAACGCGAGCAGCAGTCGAACAAGAGATCGCCGAAGCACGACGTTCACTTGCCCACGACATTGAACAAGAGCGCACAGACCTTGCGCGCGACATCGAGCGCGAGCGCGCTGCACTTGCCCACGAAGCCGAGACCACTCGAGCGCAACTAGCTCACGACACTGATGAGACACGAGTTCGGCTCGTTCGAGAAGCAGAACAAGCGCGACTCGACCTCGAAGTCGAATTGCGAGCTCGTCGCGACGAAGCAGAGAAAGA
>Ga0070745_1001128_pt1 | contig 15078 bp, 14 predicted proteins | sample VirMetDEL_Mar_4_FD_77438 | JGI IMG/M metagenome (GOLD analysis project Ga0070745, IMG submission 77438) | Aqueous microbial communities from the Delaware River and Bay under freshwater to marine salinity gradient to study organic matter... | ecosystem: Environmental > Aquatic > Marine > Coastal ...
TCACGTCTGGCAAGCTCGTTGACGAAGAACTTGTGCCGCTGTTCTCCAAGATTCTGCCAGAAGAGCAGCGCCAGATTTACAAGCTGGGCGTTGACGCACCTTCCAGCGACTACCAGCGCGCAATCTTCAACCACTATGAGCGCCTGACTTTCGCTGAGCAAAAGATCGAAGAGGCTCTGACGTCTGGTGACGACATGCGCATCGTCGATGCGTTCAGCGACTTCCGCACGGTTCTGGCTGGCGCGGCTCCTGGCCGCGCCTACAAGCAGGGCGGCCTAAACCCCGGCGCTACGTTCACGCCGTTCCGTCGCTATGAGGGAATGATCCGGGATCGCTTCGCAGACATCAACGAAGTGCTGCACGGCAAGGCGCTGCCAGAGGAATATCGGGGCGAAGACATAAACTTGGCCGCCTATCTGCCAGAAGAAATGCGCGGCGACATGGTGGGCGAAGGAGAAACCTTCGACGGCTACCAAGTCTACGAGTTTGACCAGACGGGCGCGAGCATATCGTCCAATGTCGAGGCCAAGGCCGACATGCTGGCCGACATGTACGACAACGGTCATCTCGGTGAGTTCTCCCCGTCCCTGCGACCGACCGGCGGCAACCCGGAAAACACGAGTATCCGCCAGATCATTGGTGTGATGAAGGGTGAACTTGAGGTCGCTTATGCAGCAGACGGCGCACGCCTAAACAACACTAATGTTCGGTCTGCTGTCGCAACCGCTCGATCCCAGCAGACAAAGGTTCTTGCACGTCGCGGCAAAAAGCAGAAAGACGCAGCCGTTGAGCGCGCCAGCGCCAAGGCTTCTCAAACTCGTGCAAAGCGTGCGCGCAGCGGCAAGGGGTCGAATGTCGACCCTGAAATGGCACAGGAGATTAAGGGGGCTACCCTTGACGACCTGATTGATATGGCCCGCCGGGAAGGAAACACGGATCGCGGCGACCAGATTGCCATTGAAATTATGGCCCGCAAGGCAGCGGAACCTCTGCCGCAGACGCCCGTCAAGATCACCAAAGAAATCTATCAGGCGCAGAAGCCCGAGCTTCGAGTCATGCTCAAGGCTGCTCTGGAAGCCGGTGACAAGACAGCCGTCGACCAGATCGCATACGAACTTCAGCGTCGCGCTCACGGTAAGGCGACGGGCGTTAAAATCAGCCCGATGTTCCGCGAAATCCGTGGTGCGGTTCAGGCTGAGCGTCTCGATAACATCGGCGTTCCTTCTTCAGACGGCATCCCGGCCAGCGCTCGCGGCTCCGTTAGGTCCGCCCTTGGCTATATGACCCACCGTGACCCGAACGTCGAGGTCGCGATGCGGACCATGCTTTATCGCATGATGAACCTGATGGGACGCACCGCTCGCGGCACGGCGGACAACGCCAACTTTATGACGATGGAAGACCTTGGGCGTCTGGCTGGTGCCGATGTCGGTAGCTCGGCTGGCGCGTTCGTAGACTTCCGGTCTCCGGCCTATGGCTCTCTCCGCAAAGACATGCGCCGCCTGTCCGTTGGCCTCAAAAAGGGGTCAGCCGACCCGTTCACAGTCATGCACGAAATCGGACACATGATTGTTCGGTCGGGCGCAATTCCCGGCGTGGAGATGGATGCAATACGCGCCGCGTATCGGGCGTCTGACGACACGATCAAGGGCAGGATCGACGAAACGTACCGCAGAAAGTATGCGGATCGCGATCTGTCTGACCTGGAAATGGAAGACGTCTTGGCGGAGGAGTGGTTCTCTGAGAGCCTGGCCAAATACATGGGCGAGCGCGTCGCCAAAGGCGACATCCTACAAGCCCTCGCGACTGGCAACACATCCAACTTGGCAATGCGCAGCCAGCTTAGCCGCGCCATTGACCGCGCGATTGAGTATGTTGCCTACGTCTTGAACGGCGTCATTGGCCGCAATGACATCAAGCAACAGTTCCGCCGTATCACCTTCTACGGCAACATGTTTGAAACCCCCAGCAGGCGTCCGATGTCAGCGCAGCGCGGTGCAGTTTCCCCGGCGCATGCCTCGATGTACGCAAGTGACCGCTACCTGTCTGCGCCACGATCCAAACAGGACAAGGTGCGGCGGTTCATCGGCAATGGAACTGGCTACTCGCAGGCTGATGATGCCCCGGTCCCGTTCTATCACGCGACCCCTGCCGGTTATAAGTTCCGCCGAGACGAAAACCCAGACGTTGTTTTGATGGACAGTGACAACGGCCTGAATGGTCCAGGCATTTACCTGTCACAAGACGCGCACAGCACATCGACCTATGGGGAGCGTCCGACCTTCCGGGCATACGAGCGTCTTATACGAGAGCGTGTCAGCGATCCTGAGCGTCAGGCGGAGCTGATGTTCGTTGCTAACAATCTCAACTCGCTTCGCATTGATATCAGCAAAAAGCGCAGAGAGCTTGCCATCAATGAGCAGGCAACCCCCGCCGACGAAATCAGCGCGATGATTAACAAGGAAATGATAGACGAGCTGCGGCAAGACATCGACGGGCTTGTCTCGCTGGAGATGTCTTTCACCGAAGACTTGGCCAGAGCGGGGGTTGTCCCTGACCCGATGGTCATTCCCCTGTATGTCCGCGCGCTTAATACCGCCGACTTCACCGACGGAACCTCTTACGCTGTCAATGACCCGTTCGTCTCAATGATACAACGACGTCTTGCCGGTGAAGATGAAATCACCAGCCATGCTGTCAATAGGTTTACAGAGACGCTTTCTGATGCGGCGGCGACTGACGGTTCTATAAGCGGGCGCGATCTGTATCGCGCCTTCACACAAGCCTATGTCGCCAGCGGCCTACCCATAAGCGAGGGGCGGCTTAATGCTACTCGCATCTTGATTGAGGAGGGCTATGACAGCGTATCCTCGACGCACTTCAACACGGTTGATTCTGCTGGAACCGCTGGCCGTCGCATGCTTGATGGCCGTCCATACGGCGCAGAGAGCAAACCACACGAAGTTCTTGTAGTTTTCGACAGCGAGAACGTGAAACACGTCGACGCAGATTTCTTCGACGAGACCGACCGCAGGCTTTACTACCGAGAAGATACAACGGCGGCCCGCGACCTAACTGGCGACATGACAGCCGCCGCCACAGAGGGCGGCGACCTCAAAACTATTAACTGGGACGCCGCAACCGACAGCCTCGAAACTGCGGGTGTTCCGCCGGGACTTGCTGGTACGTTGAATTTCATTGGCCGGGGCAGAGACCTGACGCCAGCCAATGAAGTCGCCGCTCGCAAGGCGGGGCCGCTTGGCTTCTTGTCCTCCCAGTCTGACCGCATGTCAAAAATGGGCATGAACTGGATTAGTGGTTGGTATCGGGACCATTTCCCGGACATCAATCAGCGGTTCGCCAAGACGTACATGCCGCTTCACAAGGCTTTGCGTGAACTTCCAGACGCCGACGGAAAGGTGCGCGCCTGGGCACGCCGCTCTACTGCTGGCGTAATGCAGGACCAGCCCAAGTCCTACCAGCGCATTGTTAAGGCTCTCCGCTATGGCCCCGAGAGCCGCGAGTGGAAGAGCATGGAGACGCGCGAACGGGCAGTGGCGTCTCAGATACGCGGTGCATTTGCCGATGAGCTTCGGAAGATGCGCGAACTTGGCATGATCGTCGGCAGGCGCGAAAACTATGTTCCGCAGGTCTGGGACAAGACGAAGATTCAGGCCGAGCGCGACGAGTTCCTAGAGGGGATGGCCCGCTACTACAAGATGGAGCGCACCGCTCGCGGTGAAGTGGCGGCGGATGCGGACGCGCTCCAATTCGCTGAGCGCATTTACGACACGCTTGCAAGCGACGAGGCAGACGGCGTCTTCGCTCCAATCTCCGGCAGCACCAGGAACCCTCGGTTTGAGTCAGCCGACTACACCAGAATGATTGAGCTTGAGAAGTATCCGGCTGCTATGCGGATGCTTGAGAAGTATCTCGAAAGCGACCTCGAAGGACTGATGGTCAAGTATTTCGAGGGCAGCACACGCCGTCTGGTTCACACGGAGAAACTTGGCCTCAACAGTCACGGCTTCTACGACTACCTGATGACGGTTGACCAAGGCCGTGACGGTATTGTCCGCCTCCTGTCCTCCAACAAGGAGTACAAAAAGGACTTCCGCTACATCGACTCCGGCGGATACCCGCAGGACGGCACCGTTATCGACACCACCAAGATGCCGTTTGATGGTCGCGAAGAAGACGCTGCGCTGTTCGTCGAAAAGCTCGTGGAGACATTCAATACCGGAGGGGCTGGCGCAGCACGCCAGATGCTGATTGACATCGCGCCGATGGTTGATGGGGCTATCTCACCCACCTACAAGCGCCGCGTCGACGCTATCATTGGCGGCCTTAATGACTTTGGTGGCGAGCCTGCCAAGCTAGGCATCGAGGAGCTGCGCTTTGCCGACAACGCGATGCGTGTCGCAAGACGCCAGCCGCTCACGTCATTCGGTGGTCAGACTGCGTACAAGGCGTCGCGCGCCATTCGCAACTTCAACAGCGTATCACTGCTGTCGTTCACGACGTTGACCTCGATGGGCGACCTCGTCCTCCCCATAATCCGGTCTGGCTCGTTCAGCGACTGGGCCAAGGGCGTAAAGAAATACGCCGAAGACCCGGAATACCGGCAGATGCTCAAAGAGGTTGGCGTTGCGATGGAGTCCATCGTTCACGACCGCATGACGTATCTTTACGGAGCAGCCGACGGCAAGCTAACGAACGCTTTCTTCAATGCGACGATGCTCACGCCCTGGACTGACATGAACCGTCAGATTGCTGGTGCCACTGGCATCGAAGCCTTCAAAACGATGCAGACCAAGACGATGCGGGCCTACAACCCGAACGCGCCGCTGGAGGCTCAGCCGCGTGAGTACAAGGTGGCCTACCGCTTCCTGGCTCGTTACGGCCTGCAAGAGTTCGCCCACGGTCAGCGTCGTGGCCTTGAGTCTTTGGGCAATTCCGCCCTCCTGAAGGACAGCGACGAGTTCCGCCGCGCGGTCATCAAGTTCGCCGACGACACCATCTTCACGCCCAACCCGAACGACATACCGCAATGGGCGCAGACGCCTTTCGGTGCGCTGGCCTTCCAGCTCAAGTCGTTCCCGCTAATGCTTGGGCGTCTTGGTAAGTATGCGGCACAGGAGGCACTCAACAAAGAAGCCCGCAACGTGAAACCGTTGCTGTACTTTGCGACACTTGGCCCCGCGTTTGGTGCTGGTACGCTTGCGCTGAAGGATGTGATCCAGATGCGTGGCGGCGAAGAGAACCGAGAAGCCGATCTCCGCAACCGCAACCTGCTCAAGACACTGGGCTACGACTCCAAGGTCCACGGCGACGTGAACGACTTCTGGGGCTGGTACATGGAAGGCATGATGATGATGGGCGGCCTCGGCATTCTAGGCGACGTCATCCATAGTGCCGCCACCAATGCGGACAATGGTGCCTACGGCCAGCAGAGGTTTGCCTCCACCCTTCTTGGCCCGACCTTTGGCCTGGTCAACTCCGGCATGACCGTCTTGGGCGGAGCCAAAGACGCGCTGACCGGCGGCGACAATAGTAACAGCAAGGAGCGGGCGGCAGCACGAGAGGTGCTCACACGCATCCCGGTTCTCGGTGGAGTTCGAGCTGGGCGCGAGGCGGCAGTGGACATTATCGCGGGTGAGCCGTCTGGCAACGCGTCTGGCTGGGGCGGCGGTGGCTGGAAGGGCGGCTGGAAGTGAGCGAGCACGCCACCAGAAACTTCAAGTGGGATGAGCTTAGGTGTCGTGGCTGCGACGGGAGTTGTGAATGGTCGGTAAGTGGCAAGCCACTGGCGAACGTAACAGAAGACGCGCTCTTCAAGTTGCAGGCTCTGAGAGAACTTGTTGCAAAGCCGCTAACCATAAACTCGGCATCACGCTGTCCTCGACACAATGCGCTTGTGGGCGGCGCTCCGCTGTCTCAGCACCGCGCAACGAGCGTTCGAGGGAGCACTGCATTCGACATCGCACTAACCAATGTGCCGAAGAATGTGCTGATTGCCGCCGCTGAAGACGTTGGCTTCGGCGGCATCGGAATCAACTATAGGTCGTTCGTTCACGTCGACGACCGTGGCCGGGTAGCGAGGTGGTAGATGGCACAGAAGATCGGACACATTTATAGACGGGGACCGGCGAAGCGAACCAGCATAGGTCAGAGCGTTCGCAGCCGCCCCAAGAACAAACACTCCACGTTCAAGCGTTATCGAGGACAGGGAAAATGATCGAGACACTGGCATCAGCCCTCCTTGGCGGAGGCGCTGGGATACTTGGAACTGTGGTCGGTAAGGTTTTTGGCTGGCTTGAAACGCGCGAAAAGCGCGCGAACATGAAGCTAGAACACGAGCACGAGGCCCGCCTGCTTGAGCTTCAGATGCAGGGTCGACGCGAAGAGTCTGAGTCTGAGGCGCGTCTTGCGGAGATCAACACATCTGCCGCAATGCGCACCGCGAGCTATGCCCACGACAGTTCGTCTGGCGAAACTTACAGGTGGGTTGCGGCGACGCTTCGTCTAGTTCGCCCGGTCTTGACCTGCGCCCTTATTGTTACAACCGCCTGCATCGTCTTCTTCCTCGAAGATGTTGCCGCAGTCGTCGACGTCGCCAATCAGGTGGTGTTCCTGACGACAATGGCTGTGAGCTGGTGGTTCGGTGACAGAGCGCCGAGTAAGAAATAGTTAGGTCGGGGGGAATGCCGCAGTCTTTGGGCGGTCGTCTTCAAGCATGCCCAAGGCTGCGGCATCTATAATTATGGCCATGCAAGCTCTGACGTGAGCTAGGTGCGGCTGCCCCGACTCCGGGTCTGTGTCTTCGCCTGTGTACCACTGCATGAGATGACGCATTGCCGCATCGTAATATATGGATGCGGAGACGCCAGACGCCGACCAGTTGTAGGCTCCGTACTTGGACGCGCCCAGCTCCATGACGCGGCCCTCAGCAGCCAGCGCAGAAGGAGGGATGAACCTGATTGGCGTCTTTCTCCTTCCCTCTGCGTGTTTGGGATTGCCATCGCGCTCTTCGCTCATTTCTTTTGACCCATGAGGAACCAATCAACTTGAGCCTCAGCTAGACGCACATCATGCTCGCGCTCTGCTAACTCTTGGCGGAGAAAGTACATCTTCGACCTTGCTCTGTTGGCCTCCTCACTTGCTGAATCTAGGCCGGAAATTCTGTCTTGGATTGACTCAATCTCAATCTCGACAAACCTTGCCTGCATCTGGGCCTCGGACACTTTTTCAGACAGCTTCAAGAAGCTCATGTCTGCCGCTCCCTGGCTCGATAAACAACGTAGTCATCGCAAACGTCTTGGGCCTCTCCTCCGTGCAGAGAGCATTCCCACAGCCCATCCTTGCGGGCTTTAGCATTGGCACAAGACGCGCATTCTTTTTCCGGGTCAGTCTTTGCCCAGCAAACACTGCGCTTGAAGCAGCCACGGCAGCGCCAATCAGTCTCGTCGGTCGAGACTTTTTCGGCTTGGTTGTCGAGAACACTGATTACTTTCTGCTGAAGGAAAGACACTTCAATCTCATCGAAATCAATTATCTCAGCGTGATAGTCCTGTGTATTCTTGTTGATCGCGATAAACAAAGTCTCTTCAAGGCCGGACATCGCCATCATCATCTGGCACTGAGCGAAGTAATTTGGGTGCGAAACCTTCACACCAGACGACGCGAACTTCTTCCACGAATTGTCGTTCATGGATTTGATTTCGAGAACGCGAACCTTGCCGTCATCAAGTTCGACGTGTCCGTCCATGTGGCAGGAGAGGTGCCCTCCCCACTCGCTGTATGAATGCTGCCTGCCGGTCAGTCCGTCCTTTTCCCAGACACGCACATCCGCCTTGCGCTTTAGATCGCGAACGACGAAGTCTTCAAGGATGTGACCCATCTGAAAGATGCGTTGCAATTTTGGATCGGGCGCGTCCTCTGGATAACCGCGCAAAGAGTAGGCGAGATACGCCCCGCATGGGTTACCGACAATCGATGCACCAATATATTGGCGCGGGCGTTCACGCTTATTTTTCGCGTACCCTTCGTCGATAGCCTCAACAACGTCTTGAGCGGTTTTGATTTCCATGTGTGCCCTTTAGTAGAGGGAGGGGGCAGCGCCCCCTCCCTCTTGTTAAAACGGAATTGCGTCGTCGAGGTCGTCAGCTTTGGCCTCGGCACCTGCGGTTTGCGCAGATGGACGCCAGGTTTTGATCTCAGTGCGTTGCCGCTGATTACCCTCTTGATCTGTGTAGGGCTTGCCCATACCGACAATAATCTTGCACTCCAGACCATTGAGAGTGGCCACGTCTCCGGGCTTATCCGGGTTGGGATGGCGCGCATTGATTAGAAAAGACTTGAGCTTTTCCTTGCCGATACGAACGGCGGTATCGTTCGGGTGCATCAAGAAAAAGTCGTGGCGAATATCTCCACCGCCGTCCACAGAGTTAAACGTCACACGCAAACGCTTGCGGTTCGCGTCCAGCGTTTCCATTTGCGCATCGGCAGAGCGAACCGTGTGCTCACCCTCCGAAAGACGCCCACCTTTTCCGGCCTCCACATCAGAGAGGTCCAGATTGCCAAAGCCATTCCATTCGCTCATTTCGTGTCTCCTGCAATACGAGCCAGAAGCGACGTCACGTCGTCGCACTTTTCATAGGGTTGAAGGGTGTTGCGCGGATCGCGCGTCTTGCCGTGCCAGCCACTCACCTCGTCAGTGATTATGTAGCGGCTGACTTTCGGTTTGCCGTCGCTCGCCTTCTCCGTGGTCTTGACGCCGCAGAAGACGTGGTCGAACAGCGCAGGCACCTGTTTCGCGACGCTCTTCCCCTGCACCATTGGCCAGTAATGCGTCACGTCGTTGGCGTCTGTCTCTTCCTTGGCGAGGCACGTCACATAGACGTGCATCGGCAAGTCGCGCACCCACTTGAGTGCGCCGATCATCGAGCGGTTGTAGTCAGACCAAACTTGGAAGCCGTTGGTCTGGCCCTTCTTCTTGGCGTCCGCTTCGATTTCCGTGAGGCATCGGTCAGCCATCTCAGTCAGGCTGTCGATAGCTATCCACTTAAAACCAGCCTCGCGGAAGTCTTTCGTGGCGATCATCTTCGTGATGCCAACAAAGCTGTAGATGCCGTTGTCTGGGTCATGCTCCGAGTCCCACGATGAGAACGGAAGGTAGTCGATCTCGACATCCTCAACCGACTTCAATCCGCTTTCGCCGGAGAGGATAAGGCCGCGACCGTATCGGTCGGCATAATGACGGCATTGGTACGTCTTGCCGTAGCCGTGATGCGCCATAAGCAGAACCTTGCTTGGCCCATCTTTCTGTAACGAAGAGGTACTTTGAGTTACGAAAGGCATTTCGCCACCTTCACTTGTGGTTTCATTAGTTTGCGGGTTAGAGCGGCGCGGAGATCATCCTGCGCGTCACTGGGGAGTCGGTCGAAGATTTTGCGGTCGACGGACAGCTTGCGCGTCACGAACGAGGGTAGTTTACCCTGCTCATACAGGGCCGCGAGTAGCTCGTGATCCCACTCCCAACGCTCACTGCACGACACAGTTAGTTCAAGATCGCCGAGTGTCCGCGTCTGCTTTCCCGCCTCATGTGGGAATTGAGCCGCTATCTGCTCGGACAAAATATCGGCAGACCGCTTAACTTCAGCGAGCTGCTCCTCGGCCTCAAACAGCTTTTCGGCGAGGTCTGCAAGCTCTGATGTTTTGATAGACGCAGCTTCGGCTGCGCTTTCGAGCGGTTTCGGGGCGCGCTCGAAGATCGCCCATTCGTCTTCTGTCATTTCATCTCCTGTGATGTATTCTCTTGAATACACCCCAGGTGTATCGTAGAACACACCTACACGCAACCAGAAAATGAGGACGTTATGAATATCGCCAAGCTGATAGCTGACTGCGGCGGCGCAAGTGCTGCGGCCAAAGCCTGCGGCGTGGCGCGTACAGCACCTTATGGCTGGATAAGACGTCAATATGTATCCAGTCGCATTTTGGACGCATTAAAGGTGGCAAACCCACACATCGACGTAGACCTGTATCTCGAAGGAAATGAAACGAATGACAATGCTCAACGCGGCGCTGGAATATCTGGATCGGGGCTGGTCGGTAATTCCGACGAGGCCCGACACAAAGAGACCGAGGGTTAAGTGGCGGGAGTTCCAAGACCGCCAGCCCACCGAGGAAGAAGTCACGCAGTGGTGGACGAACAATCCTGATGATGGGATTGCGCTCGTAACAGGGGCGATTAGCGGTCTGGTTGTTGTTGATTGCGACAACGACGCCGCACTCGACGCCGCGCTCAAAGCGGGAATGGTTTCGCCAGTGCGGGCGAAGACGAAACGTGGAGTACACCTCTACTTCGCTCACCCAATGGACGGCGTTCGGCGCGGGCCGAGGGCAGGCAATAACAGTCGTGGCCAAGATTGGCCCCAGATCAGCGGCCTAGATTTTCGGGGCGACGGAAGCTACGCCCTGCTATCCCCCACGGAGGGATACACTTGGAACATTGCTCCCGATCACGACTTCGATGACACGCCCGTTTGGAAAGACTGGCGTCCGTCACTGGGGAGCAGTGACCCACATCACTTTGATTTTTCTGAGCTAGACCTGTCTGACGTCCGCAACCTGCGACCAGAAGACCTGATGGACGAATGGACGCGCACGTCATTGTTTGTGCGGGAGAACTTCCCGTCTACGCTAAAAATCCCGTCTGGCATGGGTAATGCGCGGAACGACCGCCTCATGCGGTACGCCTCAGAGTGCGTCCGCGAGGGGATATTCGGGGGCGCACTGCGCGTTCGATGCCACACTTTCCAGAGAGAGTTCTACGAAGACGCATTAGCCGAGAGCGAGTTCGAGGCTACCGTTAGTTCAATGGAGGAGGCTGAGCGCCGCAACCACCCCGAGCGTTTCGACGAGGCCGGGAACTATATATATGTGTCAGCCATAACACCGAGGCAGGTCGAGACTGAGCGTGTCCGGCGGCTCATAACCATGAGCGACGCAGACGCCCTTATGGAAAAAAGCAAGACGCGCCAATACCTTATCGAGCCTTGGCTTGCTCCAGCCACCATCGTGCAGGTGTACGGGTATAGCGGGCACGGTAAGTCGATGTTCGTTCAGCACTGCATGGCAGCACTCGCCGCAGGCAAGCGATGCGTCGGCCCCTTCCCAATACAGCGTCCAGCCCGTGTACTTTATTGCGACTACGAGATGGGGATGGGAACGGTTGCCAGACGCCTATCTGAAATGAGGCAAATGTATGGCGATACAGATGACCGCCTTCAGATATGGACCCCGTTCGTGGACGAGGTCGACATGAATCTCCGCAGCTCGGAGGGACTAAACGAATTGCAGGCGTGGGTGAACTTCGTACAGCCAGACGTAGTGGTAATCGACACCATACGGTCGGCCTTCCCTGGCTTACAGGAAAACTCTGCGGACGAATGGGCGCGCGTCAACCAACTGGCCGTGAAGCTACGAAACTCCGGCGTTGCCGTAATTTTGATGCACCACTCTAACAAGCCGGGTGAGAACGGTATGGGCAGAGAAGCTGGCTCGACGAACCAGCTTACCGTCCTCGACACCCAGATCAGAGTCACACAGGTCTTCCAAGACCAAGACACGGCGCGACAGAACGCAGCCCTGTTCGACGGCGATTACTCCTCCCCCATCTGGCCGCAGCTAGAGGGCAACCTGCCGCACGACGCACGGCTGTATATGTGCATGGAGATTCGTTACGGGAAAGTGCGCGAGTGGACCGAGGAGCACGACCGAGTGCAGTGGATTGGGCTTGGCGCATCGAATACAACGGAGGAACGCCACCTCGTCAGCAGCCGCTCAAGCAAGCAACGAGCTAAGGAGATGGCTTTGTCTGGCCGTGACCCGTCAGAGATTGCCATGACATTGGCTCGGCCTGTTCGCCTTGTCCGTGACTGGCTGGAGATCGCGGCCTGATTTCCTCAAGCGTCGCGCCCGGAAAGTAAATTCGCACCATAGCTAGGATGCGGGCCGCCTCGGGCTGCGGCCCCCACCGGGGGGCCAGCTCGTCTTGGACTCGTTGGATTTCGTCTGGCTCTGGGTATGCTGTGTCTGGCATATGTGTAACCCAGGTGATACGCCGACCGCGACAACGCTTGTCGTTATCCTTATTCCAGGCGCGACCGCCCCAGGCGGTCTCGCCTCTCAACGGCTAACGCCATCGGCGTATCATATTTTTCGACATAACACAACCCTTTTACACCTAAAGACTTGTAAATTTATTTTTAGTCGTACATATTATACACCCTACGCAATATGTGGAGGGTGTATTGCCAAGGACTGTCGAGATAAGCGCGGCGGACAGAGACTGGCTTAGAAAAAATCACACAACACAATCTTACGACGCTATGGCTAGGCGTCTTGGGTGCTGCACCGACACACTCAAGCGCATCCTAGTCAGGATGGAATTACAAGAATTTGACGGAGCCAAGTACCAAGTCCGACGTGAGGCCGTCGTGAAGACGTGGACCCGACCGTGCATGAAGTGCGGCTCGGAGAAGAAGCGACCCAAGAACCATTACTTCTGCGACCCCTGCCGTCGACGCATGGGGTACGAAGAATGAGCGCCCAGAAACGCAAGGGCGATGGCTACGAGCGAGAGCTTGCGGCCTACATCAACGAGAACACTGGCATCAAATCTGAGCGCGCGCCCCTGTCGGGCGGCGGCAAGATCGGTATGGCGGGCGGTGCAGACCTACTCGGTGTGCCCGGCCTGTTCATCGAGGCCAAGCGGGTGGAGCGTCTTAACTTCCACGACGCCCTACGGCAGGCCGAGAAGAACAAGACGCTGACAAACTCGCCAGAGATGCCAGTGGTCATCAATCGAAAGAACAGGATGTCGACAGGCGAAAGCCTCGTTTTGCTGCGGCTCGACGACTTGCTCACGCTGTACCGGGCCTACCTGCTTAACGAAGGATATGTGAACGGCGATGACAGACATAGTAAAGCTGGTGACGCGCGCGGAGAAGAACTCGGAGGCCCGTGCTTCTGAGATCGCCGAAATGCTCGAAGAGCTTATGGAGATGACCATCGCTGGCCACATCGCCGGGATTCAGTACGTCGTCTTGATGGAAGACGGCAGCACCGGGTCGGCATACTCACCCGGCTGCCTCGAAGATTTACACGGTTCAATCGCAGCTCTTGAGCTGCTCAAGCACCGGCTTATTTCAATAGCGAGCGACCGCAGTGAGTGAGGTGCGTCGCTGCCCCAAATGCAAACAGGTCTTGCATGTCTCCAACTTCCGACAGCGCGGCTATGACCGTGACTCCGTCGCGCGAAGACGCGTCGGCGAATACTATGGATCGTGTCGTCCGTGCGAGCGAGAGCGCATAGACAACGACCCACCCAAGTATTTCAAACACCTTATTGTCTTTGCTCGACGGCGAAACTCTGTAGACCCAGACGTGACCGCAGAGTTCCTCGTAGAGCTGTTGCAAAAGCAGGGCGGGGTGTGCCAATGCACGGGCAGGCGTCTTACCTTTACGCGCGGTCAAGGCAACGTCTTGACCAACGCGAGCCTTGATCGCATTGACCCCAACAAACACTACTCGCAAGACAACATTCGCATCACGACTTGGGCATTCAACATGCTCCGCAACGTGATGACAGACGATGAGTTGCTCGATCACTGCCGCAGTATCATCGACAACCTGGGACGACACAAAGACCACGCCAGCCAAGAATAGGCGGATGGTCAAGACAATCGCCATCATCTGCATCCTAGCTCAGTGCGGCATGTTCCAGCTTGGGGACGAGACCGAAACTGAGGAGGGCTGCCACGACATAGCGAAAGACGCCTACATGAAGCTGATTGATTCAGGCGTTCCGCTCACAAAATTTGAATACGACTGCGTCAAGGAAACCGATGAGCCACCAGCTAAAGACGAAGTCTCTGCCTCTGTTAGAGGACAAGCAGTGCGGCGAGGTTATTCGTTACGCTGAGAGTCTGGGCGTCGCGCCAGCGACTGTTATCGGGGGCAGAAGTCTGGCCAGAACCTGCGCAACACGCTGGCTCGAACCATGCAGCCAGACCGATTGGCTTTACGGTCTGGTTTATGAGGCGGTCGACGAGGCCAACAAGGAGTTTGGTTTCGACATTTCGCACATCGAAGACTTGCAGTACCTGCGTTATCGACCGGGCGGGTGGTATCTGCGCCATTTCGACAGTGGCCACGAAGACGTTGCGACGCGCAAGCTGACGGTCATCGTGCAGCTATCTCCTCCACGCTCTTACCTCGGCGGAAATCTCTCAATTCTGTCTCAAGACGGAGGCTCCGCCCCGCGTGGGCGGGGCGTCGCCACAGTATTCCCCAGTTTTCTGGCACACACAGCGCGCCCCGTCTGGCTGGGCACGAGAAGGGTTTTGGTTACATGGGCACGGGGCAAGACACCTCTGAGGTGATCGACCAGCTTATCGAATGGGTCAACAACTTCGTCAGTGAACCTAGTGACGATCACCTAAACCACACACCGTGCCCCTTTGCGCTCACTGCGCTGAAGATGGGCAACGTAGTGATCCACCACACAGACAGCTTGGATTCGATCTATTACATAAAGATGGGCGACCCCGAGCCGGGTGTTCATCACCTCGTTCTCGTCCCTACCAATGACATGACGGCAGAAGACTTTGCCGAGTTCATTCACGAACAGAACGAGGCCACCTTCGGGTGGTGGGTGTCTGCCATGCACCCGGACGTCCGGCCAAATAAAGGCGTGTGGAAAGCATACCCTTGGGACGACATCGGCCTGTTCTTGGTGCAGTGTCTTGATGAGCTATGTGAGGCTTCCGCCTCCCTGGCCACGTCTGGTTACTACGAGTCTGTGACAGACGATTACCTTGACCACATTGCTTTGAGAGAGGCCAAGAGAAATGCGTGGAATGAAATCGAAAGCCGCTGCCCGTTCGCCCATGAAGAAGGTGAAGCCTAATCCTAAGAAAAAGGGACGCAAGTAATGATCCGCCGTACCCGTGGCGTAGTCTTCGGAACCCAGCGGCCCAATCAGCCGCTGGTTCCTGTTGCGCGCTTCAA
>Ga0070745_1001136_pt1 | contig 15033 bp, 12 predicted proteins | sample VirMetDEL_Mar_4_FD_77438 | JGI IMG/M metagenome (GOLD analysis project Ga0070745, IMG submission 77438) | Aqueous microbial communities from the Delaware River and Bay under freshwater to marine salinity gradient to study organic matter... | ecosystem: Environmental > Aquatic > Marine > Coastal ...
CGAAGACGGCGTCGAGCAACTCATACTCGACCTCGATAAGTTCGAGAGCTCGCTCGGCAATGGCTACAGTATCGGCGACAACCGCAGCGACCCTTTGGCCGCGAAACCGCAGAATTGGATCGAGCACGAGAGAGTCATCGGGGTCGTCGGTGCGAGACTCGTGGCGACCCGTCGAGAAGAGTGTTGTGGGGCTGTCGTGGTGGGTGAGCACAGCGTGTACTCCGGGGAGTGCTGTCGCGGCATCCACCGAGATTGCCGTGATGCGAGCGTGCGCGTGAGGGCTGCCGAGAACCGCGAGGTGCAACACTCCTGTTGTTGGCAGGTCGAGAGTGTACGGTTCGTTGCCCGTGACAACGCGCGCGGCGGCGGGGGGCGCGACCGAGCGGCCCGCAGCGTCACCACGCGTCGCGCCCTCGGTGTTAGTCACTCCGCACAGAGCGTCGCCGATCGAGCGGTACCCCGTGCAGCGGCACAGGTTGCCTTTCAGGAGCCTGGGGAGGTCGGCTTCGACCTCTGGTGAGACCGTTCCCGACTCGGCGTCAGTGAACGTGGATGCCGTCACCACAAAGCCCGGCGTGCAAAACCCGCACTGAAACGCGCCGGCCGCAACAAAGTTCTCCTGCACGGGGTGAAGGTGCTCTGGAGTGCCGAGACCGGACACCGTGGTGACCCGAGCTCCCTCGAGCCGATGCGCGGGGTAGATGCACGAGTGCACGGGTTCGGAGTTCACGAGCACCGTGCACGCGCCGCAGTCGCCGGCGTCGCAACCTTTGCGCACCTCGAGGTGGCCGGCGTCGCGCAACACCGTGCGCAGCACGCGACCGGGCTCAGGGTGTGCTTCCACGGGCGAACCGTTGACCTCAAATTTCATCGATGCCTCCAGCGCTCACCAGTTCTGTGCGCAGTTCTTCGGCAAGGAGCACGCTCATGGCTTTACGCCAATCGGCGGCTCCGTGCGGGTCGGTGAACCACTCGGTGACGCTCGACACGGCGTCGGCGAGAGCTCGCTCGCTCGGAACGTCGTCGAAACGAAACTCCCTCGGCCTCGTTGTGCCGCCCGTCACCGTGAACGACACTTGGCCGTCGGGCGCGAGCCTCGAGGTCACGAGGGTGGCCGTGCGGCCCTCCGGCGAAAGGGAAATGCGGCGAAAACCCGTGCGGGAACGCAGCGACTCGAGAGGCACTTCGATCGAACGCAGGATATCTCCGTGCCCGAGAGCGGTCTGCTGGTTGCCCGTCACGAGTTCGGCGACGGGCATCCGCTCATCGGTGCCGTCTGCGCGCCACACGAGGGCAGTCGCATCGAGAGTTGCGGCGAGGGCTGTCATGGGGCCTGCGGGGAGCCCGAGAGCGATGTTGCCGCCGACGGTTGCGGTGTTCCAGATCTTGAACGATCCGAGCAGTGACGTGCAGCACTGCCAGACGAGCGGATGCGCGAGCCAATCGTCGTGCGCGGCAAGTCTCGACAGCTCGGCGATAGTGCACGTTGCAGCGATATCGAGCGACGCGGACGTGACGGAAAGAGGCTCCCACCCCATACCAAGCAAGTCGACAAGTCCCGTGACTCCCGGTTGTTGCTCGGAGTACAACCACGAGCCGCCACCGAGCAACAGCTCGCCCTCCGCGCACGCAGCTTCGGCGCGCGACGTAGCCACTCGTACGCTGCCCACCGAATAGAGATCCACGTTATGAAGTCAACCTCATCGGTCGGGCAAAACCGTAATCGGTCGCCAAGAATTTTCGCGCCCGAAACACTGTGAGCGCGAGAGCGCTCGAAGCACCGAGTGTTACTCGGAAACCACCCAGTCGCCCGTGGCCAAGTACTGCACCTTTTTGGCGATGGACACGGCGTGGTCTGCAAAACGCTCGTGGTAGCGCGACGCGAGAGTTGCGTCGACAGTGTCGACTGCCGCGCCCTTCCAGGTCTCGCCGAGAACCTTGTCGAAGACGCTCAAGTGCAACTGGTCGATGCGGTCATCGTCGTTGCGAATCTCTTCAGCGAGGCGCACTTCTTCGGTCTTGAGAAGTTCAACTAGCTTGCGAGCAATCTCAACGTCAAGCGCGCCGAGCTCAGCAAACGTTGCCCTCAAGCTCTTGGGAACAACCTTGTCCGGGAAGCGGTAGCGCGCAAGCTGCGCGATGTGCTCAGCCATGTCGCCCATACGCTCGAGCGAAGCGCTGATGCGCAACGCGCTCACAACGATTCGAAGATCGCGAGCGACTGGCTGCTGGCGAGCCAAAATGTTGATGGCGAGTTCGTCAAGCTCGAGGGCCGCAACGTCGATTTTCTCGTCGTCGGCAATGACGGTTTCTGCGAGAGAAACGTTGGACTCGTTGAAAGCCTTGGTCGCGTTCTCAATGGAGACAGAAACCAGACTCGCAATTTCGACGAGGCGCTCTTGCACCTCTCGCAGTTCCTGTTGGAATACCTCGCGCACAGTTTTGTCCCTTTCACCGCGGAATCTGGATAACCCGCATAGTTCATGCAAGCGTGCCGTTTCTCGGTGAACAACAGGTGTTCGCCGCCTTAACACTCTTCAAACGTGGGCTAGACCGCGATATCTGCAGCGGAGGAGCGCCCAATGAGTAACTAATCTAGTCGCTATGGACTCTGCGTGGCTTGTGACACTCTCGCTCGCCTTTGGCGTTGTCGTGGGTGTCGGCTCGACAGCCGTCATCGTTGCGGCGGCCAGACGCGGCCAAATGGCGGTCGACGTTGTCAGCACTGCTGTCCCCGATGGAATCGACCACGTGCTCGATGCGCTCGATTCTGCGGGTGTCGTTCTCGACCCATCGAACAACGTCGTCAAGGCCAGCCCCGGGGCTCTAGCCTTCGGTCTCGTCTGGAACCAGGCGCTCGTGCATCCGGAGCTCGTTGCCCTCGTTGACACGGTTCGTCGCAGCGGCGGCCCCATCGTCGAAGAAGTCGCTTTGGCCCGCGGCCCGTTCGGTGAAGCCACGATCTATTTGAGTGTTCGTGTCGCGAGACTCGGTGCGCGATATGTTTTGCTGCTCGCCGATGACCGCACGGAGTCGTACCGGCTCGACGATGTGCGGCGGGACTTTGTTGCCAACATCAGCCACGAACTCAAGACCCCCATTGGAGCCGTTGGACTGCTCGCTGAAGCCCTCTCGGAAGCCGCCGACGATCCCGTGCAAGTCAAAAGATTCGCCAAGAGGCTTTCCAAAGAATCAGAGCGGCTCGCGAGAATCACCAAAGAGATCATCGAACTCTCGCGGTTGCAAGCTGCCGACGCTCTCACCAAACCCGAACTTGTCGAAGTCGACAATGTTGTGGCTTTAGCGATCGATCAGAACAGGGTCGCTGCCGACTCCTCAAAAGTGCAATTGGTCAGTGGCGGGGATGCCGGCGCGCAAGTCTACGGCGACGAAGCCCTCCTCGTGGTTGCACTCCACAACCTCATCGCCAACGCCGTGCACTACTCCCCGAACGGAACGCGTGTCGGAATCGGTGTGAGTGCGAGCGACGGTGTCGTGGAGATTGCGGTGACCGACCAAGGAATCGGCATTGTCGAAGCAGACCTTGAAAGGGTCTTTGAAAGGTTCTACCGCAGTGACCCGGCGAGAAGCCGGAACACTGGGGGCTCGGGTCTTGGGCTGAGCATCGTAAAACACGTGTCGCAAAACCACGGTGGAGATGTGCGGGTGTGGAGTCAGGTCGGCAATGGTTCGACGTTTACTATTCGGTTGCCCGAAGCGAATCACGCTATCGCGGCAAGTTTGGGAGAAGAGCAGTGACCAGAATTCTGATTGTCGAAGACGAGCCGTCGCTGAGCGAACCGCTCGCCTATTTGCTCGGTCGTGAAGGCTACGAGACAACCGTGGTCGAGGATGGTTTGGTTGCCGTCGCCGAGTTTGACCGCAACGGGGCCGATTTGGTGTTGCTCGACCTCATGTTGCCTGGGCTTTCCGGCACCGAGGTGTGCCGAGAGATTCGCACTCGCTCGAGTGTGCCGATCATCATGCTCACGGCCAAAGACAGCGAAGTGGACATCGTTGTAGGGCTCGAGCTCGGAGCCGACGACTACGTCACGAAGCCGTATTCGACGAGGGAGCTTCTCGCTCGCATCAGGGCAGTTTTGCGCCGCCGCGTCGAGAGCGAAGACGACGACGAAGCCATTCTCGAATCGGGCTCGGTGCGCATGGACGTCGAGCGTCACACCGTCATGGTCGACGGTGTCGTCACGGCCATGCCGCTCAAAGAGTTCGAGTTGCTCGAACTGCTGTTGCGCAATGCGGGCCGCGTACTCACGCGAGGCCAGCTCATCGACCGGGTCTGGGGTTCTGACTACTTCGGAGACACCAAGACCCTCGACGTGCACATCAAGCGCATTCGCTCAAAGATTGAAAAAACCCCATCGGAGCCGACAATGCTCGTGACCGTTCGCGGTCTCGGCTATAGGTTCGAGGCCTAGGCCTTCGGGCCGACCTCAGCGCTGGGTTTTGCGGCGCTGGGCAGTGCTGCCGCGGTAGTGCTTATTTGTCGGCGCGCACCGGGGGAAGCAAGTCTTCGTAGACGCCCGTGGCGCCGTCGAGGATGGGCAGGAGAGCTTGTTCGCCCTCGCTTGTTCCCCATTGGAAGTACACGGGCATGACGCTACCGAGCTGCACGTTGACGTCGGTGAAGAGCAGGCTGGAGTCGCCGCGGCTGCCGATCGAGGTCGTGCCGCCAGCGGGAACCCGAATGCTGCGGTCGACCTTCTCGCCGTCGACGTCGACTTGGACGTGCAGAGCAACGTCTTCGGTTGACGAGTTGGATGCCGTGAACAGGAGCGACACGTCGCGACCGTCAGCAGTGAGGGCGATTGCGTTGAGTACTCGAACGTCGCCGAGCTTGACGAGCACGCCGTCGCTCGGGTTGTATTCGATGCGCGTTGCTTGGTCAGCAAAGAACGTGCACCCGGTCGTGCCGAGGAGCAAAGCTCCAGCCAGAATGACGGATGACGCAACGCGTGCAATCACAAGGACCCTCCAGAGCCTAGGAAAAATGTGGCCGAACGGAGCGGGATTGCTCGCTTGAGCCTGAGCTAATTCTAACCTACCGAGGCAAGGCGATGCCCCCGAGGTAAGGGCATCCTTACCTGTCAACCCCTGTGGTAAACTGGGTGTCTTCGAAAGGACCCCCATTCATGTTGTTTGAGGTCGGCGAGACAGTCGTTTATCCCCACCACGGTGCTGCAACCATCTCCGAGGTCAAAACCAGAATCGTCAAGGGCGAAGAGAAGCTGTACCTGAAGCTTCGTGTCACTCAGGGTGATCTGACGATCGAGGTGCCCGCAGAGAACGTTGATCTCGTGGGTGTTCGCGACGTTATCGGCCGTGAAGGTCTTGACAAGGTTTTCGAAGTTTTGCGCGCTCCCTTCACGGAAGAGCCCACCAACTGGTCACGCCGTTACAAGGCTAACCTCGAGAAGCTCGCTTCTGGCGACGTCATCAAGGTGTCCGAAGTTGTGCGCGACCTCTGGCGCCGCGACCAAGACCGCGGCTTGTCCGCTGGAGAAAAGCGCATGCTTGCCAAGGCGCGCCAGATCCTGATCTCCGAGCTTGCTCTCGCCGAGAAGACCGACGAAGAGAAGGCCTCAACAGTTCTCGACGAGGTCTTGGCTTCCTAACTCCACCGGGGCGTCACACGTGAACGCTGGGCCTGACAACACTGTTTCTGGTAGCGCTGTCGGTGTCATTGTTGTGGCCGCGGGCAGCGGTACGAGACTCGGGCACGCCGTACCCAAAGCCTTTGTGGAGGTTGGCGGGCGCAGCATCCTTGAGCGCAGCATCCGCACAGTCTTCACCCTCGCCGAGCCGTGTCAGGTGGTTGTTGTCGCCCCGCTCGCTTTGCTCGACGAGGCAACGGCCATAGCATCGGGCGCCGCGGGTTTCGCGATCGACAACGTGCGCGTTGTTGCTGGCGGTTCCACGCGCCAAGAATCTGTTGCCGCGGGGCTCGCCGCCCTTGGTCCGAGCGTTGACGTCGTACTCGTTCACGACGCAGCGCGAGCGTTCACGCCGGCCAGCCAATTTGAGACGGTCATAGCGGCCGTTCGCGCCACGGGTGGGGGAATCATTCCAGGACTTCCCGTGACCGACACGATCAAAACCGTGGATGCCACGGCCAGAGTCACGGGCACCGTTGACCGTTCGACGCTCATCGCCGTGCAGACGCCGCAGGGCTTCCCTCGAGCCGCGCTCGAAGCCGCGTATGAGAATGCCGCGGACGACCACACCGACGACGCCGCACTTTTCGCTGTCGCTGGAAACACGGTGTCGAGCATCGCTGGTGACCCCCTAGCCTTCAAGATCACCACCCCGTGGGACCTGCAACGGGCCGAGCTTCTTGTCGAAGAACACTCCAGTGCGGCGACCAGTGTGCGCACGGGTGTGGGAATCGACGTGCACGCTTTTGATGCGGAATCCCCGCTGTGGCTTGGCGGGCTGTTTTTTGCCGACGAGCCGGGGCTTGCTGGGCACAGCGACGGCGATGCGGTGAGCCACGCCATCTGCGACGCACTGTTGTCTGCCGCGGGGCTTGGAGATATTGGCGGCACGTTTGGCACCGACGACCCGAGGTTTGTGAACGCGCGCGGCGAGGTGTTCCTTACGGCAACGGTCGCTCTGCTCGCGCAGGCGGGATTCATGGTGAGCAACGTTGCCGTGCAGGTGATTGCCAAGCGGCCCAAGCTTGCACCGCGTCGAACCGAAATGGAAATGGCCCTCACCGCGCTCGTCGGAGCACCCGTGAGCGTCTCGGCGACAACGACAGACGGGCTCGGATTCACGGGCCGCGGCGAAGGAGTGTGCGCCGTCGCGACAGCACTTATCAGTGGCAACCCGATAGCCGCATCCCGCGACGAATCACACCGTTCAGGTTCTTCCGCAGTAACCGGCCCCTCGGAAAGCTAGGCTGGTCGCCGTGAACGTTCGGCTATATGACACGAGGCAGCAGGCGATTGTCGACTTTGAGCCCCTCGAGGCGGGCAAAGTGGGCATCTACGTGTGTGGGCCCACGGTGCAGTCGAGCCCTCACATCGGCCACTTGCGCTCCGCCGTCGTGTACGACTTGTGGCGCCGCTGGCTTGGCTACCGGGGATTCGATGTCACCCTCGTGCGCAACGTCACCGACATTGACGACAAAATTTTGGCGAACGCTTCGGCGAGCGAATCGGGCGAACAGTGGTGGGCTCTCGCCTACAGGTACGAGCTCGAATTCACCGACGGCTATCGCCAGTTGGGCATCCTGCCTCCCACCTACGAGCCCCGGGCCACGGCGAGTGTCACCGAAATGCAGAACCTCATCTCGAGGCTTATCGAGCGCGGGCACGCGTACGCCGCTTCCGACGGCTCTGGTGACGTCTACTTCGACACGGCTTCGTGGCCGAGCTACGGCGAACTGACGCGTCAAAAGCCCGAAGACATGGTTGCTGCGACCGACGCCGACCCGCGCGGCAAACGCGACTCTCGAGACTTTGCGCTGTGGAAGGGTCACAAGCCGAGCGAACCCGTCTCATCTGCGTGGGAATCCCCGTGGGGTCCGGGTCGCCCCGGTTGGCACATCGAGTGTTCTTCGATGAGCGCCCGCTACCTCGGCACGGCGTTCGACATTCACGGTGGTGGTCTCGACCTTCGCTTCCCCCACCACGAAAACGAGTTGGCGCAATCGACCGCCGCAGGCGACAACTACGCGAGCTACTGGGTGCACAACGGCCTCGTCAACGTCAACGGCCAGAAGATGTCAAAGTCGCTCGGCAACTCGATTTTCGCTTCAGAGTTTTTGGAACTCGCGCGTCCCCTCGTTGTTCGCTACTACTTGCTCTCTGCGCACTACAGGTCGACGATCGACTACCACGACGGAGCGCTCGTCGAAGCCGAAGCAGCACTCGAACGCATCGAAGTATTTTTCGACCGTGCCGAGCGTAGGCTCGCGGGAACCAGGTTCGCCGGTAGCGGTGCGCCCGTCATCCCCGAAGCATTCGCAGAAGCCATGGATGACGACTTGTCTTTGCCGCAAGCACTCGCGGTGCTACATGAGCGGGTACGCTCAGGGAACGCGGCACTTGATGGTGAAGACCTCGCGGTTGTGGCATCCATTCGTGGAGAAGTTACCGCGATGACCGAAGTTCTTGGAATCAGCCCTTCAGCCCCCGAGTGGGCCGTAGCTGGTTCCGAATCGGCAACAACAGCCCTCGCTTCCCTCGTGGAGCGACTTATTGAGGATCGCGCCACAGCGCGAGCCGAACGCAATTTTGACGCGGCAGACCGCATTCGTGATGAACTGGCTGCTGCCGGCATCACGGTCGAAGACACCCCCACGGGGGCACATTGGAGCATTGAACAGTGAAAAGTCCAGGAAACAAGCCGCGCCCGGGTGCCGTGCGAAAAACCCGCAAGGGCCCGCAAGTAGGTTCTGGAGGCCAAGGCCGTCAGGCTCTTGAAGGTCGCAAGCCGACCCCCAAGGCAGAAGATCGCCCGTACCACCCCGCAGGCAAGCGCAAAGCAGCGAACGAGCGCTTTGAAGCCGCGGGTGGCAAGCGCAAGCCGCAGCAATCCGAGAGCGGAGCTCCCGCACAGCAGCGCCAGCAGCGCCGCGCACAGGCGGGAGACGAAGCCGAAATCGTCACGGGCCGCAACTCGGTGCTCGAGGCTTTGCGCGCGAAGATTCCCGCAACGGCCCTCTACATGGCCACGCGCATCGAATACGACGACCGCGTCAAAGAGGTGCTGCAGCTCGCCACCAAGCGTGGCTTGCCGATTCTCGAAGTCATGCGCCCGGAGCTTGACCGTTTGGCAGGATTCGACTCCGTGCACCAGGGTCTCGCCCTCAAGGTACCGCCGTACGAGTATGCGCACCCCATGACCCTGCTCGAGAAAACCATCTCTCAAGGCAAAGTGCCATTATTTGTTGCGCTCGACGGCATCACCGACCCGCGCAACCTTGGTGCGATCATCCGCTCCGTTGCCGCTTTCGGTGGACACGGAGTTATCGTGCCGCAGCGTCGCTCGGTAGGCCTCACCGCTTCGGCGTGGAAGACCTCAGCCGGAGCAGCAGCGCGCACACCTGTTGCCATGGCCTCGAACCTCAACCAGACGATCAAGGCCATGAAAGATCAAGGTGTGTTCGTTCTCGGGCTCGACGGCGACGGCGATGTCTCGTTGCCGAATCTGCCACTGGCGAAGCGACCGATTCTTATCGTCGTCGGCAGCGAAGGCAAGGGTCTTTCGAGGCTCGTCACCGAAAACTGCGACGCCATAGTGTCGATTCCGATTAGCGCTGCGACAGAATCGCTCAACGCGGGAATCGCGGCGAGCGTCACGCTCTACGAAATCTCGAAACTGCGAGCAGCGGGCAAATAAAACTCGTCCACATTCTTTCGACAGCGTGTCAACCAGCAACTGGTTGACACGCGTCGAGAGGGTATGAGTCCACAACTTTCTGCGGCGAGCCCTGTGGTGCTGTCAGCCGTCGGCGTTATCGCCGCTGGTGCAATAGGGGCGACCCTTGCGCTCACGGGTGTCATCCACAGACCAACAGTTGACGCGCCTTTTACCGAGGCTGTCGTTGATTCGACAGCGGCGAATGCATCCTCGTGTGCGGGAGGACCTGTCGTCGCCACTCTGGACGCTGGTCAACGAGTGCTCGTCATAGAGCGAAGCGTTGACGCGGAGTGGGTGGGGGTCAGAAACCCGAGCAGACCCGGTGAGACTCTGTGGCTGGCTCAGTCTGTTGTCACTCTCGATGACGCACAGCCACCTACGGAAACTCTGCCCACCGGGGGAGAGTGCCCGACGATCACAACCGAAGTCGGTTTTGCCAGCGGAGCACCTGCCGCAGAAGCGCCTGCCGCCACGCCAGAATCGCCCGGAACCACACCGAACCGGCCGCCAGCCGGCGATACGTCGGCACCGCAACTCAGCGCACCAAACGCACAACCCGCCCTCATCGCGTGCTCAGGGGGATACCCGTACCCCACAGCGTCACTCATCAGCGTTGCGGCGCAAGACAACCTCGCTGTCACTCGTGTAGACATCTCGTGGAGCGGCAGCTATTCGGGAAGCTCCACGATGTCCAACGGCGGCTCCACGTGGACCTTCACGTTCGATGCGACGGGCCCGGGCGACCGTGGCGACGTCACCTTCAGCATGGTTGCGTCGGACGCAGCGGGCAACCGCAGCGCGGCATCCACAGTTTCAGTATTCGTTGATTGCCTGATCTAAGGAATGCGCGACATGACCCGAAGCCGTTTTTTGCTGCCCGTAGTTGCTAGTGCCACAGCTGTGGCTGTAGGAGTGGGGGCCTTCTTTATCGCGCTGCCTTTTGCGCAGCCCATGGTTGTGCAGCCCGCTTTCGAACCCGCAACCGCACTGCAGCCGGTATCTCCCCTCACAGACCTTGACGCAGCTGACGAGAGCGCTGATGACATTGCGGCCGACCTCGAACCGACAACCGCGGTAACAACTGCCGACCGTGGTTCGCCCGAATCGTTCGAGGCAGTGATGGGAGCTCGATTGCGCGAACTGGACGCCAGTTCGGTGACATCGGAACCAGACGGCACGCCTGTTGCTCCCTCCGATAGCCTCCTGATACGTGATCGCGCGACACTCTCAGACCTGGGTGTGGGCATCGCTGATCCGTGTACTTTTCTCGATGCTGAGACCGCGGCAGACCGTGGGTGCCCACCGGGTGCCGCAGGCACTGTCCTGGGTGGCGACTTCGTGCCAGAACTCACTCTCACAGCGAACTGGGGGTCAAACTGCTTTCCCAGCGCCCCGCAGGCAACCTCACACTCGTTCAACATTTACTCCTCCGAACCCGTCACTCTGACCGTGAGTTCCGTAGTCTCTGGTGAGGCTCGCGAAATCACGATTGTCACTTCCGAGGCCGACAAAGCTGCGTGGGAGAGCGACGCCACACCCGGGTGGATCACGCACTGCGCAACGCTCCTTGACCTCCCTCCCAGGTACAGCGACACCGTGATTATTCGTGGCGTGACCGAGCTCGGTGCGCGCGCAGAGATCCTCAACGTCGTGAACAAGCGCGGGCCAAGCGAGGTTCCGCCGTCGTGGGTTGAGCCCTTGTCCAATAGCGGGGTCATGATGTCGATTGCCACCAAACACGTCAGTACCGTGAAGTTCGCGGCCTTTGTCGTGCCATTCGGTCAAGAACCCGCACCGTGTGACTTTGACAACATCGAAGGCATGACGGAGCCGTTCGCGCAGGTTCTCGGTGGTATGTTGCCCGCGGAGCGAGAGTCGGACCGATACGACGATGCCTATGTTTCGCGCCACACCGCCGGATTTATCGTGCCAGAAGCATCCACGATTTCTTTCTGTGCAGGCTGGTTCGACTCGTGGGCGTGGGAAGGAAATTCGCCCGACCACGTGTACGGCGAAGTGCTGCACAGCCCTGACCTAGCGATACCGAAGGTCACGGTGGACAGCTTCACTCTTGACCCGGCCGGAACCGACCGGCCGGAGCGAGATATTCGCATGGACTTGTCGGTGGGAGACATCTCAGGTGATGAGCTGTGCGGCCAATGGTGGACGAATTCGTTCGCCGACACAGTCGTGTGCGACTACGCGGTGAGCGGCCCCATGAAACCGTCGTGGGACTTGCCTCTCGTCGTGACGACACAAGTGACTGCCTTCGGGTCGTCTGCAAAACTCAACTACACCATTCCCATCGGCCCCGTTAGTTGTGGATATGGTTGTGTGCTACCGACCGAACAGTACTTTGACGTTCCCCTCGACTCGCGGAATCCCTGCCTTGGAAACGGTTGCGCCCCGGCCCGAGCCGGTAGCGTTCGCTTGCGTGTGGACTGGGTCGACGGCCAAGACTCGTGGGTTGACTCCTGGGTTCGTGGGGGCGAGGCGACGCTCACGGGTGACGCTCCGGTGTTCGACCGAGGCGCCGTGGTCACTCTGGGTGAGCCGAGCGCCGACGGACTCACCCAAGACGTCCAGTTGCGCATCGACACTGATCGCCCGGCGAGCTTTGCGTTGAGTATCGAAGCCGGCCCTCTCAGTCTGGAGTTCGACCGCGAGATCACCGACGCAGATGTTGAATCAACCCGACTCGTCACCATTGAGGACGTACCCACCGGCAGCGACTACCTGATGACACTTGAAGTGACGGGAGAGGATGGCGCAACAAACGTCTACTCGGCCAACCCCGAGCGCGGCAGAACCTGGGCCGGAGGAGCCTTCACCAGCTCACGAGTCGACGTCGATGTCACCGCGATCGTTGAGGTTTCTCGAGTTGACGGTGGGGAGGTGACTGTCGGCAATTACACCCTCGAGGCTGCCGGAACGACCTGGACACGGTTAGAACGAGGGTGGGACAGGTTTGCTTGTGACTCTGGCGTTACAACCCTCGACCTGCCGGAAGCCACCGAAGCGGTGGGGACACGTAATACCCCGTACTTCCACCTTGAGCTTGAAGCCTTCACCCCAACAAACAACCGGACGGAATCTGATTGTGCGAGCCAAGAGCTCCCGTCCAGGGGAAGATACACCCCGACTGTGACGATTACCGATCGCTTTACTGTTGATCAGCTTCGTCGAGGTTACGAGTACGAATACCGCGACTCTCAGTTGATTGTGACGATACGGCTGGTCGGCACGACGGGCGGTGAGGCGGGCGCCTAGTGAGACGCACAGCTGGACAGGTGGCTGGTCGGACGGGCGCATCACATGCTTCTGTGCGCCCCGTCAGGAACTCGGCCTCCTAAACGTTTTTGCGCCAGTCTTCCTCTTCGTCATCATCGTCAACCGCCACCTTCGGTGACCTCGACGAACCAACAATGCCGATCGGCACGGTGATCGCACCCGTCACGGGGTTGATCATGGTTGCCTCATCGCGGCGGTGGCGCAAAACGTTTTCCACGTAGCTCGTGACGGCCTCGGCGAGAGGCACATCGCGGTTCTGGTCTTGAGACATGAACCAGCGGTGGTCGAGCAACTGGTGGAACACCTCTGCGGGCTCAAGCCGCCCCTTTAACTCTTTCGGGATGGCGCGGCTCACCGGCTCGAACACTCGAGCAACCCACTCGTGGGCGACCGCCTCTTCGTCCTCGTCCTGCTTGTTGTAGGTGGCGGTGTACGAGTCAAGGTCGTTGAGCAAGCGGCGAGCCTGGTTCTCCCCGGCGTCGAGGCCCGTGAGGCGCAGCAGGCGCCGCGAGTGGTGTCCGGCATCCACAACCTTCGGCTGGATGCGCACTTGAGTGCCCGTCTCGTCGGTTTTGATCGCGAGCTCTTCGATGTCGAAACCGAGATCGTTGAGGCGTTGCACTCGCTGGTTGATGCGCCAGCGCTCGCTTTGCGAAAACTCTTCGGAGCCCGTGAGTTCCTTCCACAGGGTGCGGTACTGGGCGACGATACCGTCGCTGATCGCAATAGGGTCGACGTCTTCTTCGAGTCGACCACCGGCCTGCAAATCGAGCAGCTCGCCCGCAATGTTCACTCGAGCGATCTCGAGGTCGTTCTCGCGCTGCCCGTTAGAGAGGCCGTCGTAGAGCTTGCCGGTTTCGGCATCCACCAGATAGGCGGCGAAAGCGCCGGCGTCGCGGCGGAACAGAGTGTTAGAGAGCGACACGTCACCCCAAAAGAAACCAACAATGTGGAGCCTCACAAGGAGCACGGCGAGAGCATCGACAAGGCGCGTTGCCGTGTCGGGCCGCAAAGCTTGCGAGAACAGCGCGCGGTAGGGGAGCGAAAACTTCAAGTGGCGAGTGACAAGAACCGACTCGAGGGGCGCGCCGTCGTCGTCGAAGCGGTTGGTGATGACAGCAACAGGCTCAACACACGGAATGTCGATGCGTTGCAAAGTACGCAGCAGATCGTATTCCCTCTTCGCGAGCTCTGCAGAGGTTTCCTTGATCGCCACCACGTAGCCACTCAAATGCACAAAACGCACCAAGTGACGAGAAATGCCTTTAGGGAGCGCGGCAATCGTGTCGTCGGGCCACACGTCGAGGGGCAGATTCCATGGCAAATCGAGCAGGGCTGGATCGCCCGTGGCCGCAGTAATTGTCAAAGATCCGCTCACGAGGTGCACTCTCTTGTTATTGGTGTCGAGAAAAACGTGGAGTTAAAGCAAGCGAGCCTGCCGGCCGCCCACCGATTTTACAATCGGGGGAGACCGACAGGCTCACGAGCTTGTGGAGCTACTTAAACCTGGCCGGAAACAGCCTTACCGAGGCGCAAACCGGTCTCGGTGTCGAAAGCGTGCACGTGGTGCGGCTCGGGCAAGATGAAGACCTTCTCGCCAGCGTTCGGGTGCGAACGGCCATCGACGCGAGCGACGATGTCAACGCGGTTGCCGTCGATCTCGGTGTGACCGTACAGGTAACCGTCGGCGCCGAGCTCCTCAACAACATCAACCTCGACTGGCAGTCCCTCGCCCTTGGTGCTCACCATGACGTCTTCTGGGCGGATACCGATCGTGACCTTCTTGGCCTTCGTGCCACCGAGGGTCTCGCGGTCGACCTTCGCAACAGCGGTACCAAACTTGAGACCGCCATCAACGATTTCAGCGTCGAAGAGGTTCATTGCCGGGCTACCAATGAAGCCAGCAACAAAAACGTTCTTCGGAGCTTCGTACAGGTCGCGGGGAGTACCAACCTGCTGCAAAACGCCATCCTTCAGAACTGCGATGCGGTCACCCATGGTGAGAGCCTCAGTCTGGTCGTGGGTGACGTACACGGTTGTGACACCCAAGCGGCGCTGCAAACTCGCAATCTGGGTACGGGTCTGAACGCGAAGCTTCGCGTCAAGGTTCGAGAGCGGCTCATCCATGAGGAAGACCTGGGGCTGGCGAACGATTGCACGGCCCATGGCAACACGCTGGCGCTGACCACCCGAGAGAGCCTTGGGCTTACGGCCAAGGTAAGGCTCGAGGTCGAGAAGCTTTGCGGCCTCAAGAACGCGGCTCGCGCGCTCGTCCTTGTTGATGCCGGCGATCTTGAGCGCGAAGCCCATGTTCTCGGCAACGGTCATGTGAGGGTACAGCGCGTAGGTCTGGAA
>Ga0070745_1001139_pt1 | contig 15006 bp, 28 predicted proteins | sample VirMetDEL_Mar_4_FD_77438 | JGI IMG/M metagenome (GOLD analysis project Ga0070745, IMG submission 77438) | Aqueous microbial communities from the Delaware River and Bay under freshwater to marine salinity gradient to study organic matter... | ecosystem: Environmental > Aquatic > Marine > Coastal ...
GCTCCAGTCATCACCTCGACCAAAGCCAACGCTGCCAAATACCTCTTCCGCGTTCCTGCTGACTACTGGGGCGAGGTTCAAGGTTTTGGTCTGTCCGATACCGGCGCTGGCTACGAGGCGCTGTGGGGCCGTCAAGGCGTCATCTACGGCGCTTATCCGGGTTCCAGTGATGGGAAGGCACCGGAAGGTCATTACGGCTTTGAAGGCGACCTGGAGGCGATTCCTGACGCCCCTGAGTGGTTGCTTGCCGAGATGCGGGATCACGCCGGTAAGGAGATCCAGGACGGTGGCTTTATCAAGAACCGCCGGGCGCTGGATTTCTCGGATCGAGACCCGGCTGAGGTTGCTGAGATCATTCAGTCCGCGCTGAAAGTCATTCCAGGGCAGGGCGCTGGCAGCCGGGACCATTGGGTCAAGGTGGGGATGGCGATCCATTCGGAACTGCCGACTGACCTAGGGCTAACGCTGTGGTCCGCTTGGTCTGCAGAAGATCCCGAATTTTCACAGGAATGGTCCGACGGCAACCCCTGCGAGGAAGTCTGGAAGTCCTTTCGTAAGGGGCCAGTCAGCCTCGGAACGCTTTTTTGGATGGCGGACCAGCAGCTTCCGGGCCGCATGTGGCTTTCGGAAGATCTGCGGAAAGTTGTTGAAAGTGTTGAGGCGGATAACGTCACCAGGATTCGGCAGGTTGTCATCACCTACGCCGAAGTTATTAAGCGGGCGAAAGAGATCCAGCAGATTCAAAACCCCGCGGAAGCGGCGCACGCCATGAACGTGCTCGCCTTGGAAGCTGGTTATCGGGACGCTGGTGCGCTGGAGCGGTTGCTGATCGCTCAGATGCAGTTCGAGCAGCAAGATGACGAGATGGCGATGGACAGCTTGCTCAACAAGGACCTCAAGTTCGAGTACCTCATTCCGGATCTGCTGCCTTGCCCAGGCACCGTGATGATTCACGGCGCTGGTGGTGATGGCAAATCCATGTCCGCCTGGACCATCGCCAAGCACGTTGCCCGTGGGATTCCGTTCTCCGTGCGCGGTGATCTAGTTCCAGTGGAAGCCGGTCCCGTTCTGATCCTTAACGGCGACCAATCTGAGGTGCAGGTTCAGCAGCAGCTTCGTGATCTTGAGTTCCAGCCGTCGGATCCCGTGACGGTGGTGATGGGGTGGGACCTCAACTGGTACTACCGCTTCGTCAAGCTGATCGAGAAGCACCAGCCCAAGCTCGTGATCATCGACTCGATCACTGGCTGCAGCAGGGGTTCGGCGTTCGACGAAAACAAGAAAGAGTTTGCGAGCCCGATCTACTGGCTGGCGAACAACAACGGGCGCATGTTCCCCGCCTGCACCATCCTGCTGATCCACCACGCCAACAAAACTGGCGGGTTTCGGGGTAGCACCGCCATCCGGGACGCAGTGGATGAGGTGTGGGGCTTGCGGCGGCCTGACAAAAAACAGGTGGAGCAGACCGGCTACAACGCTCGACTCATCACCGTGGAGAAGTCCAGAGCTGGTCGTGATGGCTCCAAGCTGCTGATGAAGCTCGAAAGCGACCTCACCTTCTCCCTTGCCGACTACGTGGAGCTGGATACCGATAGCGCCAGTCCCGCTTCCATCGTTGATCGGGTGCTCCAACGCCTTAGAGCTGCGTATCCGCGCTCTCTAAGCCGCTCTGACCTCGCTGCGGATGCCTTGTGCGGTGGAAGTGTGGCCGCTATCGGCAAGGCGCTCCAGAGGCTTGCTTCGAGGGGGTTGGTTGAGGTGGTCGGTCAGACCTCCACTGGTGCCAGACCTTCCAATTTGTACCAGGCTGTTCTCTCGCGTGATATGTGTGTGAATAAGTGTCCTGAATTGAAAAAACCCAGTCAGGGACTGGAAAGTAAAAAAGGACAGCCCCTAAACGTGTCCTCTTTTGATGGAAAGACTGGAGCAAAAGAGGACACCTCTACCCCGTGTCCCGATTTACTTCCCGGTCATACCAATGGATCTGGCATAAATGGACAGGTTTTTGAACCCTCCCCAAGGGAAGAACGCACTTCCGAAGAGCTGGACCAGCTGATGCAGGAAGCCGCACGGATGTGGGACTGATGGGACAGTTCAAGCCGCCTAACTTTTTCTTAGGGCTCATGCGGGTTGCCGCGTGGGTGTTTTGGAGAGATCCAGTGAAGCCGGAACCGCCCCAGCCGAAACGCCCCAGGAAGCCTGTCCTGGGGTACAACGTCGGTGACATCCCCTACGAGTTGCTCGCCGTGGTCCGGGTTTCTTGGTACCGCAAGGGCATGACCTACGAGGTGGAGGAGTACCAGATCGAGGAGTCCGACGACGCCCCGCAGCAGTTCGCCTACATCGTTGGCACCGCCCTCCGCCAAGGCGCTGACGTTTGCGTCCTCACGCAATACGAGCCAGAAGCCCTTGGTGTGCAAGAGTAGAATCTGAGGGGTGCAGCTCGGTCGGGGCTGCATTAAACGCGACTCGCCCATAAACCTTTGTACGCCCCTCACCCCCAAACCCACTGGTACGACTAGCTTTTGTACCTAACTTAAAAATTTTTATGTAATGACTGACCACCCCATCTCCATGCCATCGCCAGAACTGGCGGCTAAGTGGGTCCACGAGATCTACGGCAATACCGTAGTCATTCCTCTTCAAAAGCCCACGCTCCAAGTCATCGAACACGCCGTCCGATGGGGCGCCGATCAAGAGTTGGAGGCGTGCCTTTGCGAAGTGAGCTTCTTACACAGTCAAGCGCTTGCTGACCGCGTACGCGAAAAGCGTCGTCGCCAACAGCCGAGCTTGAAGGAAAAAGCTCTTAAAGGCTTGGCCAACATGGTGGAACGAGGTCACCTTGCGTCTGATCTAGCTGCCGATCTCCGCGCTTTGCTGGAGCAGGTCGATGACGAATAAGGTGCCCGGTGGCTGGTCCTCACGCGGTGCCAGCCTCGCCGCAGCCGGGCGCTACGGACGCTGAGTCTTTTTGAAAAAACTCGCCGCGACCCTAGCGCCAGCGATTGTGAAGTTGTGCAACAGCTCGGCCTTGCGGTCGGGCTGTTTCTGTGCAACACTAAGGGCAAGCCCGCCAAGGCGAGCCCTCTATTACTGAATCACAATGTACGAACCATTCCAAGCCAAAGTTGACAACAGCGACCTCAGCCCCTGGTACTACGCCGTCGGCTGGGCCAAGCACTCGCTCCAGTTGCAGATCACCCGTTACAACGCGCTCGGTCTGAACACCAACTACGAGGAAAAGCAGCTGGAGCGCTTGGTCGAGCTGGAGCAATTCTTGAAAATGTCGTGGGATCAGTGGATGGAGTCCCTGCTTCCCAGCGAAACTGCACAGGAGGTCAAGTGAGCCAGGTACAGAGCATTGAAGAACTCCGTTTTGAAGGAGACCATCTTGTTGTCGATGCCGTTGTTGACGACATGGTGGTGCGCTATCCGCAAACCGCCCTCGAACCAGCGGAATGGGGGCCTGCCTTGTGCCGAGGCACCCTCTACTTTTCAGATGAGGACTTGATTCCAGCGACCGATGCCGAACTCCGGGCCTTGCTCACAGATCGGGTCGATGACTGGGCTCCACTCGACACGTCTGATTCCTACGTCTGAAGCCCGTGACCTACGTAACCAGGACGACTATGACGACTGGGAAGTAGGTCTAGAGCCCATACCGGGGGATACGCACTGGGTCAGGATTCGCACCCTGACCCAGCTTTACCGCCACCTCATCTACGTGTTCGCCACCAGCGACACCATCAGCTCCACCCGCTTAGCCAACCTGGCTATCCACGAGATTCTCAAGTTGAGACTCACGGATCTCACCCGGATACGCCGGCAAGACCCCAACTATTTCGCATGACTGACTGGTACGCCGACTACTACCGCCAATCGCGGGGGTACAACGACAACGACATGCGCGAGCTGCGCTGTGCTCCACGCAATCCGAATCTGCAGGTTCCCGACGTTTTCAAGGACAGATTTTCTACTGTTGCTGAGTACGATGCCTGGGTCGAAGAGAAGCGCCGCCTCTACTTCGGCTGAACTTGATCCAATCCCGAATGACCGAAACTTCAATGGTGCCGTTTTACCGCTCCTACCTGCTGGGCGGTAAAACTATTTACCTCGACAAGCTGGCGGAGTTACCGGATAGCGAGCTGAACCTGCTCAACATTGAGACCATGGCCTCGCTGGAGGAGGCTCGCCGGGACTACGACGCCCTTGAAAACAAGCAGTCCGAAGAGGCTGGTTCTGTCTATCGCCGCTTAAAGGTGGCTGGTTATTTCCAAGCCGCTATCAAGCTGGAGATCCAAAACTGACCATTCCCTACTACACTGCACCCGTTCTTACTTATGAGCATGTACGTTCTCTCTGAATCCCAGTTCGATCAAATCTCCAAAGCACTCGAAGCAGCACGCTTTGCCCTGGAAACGTCCCAGCACGTTCAGCTGGATCTGACTAAGCCCAAGCAGACCATCCCCCTGCCTGCTGGCGAAAAACTTGTACGTACAACGTCCGTACAAAAGGCCAAGTCTCAAAGTAAAACTCGTAAGTCCAGCCGCAAGGGCAAGCGTGGGGTTGCGGTGTTGACGGAAGCCAAGGTGCTGGAAATCAAGCGCCAGTTGGCTGATGGTGGGAAGTCGGTGGCCAAGATCGCCAAGGAGTTTGGCGTTCACGTCACCACCATCAACTGCATTAAGTGGGGCAAAACGTGGAAGAACGTGCAGCTCCAGCAGCCCACTCCGGTTGTGGTGGCTGACTGATGGCGGTCCTTTGTGATCACGAGATTCACAACTTGGCACGCCGCAATCTGGTATTCCCGTTCCAGTCGGAGTTGGTGAATCCAGCGAGTCTCGATGTGAGACTCGGCGAGAATTTGCTGGTGGAGGAACCGAAGGTTCCTTCCTTACTTCCTTACAGCATTGCTGGCGCTACGCAGGAAAAACCTTTCCTGCTCTATCCGCACCAGTTCATACTTGCCGAAACGCTGGAGGAGTTCGACTTCCCGGATTGTGTTGCTGGGCAGCTGGCTCTTAAATCCAGTCGTGCCAGGGAAGGGATTGAGCATCTTCTTGCCGGGTATATCGACCCCGGTTACAAAGGGCGGCTAACGCTGGAACTACAAAACGCTAGATCCATGCACGCTGTTCCGTTGTGGCCGGGTATGCGTATTGCGCAGATTGTGTTCCACAGGATGTCGATGCTGCCCGGCAAAAGTTACTCCGTTACTGGTCGCTATCACGGCGACACTGCTGTTCAGGCTTCCAAAGGATGAGCAATTCAGTAGACCATCCCTCGCACTACACGGCGGGGAAGATTGAGGTAATTGAGGTGCTGGAGGATTGGGTGCAACATGCGCCTGATGCTCGCGTTGGGTCGCTCCAGTGGCAGTGCCTTAAATACCTCAGTCGGATGTGGCTGAAAAAGGATCCGCTGGAAGATGCGATGAAATGTCGCTGGTATCTGAACCGTTTGATTAACACTTTGGCGACAGCGCCGTACCGGGACTGATGAGGTACTGGTGGCGGATTGTCGCCAAGGCGTTGGGCGAGAAGGCGCACCACCGCAATCGGGTCGCTGATCAGGTTGCACTGGTGCGCTTTTGCATCCTGCTGGCTTACATGACTACTAACATTTTCATTTGCGCAGGGGTTATTCGGCACTGGAATGGCTAACCATTGCACTCATACTTTCAGACAAGTTGTTTCAACACACAAATGGCACTCCAAAAAACGAGTTACTTACTGGCTGCGGTGTAAAAGCTGCGGACATAAGTGGAAGGTTTACTACGATCCACACAAACAAAAAGAGATCCAGCAATCCAACAAAGTAATGCCGCCTAGTCGACGCAGGCTTTCGGATCTGGAGGTCAGGCTTGCTTTGCTGGATCCCAGGCCAGCGGCGGCTGTAGCGGTAGATCTTGGTGTTACGCGCCAGACAATCGGGTACATCCGGGCTGGTGTGTACAAAGCTAATTTGTGGCCTGACATTCCTCGCTACCCCACAGAAAGGCAACTGGCTGGGCACACCAAAGCAGACAACGGCTGCAAAAAGTGTCACTACTGGTCCAATGAAACCTGCTCATTCGATCTTCCAGAAGCTGGGATGCCCGGTTTCGCGGAAGAGTGCAATTACTTCACACAAACAAACTGATGGCCATCACAATCAACAGCAGGGCGTGCCAAGGCTGCGGTACGCAAACGACTAACCCCGTGCTGTGCATGAAGTGTTATCGCTCCAGTCCAGCTGGGCGGGAGGAGTTGCGCTTGCAGCGATTGCGTCAGGGGTACAAGCCCCAGCCAGATGGGGGACCATGCAAAAACTGCATCCATTGGAAGGCGCGGTGCTTGCTTGGGTTTCCCGAGGGTGGGACACTCGCGGCGGCGCTGCTCTGCTCCGCTAGAGAGGTTGACAGCCTGCTAGAGTAGTAGGGTACACGCCCTACCAGGCATGAAAATCCTCCAAGGCATCGAGCACCTCTCCACGCTCGATGATGCAAGTTTCGTCGCGTTTGACGTTGAGACCACCGGGCTCCAGCCGAAGTTCGGTGGTTTGCGGCTTCTGCAGTTGGCCACCTTCGGGAAGGATCCCGTGGTTCTCGACTGCTGGAGCTTTAGCGATGAGGACTGGATCACGCTCGAAGAGTTCTGCAGCGTTCCACGCCAGTGGTTGGCGCACAACGCGGTGTTTGACCTCGGCTGGTTGCAGGAGCACGAGATTTACCCGGAAGGCAAGATCTACTGCTCGATGTTGGCGAGTCGGATCCTGACGAACGGGCTGCCAAACCTGAAGCACGGGCTCCAGCATGTTGTTCACCGCTATCTCGGCCAAGACATTTCAAAGGAAGAGCAGAAGAGCGATTGGTCGGCTGATCTGCGCGTGGAGCAGATCGAATACGCGGCTAAGGATGTGGTGGTTTTGACCCAGCTGTGGGAGCCGATCACCAAGCGGATGGCGACTGGTGCGTTGATGCCAGCCTGGGAGCTTGAGTGCAAAGCACTTCCGGCAATGGCGCAACTGTGGCGTACCGGGCTGCCGTTCGATAAGAAGATGCTGGAGCAGCTAATTGAAGACCTAGACATTGAAAACGTAGAAGTTGGCGAGAAATTTATTGAGGATTTTGATGCGGCGCTTCCGCCAGAACACAAGCTTCATCGAGGGTTAGACGGGAAGTTGTTGTATCAGACAAAGCCGGGGCCGAAAGGTAAGAAGCCTGACCCGAATGTTTTTAACCTTAATAGTCCTGCGCAGCTGCTTAAAAAGTTCACCGCTTTGCTGGGTGAGCCGCCGATGGATATGAAAAACAACAAGCCCAGTGCTAGTCGTTCTGCGCTCCAAGAATATGTGGGTGATCACAAGGTTGTGGCGGACTATTTGCGGTGGAAAAAGATTGAAAAGCGGCGGCAGATGGCTGAAACTCTGTTGAAGAATTATTCGGCTGATGGTTTTATTCGTGCCAGCTATTTGCAGCTTGGTGCTGATACAGGAAGGATGAGTTGTATTTCGCCAAATCTTCAGCAGATTCCGCGTGATCCCCGTTTTCGTCTGGCGGTTCAGGCTCCAGCTGGCTGGAAACTGGTTGTAGCGGACTACGGGCAGATGGAGCTTCGTCTTGCGGCGGCAGAAGCACAGGATCCCTTAATGACAGCGGTGTTCCAGTTCGGGGAGGACCTTCATACGATGACGGCGACGCAGATTTACGGGGTTGAGGCCGATGAGGTTACGAAGGAGCAGCGGCAAATCGCAAAGTCGGCAAACTTCGGATTGTTATACGGAAGTGGCGCAAAAGGACTCAGAAACTATGCAGCAGCAACCGGAATCCAGATGGATCTTGATGAGGCGGCGGAAGTGCGACAAAAGTTCCACGCTGCATATCAAGGCATCTCCAAATGGCAGCGCGAAAATGCTGCAGCTGCTGATGCGGCTAAGGACCATCCATCTATCCGCATACGCATCTCGGGCTTGCGGAGGTTTCTACCGGGTGAGCACAACAAACTCACCACGCGCTGTAATACACCAATCCAAGGTGCCGGTGCTGCAGTCCTCAAACTTACGCTCGGCAAATTGTGGCCGTTACTCCACGCCGACGGGGAGGACGTGGTGCGTTTGGCCGGCGTGGTGCATGACGAAATCATCCTGCTCGTAAGAGAGGAACATGCCGAAACTTGGGCGCTCCAGCTGCGGACAATCATGGAAGAAGCTGAAGCTCGCTGGTTAGGTGATATTCCGCCACTCGCCGAAGCTAAGGTCGGGAATAGCTGGCAAGAGGCCAAGTGAGCAAGCTGACCGAATACCGCGTAACCATGTGGCCTCGCCACGGTCCCACGCACAACCTTTACCTCGAAGCTCCCGATGCCTATACGGCACGGGAGTATGCGATGCGGTTGTGCCCGGACCAGAAGGTGATTGGTATTCGGCGGATTGAAGATCTCAAGAAAGACGGGCTGGCATGAGTCGGCCCAAAACTGGTCGTGAACTGGTGCTCGAATGGCTAAATCGGGAAATTCGTGCGGCCAAAACGGCAGATTTGCAGCGGGCTGCCGCTTTTTTGCAGTGGGCGCGGGATGTACGGAAAGGATGTGCCAAGCAGAGGGGTGGGGCGCGGGTGGCCCAGGCCAATGCGTGGCGGAAACGGGTGGATGACGACGTGCGATGGTGAGACTACTGTGACTCACTATGCTATTGTGTAGCAGACTAGACCGCAGCACATGCCGCTGAATCACGGGAACAAGTATTACTGCCAGCTGCTGCTGGATCCACACCGTTACAAGCTGGCGGAAAAACTTGCCGTGGCAGAAGGCAAGAAAGTTACGGCGTTGCTGCGGGAGATGGTTTACGCGGCGCTCGAAAAATCCTTGCCGGCTTCTGATTACAAAGCGGCTCAAGCGGCTGACGAGGCTGCATGGCGAGAGTCGGTGAAGCGGCGGGTTGAGGGAAGGATGCGCTCCAAGCAAGAAGGCAAAGTGTCAGAAACTGACGCATGAGACTCAGTTGTGTTTCGTGATATACCGACGCACACTAGGTCTGGGCTGTAAACTTACACAGTAGTCACACACAGGCAGATGACGCGCTATGTCGTCATGGTCGAGGATCGCTGGGTTACGGCGGTTTACGGCCCTGGTAAAGGAATTGGTTTCACCCGATCCAAGGAGGACGCATCCTCGTGGGTCACGTATGAGCGAGCTGTCGCTGCGGCGAGAACTGTTGCTCAGTCTTTTCACTGTGACGCTGCTGTGCATAGCGTTGATGAACCCGCGTACCCCCGGTCATGGAAGTAGTGCCATTCCAGGAACAGCAAGACCCGGAACTTCGCCTCGGTGAGGGTCGCTCTCGTACCAGTGCAGCAAAAGCGCAGCTGTTCGAGCTGAAAATTTGGTTGCCGGGTCAAGGTGCTATGCGGGATTTGGTGCGGGCTGAGTCGCTCCAGCAGGCGATTGAGTTTGCGCAAAACCGCTACCCGAATTGCAAGGTTGAAGTGCCGGCAACGGCGGCGAAAAAACCTAAGCTGGCTCGTGCCAAAAATGGGCCGCGTGAAACGGCCCGTAGGCGTCTCAAACTTGTGGAGAAAAAGAATGAGTCAGCAGATTGCTGATTGGGCACGCCAGTCGTGGGGTGAGGTCATCGTGAATCAAAACCGCGCTGACCTCCTCGATAAGCTCTACTTCTGGGATGGACGCGACAAAAAAGACCATCCCATGCACGGCACCTACACCGATCTCTACCTGAAGTACACCGCCAACTAGGCGGAGTCGCGGTCCATTCCAAACTGCTCGGCTAGGTTATCCGCTGCTTCGCGGATAGCCCAGGCCGCTTTTGTTTTTTCCAGCTGGTGCAGCGTGTTAAGCACCAGTGCGGCTTCGAGGAGGCCGCGGTAATCCTGTTTGTTGAACAGATCAACGAGCCAGCGATCTTGCGCTGTTTTGTGGAAGCAGGATTCTGGGGTGTGTTCGATGGGGCGCATGGTTAACCTCGGCGGATGCGGAAGAACCAGCCCGTGTCGTTGCCTTCGATGAGCCAGCGAGGCAGCCAGTTCTTTCTGGAGTAGGCGATGCCCGCTCCACCCTTGTTGCTCACGTAGCCGCCGTTCTGCAGATTTGCCTCGCCAAATGGGTCGTTGTGGATGAAATGCGTTGGCGTATATCCCACAACGACGCTCCAGTGGCCGGTGCCGCTGGGGTTAGACACGGGACCTTTATGTAGCCAACCGACGGGAACTGGATATCCGTTGGCGATTTCTGTTTCGAGGTCTTCAACTGTGCCATCCATCTCAAATGTGGCGTTTAGCCCCAGTGCTTTAAGGGCAGCAATTTGTGCCTTGGGGTCGGTGGTATCGCCGAAACGGGCGCGGAGTTTGTTGTACTCGTAGTCACCAGAAATCTTGCCGTAGTAGCGGGCCACCATGGCGCAACTGGAACTAAAACACTGCCGCCAACCCTTTGGGCCGTCGTCTGATCCAAGCTGGTATTCGTATGGAACTTTTAGTAGCTTCTGGTTTGGGGGAACGACAGGTTTAGCTCCTGCGTGTTGCTCCATCAGCTGGATCAACTTGCCTGGGTAGTTGGGGTCTGTTGCGTAACCTTCTTTATGCAACCACTTCGCTGCTTCTTCGCGGGTGGCGGCGTTGTTGCAGCCTTTGTAGTTCTTGTAGTCCTTGTACCAGTGATCAACGAGGTAGATCACACAGGACAGCGAATCTGGAAAATCAATAAAACTGTCGGTGATTGTGATCCACTGCCCGTTAATAAATTCTTGCGTTTTCTTGTCGCTACCCTCACCTTTGAGGCCGAAAAAATTGTTTCTGCCAGATACTAATTTGCCGTAATTTGATTCGAGTGCCCATTGGGCAGCTACGAGTTCTGGGAATTTTGCGCCAGCTACTCGGGCGGCTTCGAGGATTCCTTCCCAGCTGTTTGGAAATTGGGTTTGTTTGCCGGCGACGCTCCAGGTTTTGAACCAGCCTTGGTCGCGGCCCAGGATATGGGGGTTGGCCTTATTGATGGCTTGTTCCAGCTCGGTGATTGCCGCCATCTGGTGGGGCAAGCCCTTGTAGTACCGGAACAGGTCACTCAGGCGGATCTTGTTGCTGGGCATCGGACCAAGGAGAGTGGATGGTCATGGCGCCACCCAGAAGGCGGCTTTCGCCGGTTTGTAGCTGTTCATCAATTTTGTGGTGAACGATCACGGGAGGTGGATCGGTCGGTTGGGTTGCGTGCCAGTCCGCTTCAGCTTTGTCCAGCTTGCCGGGTAGTGTCAGCTCGAACCACCATTGGCGGATGGCTTGTTCAAGGCGACGTTGCCAGCCCGGCTTGCCGAAAGCAATCAGAGCTTTTTTCCTTTGATGGCGCGAAGGGCGTGAAATACCAGCTGGATGATGCTGTTGTCCTTCAGCGGGGAAAGGGCGATCAGCTCGGAAGCTGCCGCAACGATGATCCAGAAGGCTGGATGTTGGATGAAGTCCATGGAAAATAGGAACCCTGCAGGAAGTTTAGCTGTACTAGAGAAGAGTTCCGGCGCATGTAATAGTCTCTGCCGCTACATTCCAGGTAGCGACTGCTTGGTATGGACCATCGCATCGAGGATGGCGAATACTTAAACAAAAAACAAGCTAAGGCGCGATTTAGGCAATCAATCCTTAAACATTGGGAAAATTCGTGCGCGTACTGCGGGGTAGACCTGGGGAGATCGGCGACACTTGATCACGTCCACCCAAAAATTCGAGGCGGCCACACGCACCAGCAGAATTTGGTGGCGTGCTGCTTCGGGTGCAATATCTCGAAGTCGGCGGAAGATTGGCTGGAGTGGTACAGGGACCAGCCTTTTTGGGAGCCGCATCGGGAGGATGCGATCATCCGCTGGATTACTGAGGGGCTTGTTGCTTAGGGTCCCAGCCCATGCCTTCGAGATACATCACTGCGATGTAATGATCTTCTGCATAGCGGCAAATACTGTCCTTGCAGGCGCGGTAATAGAGTTCGCCGCGTTCGTTTTCCAGCTGATCCAGTATGAAGCCGTTGCCGTAATCGGTGGTGCTAATGACGGTCATTGTTTGTACCCAATGCGCATTTCGATTTGACGCACGCGGATTTCTAGATCACTAAGTCGTTCTTTAGAGTCGTTCTTTAGTTCTTGGATGTCGGCGGCGACAGTATTGACTGATTGATCCAGCTTGGCAACTTGCATAAAAAGACCGGCTAGGCCGACCACCGCAGCGGTCAACAAAGCCGGAATAATTTGATTGAAAGGACTCTCCGGAGGCTTGGCTGTAATTAGCGCCTCTTCGTGGTGCTCCATTGCTAGGCATACCGCCGATTTTTATAGGCTAGCGGATGAGCGTCAGTAGACTCCGCCATCAAAGGAGTTTTCCACATTGGTTACACGCGCCTCCAAGGCGGCGAACGTATCACTACTTACATCTCCTCGCAAAATAGTTACAGTTTTTTCATCATCTGAAACAATGACTGTGTTTTGCGTTATGTTTACGTCAACCGTGCTCATGATGTATAGCCCTCAGAAACAAAAATTATTCCTTCTAGGTAATACTCCTTAATTCCTGCGGTATCGGTAAGCAGCACGTCATACCAAGCCTCGTTAGGTAACAAAGCCGTCTGTTCGTCTGTCAGTGCAATCGCCACCGTACCCGCAGACCTGTCGGTATAAGTGACCGAAAAATCTGCGTATTTTGTTGTACGAGCTTGGTTCCAGACCTGTGCAGCGACAGTCCAGCCAGTTAAATTGATAGCGGTTTCGGTGCTGTCTTTGAATTGGAGCGTCACGCTGTAATCCGCTCGACGCTGCAAGCTGATGTTGTAAGTGCCGGGTGATACAGCCATGACGCACCTCCTCGTTACAGATTAGCGCCCTTGACCGCGCAAAGGCTTTCTGCCACGGCGGCGTGGACGCGAATGTTGTCCCATGCCTTGGCTCGTGGTTTTGGGGCGACCGGCTTTGTGCTCGATGCGCCCCAGGGCAGTTTTGCTTTTTACCGCCATCAGCTAGCCCAAGGCACACCAGCAGCTTTCGACGGTGCGCGTTGCTCGTCGATTTGAGCTTGGAGGGCAGCTTCAATTTCAGAAACTTTTTCGTCGCCGCCAAGGGCTTCCTTGACCCAGCCGATCACGGTGTCTTCCGTAAGGTCGGCATAAGGAATCAGGTTGTCGGGGCGCTGAAACCCAACGCTGCCGTAGGCGCCGCTGGAGTAAGTGCCGTCGTTGGCGTTGACGGTGTAGTGGGCGTTAAATACAAAACCGTCGTCGGTTTCGCGTTCCAGGGTGTTGATGCCCCAGGTGAAAGTAGTAGCCATGATTAAAGACCGGTCGTTGACAGCGTAGTGGGGTTGCAGCCAGTTGGGAAGGGTCGGCTGCCCGCCCTGTTAGTGAAGGTGACTACTGGACTACAAAGGACTTTCTAAACTCCTCCCAGTTTTCATCGAGCATCCGCTCCGCCCAGCCCCAAGCGCCGTGCTCCATGCCGTCAATATCAGCAGCTTCGATCTCTTGTTTGATGATAAAGCGGAGCATTTCAATCTGTTCTTTTGTCATGGTTAATAACAGGCAAGCATTTTCTGGATCCGTTCGACTTGATACTCGTATTCCTCCATTGCCTCCAATGGATCAATGCTGCGAGTAATAGAATACGTGTCAAGATCAAGGCGAAGCTGGTCGGTATCGCTCCAAAGGCGATCCATCACGAACTGTTTGATTAACCGTTTGTTTTCGGCGTTCATGGGTAATTAGTGGTAATGACTACGAGTTAGCAAGACGCTTCATGCCATCGGCATTGTTTTCGTATAGATCATCTAATGCCTTTTGCGCCATAAATTCACGAGTTACCGTGAGGGCGTCTTTGTCTTTGCTGCTTTCGATTGCTGCAAGCAGCTCAAGTTTGTAATCTTTCTTGGTCATGGTTTCTAGGGAACTGTGGCCAGGGGCAGGAGGTGCAAACTCGCTGCCCCACCACTATACGCTTGCTAGGCGTAGATGGGAGTAGGACTACGAGGTTTAACTCAAGGTTGAATGGAGGAAAAGGGTCACTTGCACTGCGTCAAGGGTAGTTCCACTTCCATTTGTGATGCGGATTTTTCCGGCACTTGAAACTGCAGCGAAGGTAACAGTGACTCCTGATATCCCACTGCTTCTGATATTAGCGTCTTGCAACTGAACAACAGCTCCGGTTTGACGACCAGCAAAGCTAAATGTCTGCACCTGCTGATTTGTACCTTCTCTATAAAATACGGTGCCGAATCCGGAACATGCTCCAGTGTTAGATATTAAATCAACATCAAATGTTGCTGCATCTGCGAGATTTGTTGTCTCTTTGTAAATTGTATGGACTTTCCCTACGCCGTCTCCAAAGCTGGCGTCGCCCTGGACAATGTGTTTTGCATCACCTCGGTTAGCCGTCGAAGACGTGCCAACTAACAACCTGCCGGAGCTGTCGATGCGGGCGCGTTCGGAGCCAGAAGTCTCAACAGAGAATGTATCAGCGGCAGGGAAACGGATTGCTGTATTAGTGTTGCCACCGTGAATGATCTTGTCGGTGATAGTTACATCGCCGTTGACATCAAGAGCTGTGGCGGCGGAGTCTTTGCCAATGCCAACGCGCTTTGATGTATCAATGGAAAGAGCAATATCATTACTGTTACTAATAATTCCATTGCCTAACCCAATAATAAACCCAAGTTCATCATTTACGCCGGCAGTGAAGTTTTTAGTTAAACTTGTAAATCCAATGTAAGCTGGCCTGCCGGTTGCTGTTTGTTTTATATAGGCAAGAGATTCATTGGTGGCTTGACTTGCTTCAATGTGAAGCGTCCTGCTAGGACTCGTAGTGCCGATGCCGACGCGGCCTTGCGAGTCAATACGCATGCGTTCCGTCGGGGTGCTCGCTCCGTCGGCGGTAGTGGAGAACACTAAGCGTCCCGGCATGTCGTTAGCGCCGGGGGTGCCGTCTACTTTTGCAGTTATCTGAGCCCCAGCTACAAATTCAGTTCCGTCTGAACCTTGAAATGCAAGGGCACCA
>Ga0070745_1001146_pt1 | contig 14963 bp, 19 predicted proteins | sample VirMetDEL_Mar_4_FD_77438 | JGI IMG/M metagenome (GOLD analysis project Ga0070745, IMG submission 77438) | Aqueous microbial communities from the Delaware River and Bay under freshwater to marine salinity gradient to study organic matter... | ecosystem: Environmental > Aquatic > Marine > Coastal ...
AACGGTTCCCACTGACTTCTTTCGTATTCGGGTACGAATGGTGGTTTGTTCTTGTTCCACTCAGGTCGGAATCCGTACTGATGAATGTCATCCCATTCAGTTCCGCCCTTAACGGTCAGGATGTCGCTTGACCGAAACAAGTTGAAAAAAGGATTCATCACCGCCCAACTGATGTTCTTGCGGTAACCCAAGTAAGCCGAATCAGACACACCTGCATGGCTGTAACCGCCCTGTTTAAAGTCCGACACTAGTTGTTCAACCACAGACCAATCCGTAATGAAACAGTCTACATCAATATTGATTGCTAATTGATCCCTTTTCTCAATTACCCAAGTCAGATAGTGAGCGGCATCCCACCAATGGTTAAAGTTCTCGCCCTTGGTAATCGTGTGTGGTACGAAATCCTGACATCGTTGGAACAGGGTTTCGTTGTTGTATCTGGTGTAGAGGTTCATTAACTTGCGGTCTTAGGCTGTTCGGTTTTTGGTGGCTTATTGCATATCTCAGCTGTAATATCTATCACCCTAAGTGTGTAATCTCTGAAATAAACCATTGTTTCATCTTTTGTAGATATTCCTTCCATAAGGTCATTCAAGCAGCCCTCTACAAAACGCTCCATATCTCTTGAATTATTAATATCGCTTGCTTCCATCACTTCCCTCCTTTACGGTCAAACACATAGATACTGTTCCCAAACCAAGACAACTCGACCCCCGCCACAGCGCGTAGTTCTTCACTCAAAGCTCGGTTCAACTCGAAACCTAAAGCCTCGATAGTTGGTATCACATAGTTCGAGTTCTGTTCGTTAACATGACCGCAACCCCCCTGACCTACAACACCCCAAGACAAGACAAGTCGACCCGTACAGGCTCGATCAATGTTCTTCAGTACAGCCGATTCCAGCTTAGCAGGTATGTGTTCCATTACCTCTAGGCACAGAACTGACCCTTTCGGAAGGTTCTTTATCGGCTTTGTAATGTCCTGCTTCTTGATGAAGTTAGGCGCATCAGGTAATGGTTGACCCTCGTAGCCCTTAACTTTGAATCTTACATTGGCAAGTCGTTTGATGTACTCTCCTGTTCCACAACCGAAGTCTATCACCATCTTGTTAGCAGGTAGTACCTTCGTTAGTTTCCTAGCCAACTTGAACGATGTCTTATGTTCACTCTTGGCTTGTTCGGGTGTGAATATCCCGTTCTGATTAATTTGATCCATGTTTGTGACCTTTGTTCCGTTTAAAGTGTAAGTGTCTACTCTATCTTCATCTTCATATAGAGATATTTTGATTGATTCCTTAATGTAGGTTTCACCAACTAAGGAGAACCCTGCCCTGAGTAGCCTTGAGTGGGTTATTGGTTGTTTCATATCAATCCTGCGCTTGTTTTTAATTTCTTATCCCTCTACCATCACCAATATGTCGAACATACCCATCGCCTTTAATGATAGCAGAAACGAATCCTCTGCGCATCATGTAGTCACCGATCCGCATTTCAGAAGCCCAAGGCTTATCAGGTATGAACTCAGCAATTGAGTTGTACGGACCATGCTGAAAGTAATCACCCATTCTTCGCAGCCCCGGGTTAAACGAGAAGCCATGCCACTTTCGGTTGTGATTTTTCCGAACGATGTAGTATTCGGTAATGTTATCTTCACCCGTTCTAACCGAGTCGTAATGAGGATGCCCGTTCGTATCACCTTCAGCGCGTATCCAAACTTGCTGAACTGTCGGGTTTGATTTGAGAATCGCTAGACTATCTTCAATAAACCCACCTTTATAGAACTCCCAATCTTCTTCAAGATGGAATACGTAGCGTGAATCTATCTGTTCGTAAGCCTCGTCAATCGAACGTATCTGACCGATTCGTTCAGGGTTGTATCTGAATCCGATGGTCGGGTAAAGATTTCCTAGGTGTTCATTACATCCGTACTCACCAGAATCATCTATTACAATGAAATCTTCAATAGGATACGTGTTGTACTTGTGGAATGTTCGTAGAGTTGTCTCTAACAGGTCTGGACGGTTAAAACTCGTGCAGACCACTGATACTGTGTCTTTGTTCATATTGATACCTTTAACTCGATTTCACATTCCGCGCCTCTCTTGTGTAATTCAATCATTTCAGAATAGCAATAATGAATAAATAGGCTTGAGTAAGGAGTTTTTTTCTCGCTTGCGAGTTTGTTTGTTGATTCAGTTACAACTTTCAGATAGTGGCTGTCTGAAATACCTAGAGATTTTAATTTCTGAAGCTCTAGCATGGCTTCTTTGAATTGTTCTTTGTTCATTTGGTTAGGGTTAGTAGTTTCTCAGGAGTTCAAGGTCTGACTTAGCTTTCTCCAATCTTATATTAGCCGATTCAATTTGTCTATTGAACATTCGCTCTAAAAACTCTTTTGCTTCTTCAATTGTATCCCAATAGTTTGCGTATCTACTGTGTTTAGCTTGTCTCCCATCTGTGAAAATTACCGACTTTTCAGTAACTTTAATCGGTTCTACGGTTTCAATAAGCTCTTTGTAACCACCTGTCTTATACATTTTAATACTACTCATGTCATGTTGTTTAAGGTTTGACTTTCTGACCGCTAACATACAAAATAGTTTTGATGTGAATGGAATTATTTCATTACTTAGCGGAAAGTTTTAATCAAATCTTATTAGGATGAAGCCGAGGTACTTTATAGTGTGTTTTAATTACAAAGGTCAGCAGTCTGATACGTATGTTGAATCCTTTGAAGGAAAATACATAGGTAGGAATGAACTTTTTGAGGTTTTGAATTTAGACCCAAAAGAATCTGCTATAACAAACATCATCGAACTGAATAAGTCAGACTTCGATGAGTACACAAAAGATTGGAAATGAAAATAATCTGCATAACAGGTAAGCGCGGTTGTGGTGATGCCATGTCGGAATTTACAGAGAAGTCCACCATACCTTTCGAGTTCTATTCCGTTCCTGCCAATTACGAGAAACCCGCGCATCACGGGATAAAGTTGGCTCATCAGTTCGCTTTGGATACAGCAAGGCGGCTTAGCTTAGATTCGAGCATCATTGTAGAGGATGATGTTGAACTGACCTCTCGGAACTCAATTGAGTATTTCATGGATTGCCGATACCTGGCAAAAGAACTCGATTACGACATCATAGTCGGTGGAGCGCATCACTACGAGAAAAGTGAGTTCGGTGCGAATAAATTGAGCGGGTTTCACTTCTATTCTGTACTAAACCCCGATGTGAGCTTCGAGGCTTGCCCGAAAGGTGAACACATCGACAATTGGGTTGGTCGGAATTACAAGGTTTGGGTGTGCGAACCAATGATAGCCGTACAAAGACCTGGTTACTCCGAACGGGTCGGTAAGGATGTGGATTATTCGGAGAGGTTTAAGAGGTATTCGATATTACGATAAAGGAAAGCAAACATGGAAAAACTTGAAAGAGATGGAATAGTTCATTTAGACCTATTCAGTGGAACGGGAGGTTTCGCATTAGGATTGAAGCAAGCAGGTTTCAAAGTCAAGAAACACTACTTCTCAGAAATAGACAAACACGCAATAGCAAATTACAGATACAACTTTAAAGAAGCAGAATATGTCGGATCAGTTACAGATGTTCGGGGAGGAGAACTTGACCAACCCGACATAACTACATTCGGCTTTCCATGTCAAGATCTTTCATTAGCAGGGAAGAGACTTGGGTTCAAAGGTAAAAGGAGTTCGCTTTTCTATGAAGCCATGAGGATTTGCAGAGAGTCAAACACCAAAATACTTATCTGGGAGAATGTTGCGGGTCTGATGTCATCTAATGATGGAGCGGATATGGATGCTGTTTTTGAAGAAATGTATGAAAGCGGTTTTATTTTTGACGTAAACGAGCAGAATACATCTTGGTTATTACCCCAAAATAGATTACGTTTGTATTGTATTGGATATAACATAAACTATTTATGGGAGATTTTAAAAGAACAAAATGGTCAGATTCAGAAATCGAATATCTTAAATCGAATTACGGAAGGATACCTCGCAAAGAGATTTCAGAACACCTTAACAGATCACCAAAATCAATTACCAATCAGGCAGCACGAATTGGCATTAGAACACGCAAAGGTCCTGTGCCAAAACGATTTCCTTGGACAAAAGAGGAGGACGAAATTATTAGAAGCAATGTCTATTCTGGAATTGAAAGACTTAAAACTTTGTTACCAAGACATACTCGACCTGCTATTAAAGCAAGGAGACATAAGCTCAGAGCAGTTATCCCGAAAAAAACATATAGAAAAAATCAATCAGGATACAAAATCAGGTCTTACCGAAACAAAGGAAAGAGAAGAGTTGATTTTGAACATAGATGCGTTATTGAAGAATCTATCGGAAGAGTCCTTGATAAATCTGAGCAAGTTCATCATATCAATTTTGTTAAGCACGACAACAAGATCGAAAACTTACACCTTTGCAAGAACGCATCACACCATAGAACTATTCATCATAGCATTAACAAAATTATGCCCGAACTCATGGAATTGGGCATTGTCAAATTTGATAAAGACAGAGAAATATACAAGATATGCGAAAGATTTCAACGATAAGGGCTTCAGTACAGAAGAAGATGATTACGATGCCATTCAGGTACAGCTTACACAACAGGAGTCGAACAGTCTTGTCGGACATCTTGGAAACGGAGGTGGACGAAACGTATTTCCTTTCGGAGAAAGCTTTGGAAGGCTTAATGAAAGGTCAGAGCAAGCCAGAGGTATTAGAACACTGACAGCAGGAGGAAACTCAGGCGGAATGCACTCAAGCATGACGCTGATCAAAGTAAAATCAGCTACAACCCAAGGCTACGAAACAGCCACCGAAGGCGATAGCGTAAACCTTGCGCAACCAAACTCAGAAACTCGTAGAGGTAGGGTCGGTAAAGGAAAAGCGCAGACGTTGGAAACGAGTTGTAATCAAGGGGTGTTAGTTGCCAAACCAAGGCGTACTGAGGAAGCTAAGAAAATACGTTCTGAATCAATGAGGAACGGAAAAGACTTCACTCCATTTCAAGGTAAAGAAATAGTGTTCGAGGAAAGTAATGAGATGAACACCATCACTCGTGCTACTACTAAGGATAATTTGATCAAGGTCGTTCAACCCGTTCAAATAGGCCAAAGCAGCAAAACATACGCGGCAAAAAGTGGTAGTTTAGTGGGAAAGCCTGATCAGTCAGCTTTTACTGTGAGGTCAAGTGAGGTTAACGGAGTTAAAGTAACCCAACTCAACCAATCAACAGAAAGCGGTGGAAAGCAACCATATCAGCAGAATAGGGTTTACGATAAAGAGCATTTGAGTCCTACAATAGACCAATCAGCAGATCGGTGGTCATTTAACACAGCCCGAATCCGCAGACTGACCGAAATAGAGTGCGAGAAACTTCAGGGATTTCCTTATTCGTGGACCAGATTCGGTATCAACGACAAAGGCGAAACGATAGAGATTTCCAGAACCCAACGCTACAAGATGTGCGGCAATGCAGTGACAGCTAAGATTGTTGAAATCATAGTTGATAGGTTATGATTACCTTTGCATTACAGCAACAGACCCCAACACCTAACGAATGTACGCACAACTCGGAGACATCATATTTGAAAACCTGTATGGTCCCAGTTCGTTTGAGCAGACAGAATCTGTATCACTGCCACAGCATTCGCACATCAATCGCAGACCGAAGCAACAGTTCACAGGTGTTGACCTGAGTGTTATCAAGATCAAGATAGGTCTGAACAACTCGTTCATTGATGTTGAGGGCGCAATAGAACAGTTCAGACGCTATCGGAACTCTGCAACCCATTTGCGATACATTACAGGAGCTGGGTCGGTTATTGGAACCTTTGTTATCAAGTCAACCAAGACCGTTGTAAAACAGACAGACCGTAACGGAAATCTTGTTCAGGCTGAGCTGGAGCATGAACTGATTGAATTGAGCTATTCAAATCCGAGGTTGGATTCGGTTTCAGTAGCTTTGGCTAATGCGAACAATGACCCCGTAGTAACTCCAATACCCATTAGACCACCCGCGACAACTTTAGCTACTTCGGCTGCTATGGACATAGTTGACACAAGGGCTGCTTCTTCAGTTACCACAGAACTTATTGAAGAGTACTATATTGCACCGACCGAGATTGAAAGCAAAATTGAACAGGCAAGACCTAGAGTTGTTGATATTCAGCAGAGGATGGCTAACGTAGCCGCTAAGTTACAGCAGGCAGAAGATGTAGTTGTTCAGGCTCAAGGCTATATTCAGAATATGTACACAGCATCTCAGAACGCACAGATATTACTGAACTACATAGATGCTTTTGACCCTAACGATCCAGTTGGTTCTTTCGCTAACATCAATGATGCTAATATTCAGCTTTTATCTAGTTTATCAGTAATGTCAACCACATCACAACCATTGGCTGCTTGGACAGGCGCAAGGAGATGACCTATACGAAACACATAACTAAAGACGGAGATAGATGGGATGAGCTTGCCTATCGTTACCTGGGCGATTCAACCAACATCACTCCGATAATCGATGCGAATCCACTTGTTCCGATACGCCCTGAGATAGATGGAGGTACAGAAATTTGGATTCCTATCTTCGACCCTCAACCTTTACAGGACTTCAACAATTTACCACCATGGAAAAGACCGCAGTAAATGGCATCAGTTCGCGCTCCGTACTTCAAGGTAGTTTATGACTCTGTTGACATAACTGAAGAAATCAGTAAGGATGTTATCGAACTGACCTATTCAGACAACACAGAGAACGAAGCGTCTGAACTTGTCATTCTGCTTGATGACATGTTCGGAAAGTGGAAGAACGAATGGATAGTCAATACAGGTGTTACCATTCAGGTCGAGTTAGGTTGGAGTAGTGATTCTGCTTTGGATTGTGGTACGTTTGAAGTTGACGAGATTCACTATCGAGGCGATTATGCATCTGGAGATAGGGTTGAGATACGTGCTTTGTCAATATCTGAGAACTCGGTTCTTCGTGAAAAGAGGTCGTACATCTATGCTGAACAGACAATCCAACAGATAGTCGATACCGTTGCAGCCCGTAACGAACTTACACTTGCTGACCCGAACATAGGTATTGACGGAAACATCACTACCAATCCGTTCACCATATCTCAGCAGGATCTAATCTATCGGAATAAGGTTCTCGGACTTTACTTCAGTCGTATCATCCAAGACAGAGAAGATGATCTTTGCTTCTTAGATAGATTGCTATCGAATTACGGTATCTCGGTCGTATTCCACAATGGATTCATATTCTTGAACGTCAACATTTCTGACCGTTCTGGTTGGGCTGTCAACGAACGACTTGGTTACTTCACAAGAGAGGACATCCCTGATGGGCAGATACTTGTCAATGGTGAACTTGTCAACTTGACCGAACTTGCTACGATAAAATCATACATGATAAAAAACTGCGCAGCTAAAACTTTATCCGGACTTACTTTGAAGTATCACGACCCGTATTCTGATGCTGAGTTGGTTTATGATGCTGAATGGGGTGACTTACCGACTGCCGGTAGATTGAATCCGCTTGGTGTTGACATGGACATCATTGATAGACGAGCAGTTGAATACGGTTACGTTGAGAATATTCAACAAGCGGAGATAGTAGCCAAGGCAAAATTGTTCGAGGCCATATCAAAGCAGGTTGAAGGAACTTTTGAGATGGAGGGTCAACCTACTGTTGTTGCAGGAACAGCGGTAGAAATAAGCGGTATCGGTAAATTGAGCGGTCGTTACTTTGTCAATCAATCAAGGCATCGAATCAATAGGGCAGGTTACACGACCAATATAGAAGGTCAAATGCTTGCTTCTACTTCTTAACCTTACTCTGAACCCACTTATCCTTATCGGAATCCCACTTTCTAACGTAACCTTTACGCTCGGCAGGTGGTTCTTGAGTTGTTGCGTTACCGGGAACTTGCCAACGGCTTGCATCTAGTTTATCGGGTATGCAGGAAATCTCTCCCGAATAATCCATCGTAAGAAGATTCCACTGATACGCCTTTATTGGCTTTCTGTTATCTGCAATCGTTCTCATTACTCTCCTGTTGATATGATGAAGTTGACATAAGCGTTCTTAGGTCGGTTTTCATTTCCTCCTGTTGATTCTGAAGTAAAAGTTGTCGGTGTAGAGCTATAAAGCGATACAGCTAATACGGGATTGACACTAAGACTTCCTCCTGACGATTCTATATCATGCGTATGCGCTTCAAATTCGTCATCTTGGACTGAACCAACATTATCACCTGTGTTACCACCTGGGTTCATGGCTGTACGGGAAGCGGCATCTGGGTCTAATCCTGACGAGCCACCTCCGAATGTATTTGTTCCACGAAGAAACCTTCCTCTTAGGTCAGGTACTTTGAACTCTGTTCCGCTTGGCGCACCGTAAGCCGTACCAATTGCAGCAAAAAGGGCTGCCCTAGTTGTCCTGCTGTGAGTTTGACCGTTACATGGAAGCCAGCCATCAGGCGCACTTGTTCCTCCATACGGAACAATTATACCCGCAGGTATTAATCTATTGAAAAGATAAAGCGTTCTATTGGCAAGTGATTGTGCTTGCGCGTTAGCTTGACCGTCAGTTGGTGAGTCAACAGGACCAGAGACAGCTCCTCCTTTTACAGGATCAGATGTCGCTAAGCTATAAACGTCACTAAATTCATCAACAGGGGTAAGAGTTGCCATAGTTTTTCTTTAGGTTACAAAGATAATAGTATTCTGCGGCAATCCCGAATATGTCGTATTGCCATCGTATGTGAACAATCCATCGTACTGAGGTGCGAGTGAATCATAATACCCGATTCCGACCAATTTGGAACGAGCGTTCTTGTAGTGGTTGATGTACTGAACAAGTTGGTCTATTTGAGTTTGTGTAAGACCTATCAGTTCAGCTTCGGGTAAAATTACAACGAACTCAGCCCATCCTCCGCCTCCGCTGTTATACGAAATGACCCCTGTGTAATTATTATTCCCATCGTAACTTACAAGACCACTTCCGTAGCCCTCAATGATAACAGGGGTAGAGTAACCTAGAGTTTCAATCGCGCGTTTGATAGCCCAAGGTGTTCCTGTACGTTTTCTTGTACGTATTGCATTGAACAGAATGTCTCTTCTTTCCGATTCTGTCTGAGCTTGAGCAAATCCACCAACACCATTAACGGATAGGTCGGTTGCCATGGTATCCAATGCGGATTCCTCCAAAACACCCATCAAGAAGGTCATTACCACTTCAACAGGAAATTGGTTTACTCGGTCTATGACCGAATCATCTAGCCCTTTGAGGTACGGTACGCTTGCTATTGGTGTTGGGAGGACTGACATGACTTACCCTTCGTTAGTTCCTGTTACCGTAACCGTTACAGAAGTGCAAAATCCGTATTCGTTAGATGCTATTATCTGGTCTACGAATGAACCCAGATCCACATCGTAAACCCCATCTACCATACATGCCGCAATAACCTGGTCAGACATGACATCTCTTCCCATTTGTTGCCGCTGCTGAAGTACGTATGCCTCAACTGCTACCTGAGCTGCTGCTTGCACCGTAACAGGGTCGGCTGTTTCGTAGATGACCAGATCAATATCGAGTGTGTACGTGACCTGTGTTGGGGCTAGAACTTGAACCGTGTCTGAAAGCGGTCTTACCTCATCTGCGTCAAGTATAGCGAACACCGCGTCCAAAACGGGCTGTGTTGGAACTGAGCCGTCCTCTAAAAGCGGGTAAACAATAACTGTTCCTGGAGTTGCAGGAACAATATCAACGCCTACATCGATAATAGCAGGGTTAGCACTGTATGCCCAAAACTTGTAAGCGTTACGACTACCTGCTGTTCCGAAAGCATCGGGAGCAAGTCTTGCTCTTGCTCTGAGTTGATTATCGGTTTCCGCGTCTGAACCGCCCGAACTTGCATCGGTGTTGGTTGCTGAAGATAAGAAAGCCTGTGGGTCTAGGATATTTGTTATTGTTCCTATCGAATATCCGTTAAAACTCTCACCTGCTGTGACTGATACACAAACAGCAGTTGTAGTTGTGTCAGCAGCTAATACTGATATGTCGGCTTGAGTTTGGAAAACCGCTAGTCCATCTGTGCTTGCTACTCTTGTTCCTTGGGGTATAGTAACACCGCCATGCCCTGATGGTAGAGTGAACTCAATAGTAACCAATGCGTTTGTTGCGGCTAGTCTGGTCACGCCTAACAGTTCAACTAAATAATCAAGAACCGGGGCTGTTGAGAAAGAGATAAGGTTGTTAGTTGCGGCAGCTTGTACTTGAGAACGGAGTAGTGATTCGCGGTAAGCCCAAACATTAAGAAGCACTCGCTCTACTTGAGCAGGTTGGAGCGTGATGCCTAACTCAGTCTCGTAAAACGAAACCATCTCGTCCAAGATGGTCTGTGGTATTACCTCAATTTGTATCGGTGCTGCCATTCTCTTTTCTATCTGTTCTTTCCCAGTTCCACTTTACAATCTTGTAAACTATACTGATTGCAAGTGAAATTGCAGTTAGCACAAGTATGATGGACGGGAACACTCCATCAATCAGGTCTTGTAAGTTAAATCCGAACAGCAGCACACACATTACCGCACCGAATCCATCTGCTATTGCCAAACCTTTTTCAACAGGTGTTGCAGACTCAAATATCTTTTCCATCAGGTCTATCAGGTCGTTCATTTTAGCAGCTTGTCTATCAGTGAGTCAGTATAGTAACCTATCAGAACAGATACGAGAAAAATCGAATCTTGCGGTTCTAATGTTCCTGTATGTTCAGATACGCCAGCAGCTTGAAATGCGTATTCAGCTACAAATCCTATAAGCCTCACCAATATGTAGGTCACAAAGAAACCTACAACCATGTCATCTGTGTTTTCTCTCAACCATACTTTCAGACTAAACGCATAATCTTTATCCTCTCTTGATTGAAATCGCTTGTACTTCTTGAATAGATTACCAAGAAGAGCGATAAGCATAGAGGAAACGAGTACAACATAACCGTTCGAGCCGATGAATATATCCGTGAATGTTAGCTCGTTCATTTCAATCTATGTAAAGTGATTTTTCCGTTCAGTACATCTACGTCATTGTTGTCTGCTGTGTTCTCAACGAATACACGAAGAACATCATCATCTGCAAGGTCGATTATGTCATTATAGCTTAGTGAGAATTTCTTGTTATTTGTGAGACTTAGAACGCTTGAGCACAGACAGCTTTGTAATCCATTCTTAAATAACTGAAGTTCTATTATGCTGCCTGAACTACCATCTATACTCAACTGAATGTTGACCTGATAAATACCTGCCGTTTCAATTAGTAGTGAATCGTTTGAGTAAGACACGCCATTACTAAATTCAGAAGCACCGAGACTCCATAGGTCGTTGTCAGGATTTGTCACCCAAGCAGGTGTGTTCTGAGTCAATGCTATTGTAGCACTTGAATCACCGAATCCCATTTCACCGAAGGAAGGTAATTGCCAATTTGCGTTTCCCGATGCGTCAGATACGAGTTTTGCGCCTAGTGCTTCGTTTCCATCAGCGTAAATCAAAGTGTCTATTCTAACTACATCACCAACAATAACAGACGCATAATAACCATCTAAATCTCCTTTTTGTATAACCACATTAAATTCTGAGTTGACCTCAACACTTGCATTTATACCTGTTGAAAGTTCCCAAATTTCAACCCTGTTTATATGTGGAAATAGCGGCTCGTAACCGCCCCCAAAATCTGCCAATATACTACCAGTTATTTGAGAGTATAGCGTGTCTGATACTTTTTTGATCATCATAAGTCCATCATATCTTGCTGGAATTCCACCGCCTAACTCAAAGTCGTAAGTTCCATTCCTTACAAACGCAGTATCACCGCCAGCTGTGAAAGTACCTACAATATCCAATGTTGTCACGGGTCCAGTCGTACCGATTCCAACGTTCTTTCCTGTCACGTATAACGAATCAGCAGACTCAATCCATGCTCCACTTACCCCATCAAACACATCTGCAAAAACCGTATCGAACGGAGCTGAACTTTGACCTATATTGACGTTTCCTGTCGGGTAGAGTAGACCATCAAGTCGAGCTGTATCAACCCTTAACTTATCTGAGTATTCCAACGGAAGGATGAACCCGCCTGACCTAGACCATACTGTTGTGTCGGACGGGTCTGAAATAGCTTCCCATGCAGATCCGCTCCATGTGTAGAAGTTGTCAAGTGTCTTGACTGAATCCTCAAATTCCTGTGGCTCGGTAAATACATTTTCCTCTTTCAGGTTCGCGTTGGAACGCATCAATTCTAATGCAACATTCCTCAACCTTTGAGGCGTGATGAAACCTGATGTGTTGTCTGGGAAGTTAGCCGAGATCGTATCAGCTAATGCGGTCGTGTCGGATTGCCCTAGGCTAAGTAGAGGTGTAAGTAGTAGTAGTACGAGTAGTTTCTTCATTTCGTCATATTAAGAATCCGCTACTAAAACCGGAACTGAAAGCACCGCCAACGGTAGGGCTTGCAAAGTTTTGAGTAATGGGAACATTAATTGCAAAGTTACCCAAATTGCTAGATAAATAGACCTCAAAAACAACATTGCTTAAACCTACAAGCTGATGCCGTATTGACTCAATCGTAACTTGCGGCACATCTCGGTTTAATGTATCGAGTATTCCTAGCTTACCATTGGGTATCACAAAATTGACAGGCTTATCAAGTAGCTCAATCAGATTGAACCCGAACTCAGGGTCGAACGGTACAGACCCTTTCGACGTGGTCAGTGCCAATGCTACCTGTTGCTTCAGGTAGTCAAGGTCAGTCACTATCTCGCCTTGGTTAGCAGAACTTAGCTGCCAATAAGGGGTTGTAATGTCGGATGTGAGTGTAACTGCCATAGTTGGTTGCCATACTTGCGTGTAGGCAAAGATAAGGAATTACAACGGTGCAGATGTTGTCTCTGGCGATGGTATCTGACCAGTTGTTGGTGTTGTATGCGTATGAGTGGTAAGGTTAACTGTTCCTGCGCTAATTTCAATACCTGCATCAATAGAACCTGTTACACTTAGGTCGCCCTCGATAGACACACCACCACTTGCTTGAATAGTCATTTCACCCGTTGAACGATTGAACACCACGGAATTGTTCGCATTGAACACAACAGACACTACATCCACCCCTGATTCCTCTGGCTGAAGGTCACGAGAGTAAATTGCGCCTAAAATTACCCCAGTTATTCCATTATCCGACATCATGCAGGCTACGTGTTCCTGAATGTCGTAGGTATGAAAGTAGCTGTTCCCGCTCGTTCCGTTGTGCAGCGTTGGAAGCCAGTCTGTTACAACCTCATCTTCTCCAAATGAAACTTTGCATAGCCCTTTGTCTGCATCAATATCAGATATGCGTCCGAAACGTAACATTATGCGAAACTTCTTCTATCTGCTAATCTTTGTTCTTCCTTGAACATTCTGAACATTTCTTCCTTGTGCTGCTCCAGGATTCGCATGAATGATTCACGTTCTGCCTCTGTTGCTCCAGAACCAATTGAAATGGTAGGTGAATAGTTCAACTCTGTTCTGCCTTGTGCTGTTGCATTCGGAGAAATCTGATTGATTGTACTTGTCTGCGCCTGAGCAGTCTGATTTGGAGCAACTGCCGAAGCTGTTGTAAGCGAATCCGTATCAATCCCAACCTTTGCTCTTACTCCTAGAATAGCTGATTCTGCGTTCTTAGCCCAATCGAATCCGGTTATCGAATGAATGACTGACATCAGCTGCTGTAACGGGTAGAGAATACCATCCATGATGGCTTTGCCTACTGCGATTATACCCGACAAAAAACCGCCTTCGCTGAAAGCATCGGTTATTGAGGTCCAGTGTTCACGAATTGACCTGAAAATGTTAACCATCCACCCCAACGGACCCATAACAAAACCAAGTGCAGCACCCCACTCCTTCCATTTGACAGAAACAGCTACTAACGCTGCGCCTAAAGCTATGACACCCACTACAACCAAAGTAATCGGGTTAGCCAACATGGCTGCTGCAAAACCCCAAGCTGCTGTGGCTGCGGCTGTGAGTGATGGAACAAGTCCTGTTAGGAAAATCTTAATTGCAGTCAATGAGAAACCGTTTGCCATTGCTGTACTCCACGCAAAAAGTCTTACCAAACTTGCTAAATGCGAAAAACCCCAAATTAGAGGTTTGAACGGAATCTTCAAAGCCGTTATCATAAATGCTCCCGCCATGGTATTCGATATGAACTGCCATCCTGCATAGGCCATTGCGCCAGCAGCTAACGCGGTATAACCAACAACAGTCCACATCATAGCCTGTGTGAGTAGTTTGTTCTCTTTAAAAAAGGCTGCTGTTACATCTAACAACGGTATCATTGCTTCTCCCAACCACTTCACGGAAGGTAGTATTGAATCACCGAAAACTTTAGCCAACCTACCTGCTTCGTCAATCAATCTATTGAATAAACCAACGGCTGTCTTGGATGATTTTTCCATACCGTTTTCAAACTGACCTCCTGCGCTTGTTGCTTTTTCAAAAGCCTGTTCTAGTATTTCAAAAGATAGCTTTCCTTGTTCAGCCATCTTCTTCAGTTCTATGGTGTTCTTACCTGTTGCTTCTTGAAGCATTTTGAAAATAGGAACACCTGAGTTTACGAACTGAGTAAGGTCACGAGTCATAACCCGACCCTCACCTGCTGCCTGACCATAAGCTACCATTGCTGCTTGAATGTCTCCACCTGCAATAGTAACTACATCTCCGAGCATTTTAACATCGACCAATGCTTCTTGAGCAGTCCTTCCGAAACCTACCAATCTCGCTGTTGCTACACCGACCTGATCTAATGTAAGAGGTGTTTTTGCAGCTAATTGGATTGTCTTTTCAAATACAGCGTTACCTTCTTTTTGACTACCTGTTAAAACCTGCA
>Ga0070745_1001147_pt1 | contig 14955 bp, 18 predicted proteins | sample VirMetDEL_Mar_4_FD_77438 | JGI IMG/M metagenome (GOLD analysis project Ga0070745, IMG submission 77438) | Aqueous microbial communities from the Delaware River and Bay under freshwater to marine salinity gradient to study organic matter... | ecosystem: Environmental > Aquatic > Marine > Coastal ...
ACAAACATTTATTATAAACCATCGCAAAAGACAGTAAATAACAAAACATATCTCGCACGATAAAAAAAACTTTCTACAAATCTCGCACGAAAAAACACAAACTAAGTTTCAATTATGGTCGCCACAGAGCTTATTACTGGAATGGAAGACATTATCAACTATCTGCGAGAACTTGAAAACAAAAACAAACTTCTCGTAGAAGAAAACAACAAACTCAAACATAAAGTTAAACAAGATATATCTGTTTGTATGGAAGCAAAAGAAGATATTGAAAAAGTCTTTGAAGAAAACAAGAAACTCAAAGAAGAAAATGAAAATCTCTGCGACGAAGAAGGCGCAAAAGATATGTGGGATTTAGTTGACAAACAAGATTACGATATCGCTGTTGACAGATATGAAAAAGCAGAAACTATAATTGAAACTATCGTTAACGAAACAGGAAAATGGTTTATGGATGGTAATTCTGCGTGTCCGCGACTGTCGTGGAAAATAGCTGGCTTTATGGAGTGGAGCGAGCAAGACCCTGTAAAGATGGTAAATAAACTTCGCACAGAATACGATGAATATTATCAGAAACAAAAAGATTACGAAGAAATTATTGAAAATCTGGGAGATATGATCGCAAACATAGACCAGAATGCTTGCGACGTATTCAACGAACAAACAAAAAGTTACGACGTCTTCCACGGTATTTGTCCTGAGAGAGATATTGAAGGAGGAGAAATTGATTACGACGACCTTGATGACTGGCACGAGGCTTGTGGGCTTCAACATACTTCCACAGAGTATCGTGTCAATTGTTGTGGGGGTTGTCCTGAGTGGTTTGACTTTGTGATTAAAAGTGATGGATGTTTTATTCACAACAAAGATGGATATGAAAAAGTAAAAACTTTTATTTCAGCGTCTGACGGTGATTACATCAAAGCTTTGAGAGATCAAGATGACTTTGAACTAAACGAAGGCGAGATTGATTTGCTTGAAATGGTAAAAGAATGTTATCCAGAAATTATTTCAGATTAAATCTCTTCTTATACGCTGCTATATTCGCTCGCCTGCTTGTGCTTTCTCCCCAGAGAATATAATAAGACAAATAACCTGCTCTCGTGGGATCTCTTGTCGCTAAATCTTTTTTATGTCGCTGACGATATCTCGCACGCTGCTCTTTATCTTTCGTAAGAGTATAATCATCCATATTCGCCGCTCCGAAATAAGTCTTTTTCTCGCGACCATTTTCTCTCTTGAAGACAGCGACTAATTTTTTTCCAGGTTTATCGCTCTTGCGAACACTCATAGAAACTACTTTTGACATTTATGATAAACAATATTTTTTTTAAAAATCACTTTTGAATATTATGTAAGGAGTTGTATAAATATGTCTTCAAACCAGCACCTTGAAATAGTCCCCAGCAACATTACGAGCGATGGCTCGTTGTCCTACAAGAACGGTCAGCCTACCATTCAATTACTCATAGGAGCGCAGGAAAGAATGATTGTTCCTGGCTCTATCAGGCTCGTAGGTAATTTTACTGTGAAGAAAAATGATACTATTATTCCTCTTGAAACTGATAAAATTAGAATGAACGAGCGTCTGGGTGTTTACTCAATTATTGACACTCTTTCCATCTTTTCGCAGAGTAGCGGTCAAACTATTGAAACTATCAATCACCACAACAGAATGATGTCTTCTTATTTGAGTGTTACCCAGTCCCAGCAGGACTTCGCTTGTCACGCCTACGAACAAGCTCTTCGCTTCCCTAACTACAAAGCTCAGCAGTTAGGAGTTATTACTAACACTCAGGGAGCATCTGCCTCTGGAGGTCTATCCCCTAACAGTTTCTGTATTCCTCTTGTCTGTGGTCTGTTTATGGGTCAAGATCCTATCCCTCTCTCAGGACAAACTGGTGTAGGAGGTTTGAATATTGAAATCCAGCTTTCGCCAGACCAGAATGTATTATTCTCTGGGGATGATAGTGATACTAATCTTCTTGATGCTTACTACGAACTCACTAATGTTAGACTTATCTGTGAGGTTCAGCGACCAGATCCTGCGACCGCCGCCGCGATGGCGAAGCAGTCTACTAACACCTTCACCTACAACTCTATCTCTTCTTACTACAACACCATCAACTCTGCGAATGCTGTATTGAACTTTAACCTAGGATTACGCTCTGTCCTGAGTGCCTTTATGAATGTTGTTCCTTCCTCTCACATCAACAACTTCAGACGAGATGGTCTCGCAACTCTTGAATTTACAAACAAAGATGGAACTAACGCACAGATAGAACAACTTGTCTTTACTCGCGCAGGACAGCGTGAACCACTTGAATACAATATTGATACTCTTCAAAAGACAAGCGAAGGACGTAGCAACGAAACCGCTGATGCTCAGGTTGTAAGGAACTATATGAATGCTGTAATGAGTTTTGCTAAGATTAACAGAACCTCAGTCCAGCCTTCTGTCTATCGCAATATTGATTACTCTACTGATAACAGCTTCTCTGGTGCTAAGATTATCCCAGATGGTGGTGTCGCCTGGGGTGTAGGTGTCGCCTACGACAGCATTAGCGACCAGGGGATGGATTTCTCGCAAACTCCCTTCGGCGTTCAGCTTCAACTCCGCCTCACGAGCGACAACCCTAACGCAATCTATTTGTTCGTTCACTCGCGACAGACAGTTGTGTCGCAGGCTGGTTCCATTCAGGTTTTGAAATAAATAATTCTCTAATCTATATTTTTTTCTGTGAGATTATAAATGCTGTTAACATACACAAATCTCATTAACCTTATGAAGAAAAACTCAAAGACAAAAGAAGAGTTCAAAGGTAATTCTGCTCTCCTAAAACAGATTTACAAAGAGAAAATATCTGATAAGAAACTTAATATCAAAGATACTCCTGAAAACAAAATTAAATTACAAAGAATTGTTTTGAGAACTTTTAGATTGAGAATGAAAAAAACAACAGAAGTCCCTGTCCCTGATAAAGCTAAGGGAGCTGTCCCACAAGTTAAGAAAAACTTAACTCCTTATGGAAAAGAAGCAGATGCTAATGAACCTGACACTTACGACAAAGAAGCAATCAAAAAAGACTGGACTATTGTATCAGATAATTGTTACGGTGTCGCCTATATGAAAGCTTTGAATAAACCTTACGAATCACCTTTCTTTTCTATGTTTATTTACGCTCCTGATTACATAAAACTATTAGAGAACTTTGATGAATATATGAGGAATACTCCTGTCGCTCAAAAACCAGTTAGTGATGCTGATAAGTTCGGTGGTAAATCAAAATACAAGAGATCTTTTGCTAAATATCCTGTTTTACTTCTCCCTGGTCCCGCAGGTGACGTTGAATTACATTTCGCTCACGAAAAACAATCAGCAGAGAAAGCTATTCAAAAATGGACTTCAAGAACTAAAAGAATGTCTATGGATAAAAAAGATATGTTCGTCAAGATGGACGACAGAGATAAGTTTACAGTTGAATTAGGAAAAAGATTTCTAAATCTAAAACAATTTCCTCACAAGAAATTGTTCGTAAGTCAAAAATATAAAAGCTCCTTAGGAGGTAAAAAAAATGTTGTAGTGATGGACTACAAAACACAAGGTCCCATAGGAACTAAAACAGAAAAATTATATCCTATTGAAGCAAGACCTTAAACTTCTTCATACTTATCTGATACTCTTACATTACCTCCTTGCTTTACTCCCTTGTCTCCACCCTCAATCAGTGCCTTCCTTCGCTGTTTCTTAACGGTTCTCTTCTGTGGCTTTCTCTCACCCTCTTCTGCGACAGTAATTCTCTTTTCTTTTCGCTCAGCAATTGTGCGAGGCTTAGGTGTAATTCTCTTTTTCTCGTGATTAATTCTATACCCCATCTTTTCTATCTCTGCGATTAAACCTTTACGAGATAGTTTATCAATATTCTTAATAGTTGAAACTTTATTGTGTTGTCTTGCGAGATTTCTAATCTCGTTAAGTGTAAGTTCTCCCTTAGGTATTCGCGGCATTTATTATGAGAAATATTTTTTATCAATAGTTATTTTAAATTATTCTTTTACCCATTTGTAATTTATGTCGTCTGTCTCTTTACACTTACCATTCTCCACGAACCCTATCTTTTCAATCATTTTGATATATGCCTCTTCACAAGTATCGGTATAAACAGATGTAAAACCATCACAAATGTCTTTGATTACGTGCGTCGCAATACCCTTTCTACGATATCCTGGTTTGATATAGAAAAACTTTATTTCTCCTTTACCTATATCATCGGTATATGCTTGTGCGATATAAAATCCAGCAACTTTTCCACCATATCTTATCAGGCTGAATTGTTTTATTACATTAGTAAAATCTATCGGGAGATACTCACAACATATTTCTTGTAGAACCATTCTCTCATATTTCCATCCCTTAGACATTTTGAGTATTTGCTTATGGGTTTTGTCTTTTATCTTAGGAACAATTTGTTGACAGACAGCATCCATAAATTGTTTCAACTCAGGAGAAGCCATTTTGATATTTTGAAATGGTATCTCATAAAATATATTATCAAATTTATATAAACAATGGAAATGTCGCAATCGCAACCGCAAGCATCGCAGATACCTGATCTCGTAAAGATCGGTGCCGTCACGACGGACACCGCAATTAACGTTCAAACTGATATCCTTGACCCTGTCATCTTCTCTGAGCGAGAGGCTCGTTTTGTTCTTGATAACAAGGGTATTCTTCACTCTAACTCTCGCATTACCTTCGCTACTGATGGAGCAGCAAAAGATGATAGTTTAGGTCGTGCTTTCTTCCCAGGGAACATCGGCGTTCACAGTTTAATCCAGCGTGCCGCTCTGCGAGTAGGAACTAAGACTATCTGTGAGATTGAAGATTTTAACTTCTTCTCTGCCTATGAAACTTGCTTCTTACCTCCTGACGCAATCAAGGAGCGAGAACAGGTTATGACTGGTCGCTTTATGAGTATCGCACCCAGCTTGTCTAACAGAGGTCTCGCCTTTGAGAATGCTTCAAACAGCGCATCAAATGTTGAGAGTTTGACTGAGGCTAAGTCTATCCAGATTGATAATGGTAAAGATCCTATTTCTCAAAGCGCTGCTGGTGAATACTGGAAGCCTATTGTCAAGACAGATACTCCTGATAATGGAAGAGTTATCTGGGATTTCCAGAAGGAAAGCAACAAACCCACTTTCTCTATCTTACTAGCTGATTTATTCCCATTCTTGAAGATGAACCAGCTTCCACTCTATATGATGAGCGAACAAGTTTCTATTCACTTAACTTTCACTCCTCAGGAGAATGCTGATGCTTCTAAGAGACTTAGTGCTACTAACAGCGATGGTCTTGATAACGAAGCTACTCTTGTCCGTAGCGATTGTCAAATGATTGCTGATTACATCTACTACCCTCAGGAAATGATGGAACAGTATCGTCAAGCAAACTCTAATATGACATTCCAGTATGTTGATTATGCTTTTGTCAAGAGAACAGTTACTGGAACTGAGTTTGCTGGAGGATTAATCCAGAACTTAGGTGGAGCTGGTCGTGTAGTAAACAAAGTATTTGTCGGTCTTCAAGCAACTAATTTATCAGAGCAATCTCTCTTGAATAACTATATCGCTGAGGGTCCTACTGTCAGCACTACCAGTAATGGAACCGTCACAGTGAACTTGAAATATAATGACAACTTCTTATATCCTATTGATGTTTCTAATGATGCTCGTCACTTCCATAATGTATTTATCAGCGAAGGTCGTGTTCCATACATCTCGCGTGATTTATACCGTGGTGAGGGTCTCCTAGCAACTGATAATGGAACTACTCTGGGAGCATATGAGTTTGAAAACTATGCTGCCTCTGCTGCTCTTCGCCAGAAGTTCTTCTACACAGCCTATCGCCTCAACAAGGGTGAGCGTGTCAATAGCAGAGGTATTGAACTCTATGACACACGCTCAGGTATGTCTACTGGAACGATGCGAGCTTACTTACAGATTGTTAAGGTCGCAACTCTGCGCGATGGTATCTTTGAGAGTGCCTTTGCCTAAGGATTTAATTTTACTAATTCTATTTTTTATTATCCTCATAAATATAATGAGTGGCTATACTAAGACTACAATCATAGACTGTGCGAGATCACAGAGTGAAGAAGCAATCGCTAGGAATGATGAAAATCCAGCTCAGTGGGTAAATAGAGTGGGGACTGGACTACATCTTAAAGTAGGAGATCAGATTACAGTTCATTCAAGTTACATTAGCGAGTTAGGATGTCAAAGCGGACAGATACAAATTAAAGGACAAAAAATAGGAGAAACTTCTACAAAAATCACTAAATATACTGAATCACTAAAAAATGAAGAACTCCCTGAAAAGTTTAGTTTAGTGACAGCAGCAAATGAAAATGTTGATATTGAAATAAGAGATGATACATTAAATCTTGTTGTAAGTCCTTACAAAACCACTAACGGAGAAAATTATATATTTTTACCTCGTAGATATGGTATAAAGAGTGGCGGGTCAACTGAATGGGAAACTTTTGATGTAAGACAAGAAAGTTCACCTGGGTTCGGTGTCGCCCCAGGAACTGATATTGGTGCTACAAGAAATCCTCAAAGACCATTAGCAAGATGTCCTGCTGACTGGACTACTATTCAAAGACCTTATCTTTCCTCGGGAGCTACCTCAAGTCACAAAATAGCACAAAAAAATGATGGTAAGAGATTTACTATCTTTACAAGACCTCTGACTTTTCACGGAGATATCACAACTCCTGAAATTACAATCACAGGTGAATCATTCGCAGGCAGTCCAGTAATTAAATTAACTCACGGTTCTGTTAGTGATGAAATCCTTGTAGGAATGGTTTTGACAGCACAAACTCCTAATGTTGTATTCGCCACAGGAGCATCAGTTTTAGCAAAGACTAACACCGCAATCACTATGAGTTCTAATGCTTCTGCTAATACTAACTCACATAATCAATTTACTTTTCAGTTTACATCGGGAACTGACGCCCAGTATTTACCTGAAACAACAGTCCCTGGGAATATTAATGCTAGTCAAGCAGAAGCTCTTAGAGATCCAGCAATCTTTGGAGGAGACTTTATACAAGTAAGAAATTTATTATCGGTAAAAGTTAATCCAGGATATAATTCACCTACTGATATTGCGGTTCAACTTACAGAAGAATTAAATCAGAGATCAGATCTTCAATTTATGAAATATAAAACTGTCAATAATGCTGGGAATGCGGAAGAAGATGTTGTTCTTAGTATGATAAGTGAAACTCCCACATACAAACATTATCACTCTGCGACTGCTACTAATTATTCAAGCAATTACTTTAATGAATGGTTCAAAACTAATGGGACGTGGAATGTTGATGAAGCATATCACTATCTCGGTTGTTATCAATTTATCGGTGTAAAAAGACCTGAACTTCTTTTAGCAGGACAAAAATTAAATGCCTCATATGGTTTAATAACTGATGAAACTGGAGATTTGTATATGGAAAAAGATAGAGATGTTATTTTTGTTTCAGGGGTTTATTGGAATGATGTAAACTTATTAAAGTTCAAAGAGTTATTTGACGCTCAGGCAATCTACCCTGAATTATTTGATGACTTTACACAGAATAGTAGTTTTCCTGTATCAGTTGAAAACAATAGATTTATTCATATGAACCTTTACGATGAAAATTTACAAAATGAAGGTTTAACTTCTCCTCCTGCTAAGTTTTCAGTCGCAAGAGAACAAAAAGCAGTCCCTGAATTAGGATATGATTTATACAATTCCGCAATCAGTAGTTCATTTACTTCTTTCCCTCTGTTTGTTGATTACAATATTAATAGTTCTAATATGAAAGCAAATGATGTAGGTTATACTGATTATGGAAAACCAGGTCCTGGGGGTATCGGTAGTCAAAAAATTATGACAGAAAATTATAGCGACTTAGCTTATGGGTTCGGAAGGAAAGTAGCATATGGAGAAGAATATTTTATAGGTTTTCAATTTTCAAGGACTGGTAATAAAATACCAGATCATTTCTTCAATCTAAATGCTTCTTCTGGGAATTATGAATTAGGCACAGGATTAGGTAGAAGGTTCGGTTTTGATAGACACTTCTCTGCCTATGGAAATGCTATGATGATATTATATAATGGGAATGTCAATCTGGTAGGGATTGATAGAGATGGTAAAAGTGAAAAAAAATATCAGTTCGCACAAAAGGAATCAGAAAAAAATTACTATTTAGATGCGTATCAGTTCGGTGTATATTTAGGTGCTGATGGTCCCTTAATCAATTATGATACAGAACAATCAAGATTTACTTTATCTTATTTCCATACTCCAGAGAAAGTAGGCAATAGATGGAATGCTGGAACTCAATCAGTGTATCCTAATATTCCTGGTAATCCTAACGCTGATGATGATTGCTACAAAATGAATAAAAGATTACTTGAAACTAACTATACTCCTGAGATGGCGCCGTATAGTGATGAGTTCAAAGGAACTATGACAAGTGGATCAGCAGCATCATTTATCTCTAAGAATGCTAATATTAGTGATTATGCTGTGATGGACGCTCACTCAGGATTATTTATAGAAGACTGGCTGTGTCCTGAGGAGTTATGGAATGATAGTCTTGCTGGTGTGATGGGTTTTAGATACAATCAATTCCATAATCCTGAAAGCACTAATTCAAGACAAGTAAGAATAAAAGCTCACGGAGCTAATGCTGATTTAAATAATGTTAACATCATTACTACTAATGCTGAGGTTGAAGAAGGAGATATCATTGAATATGAAAAAAATATTTACTCAGAAAATGTATTCACTATCACTAATCCTGTGGGAAGATCTGGTAATACTTTTACGAGCGTCCCATATGAAGCAAGACAAATCACTCCTGCTATTACCATCAGTCCTGTTGATAGTGTAAAAATAACAGCAGAAAGATTACCTACTAAAACTCTTAGACCTTACTACACAATACGATCAGATATTCTATTAGATAATAATTACTTAGGAGGCAATAAATCTGGTATTACTTTACCTATTGTCTCTATTACTAATAAGGCAAACCCCTATGGGGACTTCCTTAACGGAACAGGAGAAATAACCTTCACTAATACCATAGACAGAGTTCTTACAAGAATTAGATGTTCTATCCACGAACCTGATGGATCATTCGCAAGAGTAGATTTAAATAGTGCTGTGATATTCAAAATAGATCAGCAGATGAACGCTCAGTTAGATATTGTTTCTGAGTTGTTAGCAAGTAAAGCATTAAAAGATCGCAAGCAAGCACAGGCGATTGAAGAAGCAGGTCCTGGAGGACAAGGAGTTTGATTTTTTTAAAAAATCTTAAACTAATTATTTTATGAATACAATATAATGAACTTTGAAACACTATCTTTGATCGGACAATTCCTTTTAGATAATGATAAAAAAGAATGGGCTGATACCTTAGAAGAGTTTATGAAACTATATCAACAAATGTATTCCTCTGATGAAGATGGTAATTATAGCGATAGTGAAGGTTCTGCGATAGAAGAGGGTGAACCTCAATATGTTATTGATTGCGACGGTTTCCATTCTTTGGCTTAGAAATCAAAATACCTTCTGTTTCACCATCGGCTTCTATAACTTTTAATTTAATTAACATCAGTCCAGTATAAAAGAACATATCTCTATCGGTAGGTGTTTGTAATTCTATATCTCGCCAGTATTTAGTTTCTGAGGAATATCTTTTTATAAATCTTAACATTCTTTTCCTGAGATCAATAAGTGATTCGCCACTTGTTAATCCTTCTATCAATAATTCTTCTGCTTTATCAAAATAATATTTAGGTGTCTTCTTTTTTGTTAATGGTCGTGACACAATAAACTTTCCATTATAATAGAAAGATATGTCGCCCTCGCTTCCATAGTATACTGTCATTAGTCTTCTATTGGTAAAATATTTTGATGTTTATCAAATTTGTCAAGAGTTTTTGTGTGAAAATATTCTCTAATTGATTGTTTATTTTTGAGATTATAATTAGTTATGTGAGGTCTAACTTCTGGATACATTTTTTGAAGAAAATCATAAATAAACATAGCTTCTTCCCAGGATTTCTTGTGAACTGTTTTACCATTAGGTATATTATATTTATCTCCTTCTCGCTGATAACTATCAAAAAAGTAATTAGGATTATGTTCTGGGGTTTTAACTATTTCTAATGTTCCATCAGGGAGTTTTTTACATTCAGGGAGAAACTCAACATAATCACAATCAATACCCATCATATGAATATCAGTAGCAATATCTAATGCTGTGATTAAACAAGCACTCCCAGAACACCAGTTCTTAACATACTTGAAACAAGACCTAGGGGAACACATCAAATCTTGTAGCAAAAGGATAGAGCCATCCTTAGGAAAATCTGGATACACTTCAAGGATAGCATTAGAAACAATATATTTCTTACACTTCTTTTTCTTTATGAAATCAATGACCTCTGGATTTTTAATCACAACATCATCTGCGTTCACATAAATATCAGGATACCAGTCTATTTCATCCCAGAACCTAAATGCGAGACAGCAACCTATGACATTATATTTTTCTCTGTTGATTGATTTCAAATCAAATCCTTTGAGTGATGCTCCATTACCTAAGATGATTGCTTTCTTCATTTTATCTTTATAGAGATTTAATTTTAATATGTATTCTTTTAAAATATGCCTATGATTGAAGTAGATCCTATGAGTATAGATCAGCTCGCAGGAGCAGTGGTGTTGTTCCTAGGGAGTGTGGGATCATTACTACTAGTAGTGTGGCAGAGCAAATGTCACTGTAAAGTTAATTTATGTTATATCTTCCAGTGTGAAAGAAGACCTCCTAATGAAGAAGAAATGAAATCATTAAAAGATCAAAGCAAAAAGTTAAAGGATATGAAAAAGAAAGAAGAAAATATACTGGATAAGGAGCAACAGATCTTAGAGGAGGTAGAGCTGAAAGCTCAGGGGACACCTAGATTAGTGCCTAAGACAAAATCAAAAGAGAATGTTTTACCTTATCCTGACGATGATATTGAAAAGTTAGTTTAATTATTTTCTTGATAATTATTAAATGAAAAATGAGGCACTATTTGACAAAATGAGTCACAATATCAATCCATCATTAGATGTATTAATAGTATCACACGGAGGAGTAGGAAGTAACTTTATTGCTAATCATCTTGAAAACCACGGTATCAAAATTAGAGGTCCCAGGAAAAGACAAGATAGTATTTATATACAAACTTGTCATATCGCAATCAAGCCAGAAAAGATAACAGTTCCATTCCTGTATATTTACGGAGACATAGTCAATAGTATGTGTAGTCAAGAAGCAAGAGGTTTATTGAGAGGAAACATAGAGAAGCTATCTCAGCATCACGGCAATAAAGATGAAGAAGACCCATACAACTATTTGTATCAATATAACAATTTCAAAGATTGTGTAAAGTTAAGATATCCTTTTAAAATAGAAGAAATAAAAGAATGTTTTGAAAAATTAAAATTAAATATTCCATTACCTGAAATAAAAGAAAGAACAATCCATCATCAAAGACCTTATACAAAATTAGTTCAAAAGGGTGTTGATTGTTATGAGAATACTATCTTGAATAACCCTTAATCTTTTTTTCTCTGACTTTATCTGCGAGGTCTTTGTCTGCTGTGTTCCACGTAGGTCCTTTCATCACGAAGCTATATATTCGCGCCTGACCCCACTGAGCTGCGCTCATTTTTCCTGCGAGCGATTTGCCTCCCACTTTTTTGCCGTCACTTGCTCTTCTAACACTTTGAGGATTAGAGCGTCTCGCTCCCACCCCACGGTCATACACCTTATTGAGAATAGACACAGGTATTCCAGTAAGTCGTGATATTTCTGCTTTACTGTGTCCTTTATCTTTTGGAAAACCATATTTAGCATTAAACTTTTCTTTATTAGTAGGCATATTATTTTACGAGATCATATATTTTAAATTTGATAATCAATCAAAAAATTGTTGACATATTTTATTGTTATGTGCGATCCATATCCTTGCTGGTCTCCTGGGATTGAAGAAGGTCCTCAAATTAATTATTCAAAAAGAAAAAAGTATTCAACTTATTTCTATAAAGAGACACCTAGATTTGAGAAGAAAGAAAAAAGAGGTAATCCTTTCTCAGAGTTTTTTGAAAGAGAAATACACCAGGATGATGATGATTTTGAGTTTATGGGTTTGAAACGCTCTTGTAGTGAAGAGGATTTGAAAAAACAATATCACAAATTAGCAAAAGAGTATCACCCAGATAAGGGTGGGACAAATACTTTATTTATTAGATTAAAGAATGCTTACGAGAATATCAAGAGGTTTCTCGCTCAGCCATTTTAGTCATATGTTCTAATTCCATTTTTAGTTTCTCATATGCTCCCTGAGATGGACGTGAGTTAATTATCTGTTCTTTGAAATCAACATTATCTTTTAATTTTCTATTCTCATCTTTGAGTGCTTTATGCTGATCCTTTAAGTCCTCAAAGTCTAATTTAAGTTTTGCTATTTTAGTTCTTAGAATATCTATTTCTCTTTCTTGATTTTCTTCATCGTTTTCCATCAATAATTCTTTGAGTTCATCAATCTTTCTATCAAGTCTCTTATTTAGAAATCTTGTTTGAAATCTATCACCTGATGTAGGCATACCACCACTATCGCATTCTGGTGTTTCACAGCAAAGAGAAGCAATAAATAATTTCTTTAATGCTATAAGTGTATGATAGTGAACTCCATCTTTATCTATTCCGCCAGTCTTTCTGTCATAATTCGCACGAGCAGATTTCAGCTTACTATCTTCTATCTCAGGAGAAAGGAGCTTTACTAACTTATAAGTATCAGTTCCTTTGAAATCTTCCCATTCCATATTCTTTGCTGTTACTCTCTCACAGAATTGTTTAAATCTATCAGCCGCAAGGAGTTGTTGTTCGTCAGTCATAATATACTTAGTATATTCTTCGCTGTAAGTTCCCCTTCTCATTAATAACAAATAATAATATAACTTTAAATATATTACAATTTAAAAATGTAATAACACACTAATATTAAGGTTTTGTGTAGAGAATGTTAAATATGTGTATATATACACCGTATGAAATAAAATTGTAATAGAGACGTGAGAAATAGAAATCCTTAGAGAACTATTTGTTTTTTATTTGAGTGGGTGTATATATACACAAATCCACGATTTCCTACACATTTTTTATCCTTTATTCATTAATAACCTAAATTAATCATTCTTTATCATAATTTGATTTTTTGTATTTAAGATTATTTTGTCACAAGTAGTATAATGAAATACGTCATACCATCATACAGAAGAGTAGGCTCTCTATTAGATAAAACATTAAAGTTCCTCACCTCACAAGGTGTAAAGAACGATGATGTTTATATTTTTATTAGAGAAGACGACCCACAGATAAATGAGTATAACTCCTTAGGAGAAGATAATTATAATGTCATTACGCTCATAGGGATAACAGGCATAGGTAATACCCATAATGCGATCACCACATATTTCTCTGCTGGTGAATGGATATGTGAATTAGACGATGATATCATTAATGTCATAGATAATAAAAGAGAAATAGTAAATAACTTTCCTGAGAGAGTAGATAAGATGATAGAAATTATGGAAAATGAAGGAATATCCTATGGGGGATTTTATCAGGTAGATAATCCTATGTTTATGTCTGGAAATCAAGAGTATACAACAGATCTAAGATATTGCTTAGGTCTAATGAGAATAAGAAAAATAGATTACAGTATTGTCTTAGAGACTAATTACGCAGAAGATTTTGAAAATGCGATATTACATTATATCAAGGATGGTGGTATACTAAAAAATAACTGGGTCGCTGGAAAAACAAAGAACTATGCTGATGGCGGATGTGACGGCGATGGTCGTAACATAGAAACTGAAAAAGTAGATAAGGAGTTCCTAGCAAATAAGTATCCTAAGTATTGTAAGCTCTTCCAGAGAAAGAATGGTCGCTGGGATTTACGACTCATTAAAAATCCTACTTAACATTCTTTGATATCTTTTTTTTAGAATAATCAAATACCTCCTTAGGTTTTATTTTCTTATGCTCTTCAACTCTCTTAGGAACGTTATGTTGTGTTTCTCCGCAAGTAGAACATTCTTTACCTTTCATTTTTTTCTCTGGCTTCTTTTTCTTTTTGTTCCCATACATTATGTTTTTAAAATTATCATACATAAATATTATGTAAGACTAATTATAAAAAGATGAGTTTGATTATCACAAGCAATAGATTGTCAGAAAATAAAGGCGTAGCTCGTGGTCAGTTAGATAATGAAAATCCAGCAAATTACAAGAACTTCTTTCGTTCGCCTATTGAGATTGAGCCTAACTCAGAGATTGCTGTTGAGAGTGTAAAGATAGAAAGGAATGGTAACGTTCAGTTGAATGATAACTCCTATGTATGTCATTACTGGGGTAGAGATCCAGAAACTCTTCCAGAAGATGAAGAATATGATTATCTTAATTCTATAAGCAGAAATATTCCTTTCAAGAGAGGCACATACAATTTTGATAAATTACCTAAGGAATTACAGAAATCATTTAAGGAGCAGTATGCTGACCCTCGTATCCACCAGAGAGAAACAATCACTATGAGAACTAATGCTTCAACTGGTCGTGAAGAAGGTTTAGATATTAAGTTCCACGCACGAGGCACAGCCTCAGGAACAGAAGTATCTGCTTCATTGACCGCACAGACTGTATTCAATATTAAAAGTCCTGGTTCTAATGCTTCAAGTAAAGAATATACTTGGACGCCAGGGACAGGTGTTGTTGCTAAGACTGGAACTTTCCAGACACAGTTCTCAAATGCTAGTGCTGTGGTTCAGCTCAAAGGACG
>Ga0070745_1001148_pt1 | contig 14955 bp, 24 predicted proteins | sample VirMetDEL_Mar_4_FD_77438 | JGI IMG/M metagenome (GOLD analysis project Ga0070745, IMG submission 77438) | Aqueous microbial communities from the Delaware River and Bay under freshwater to marine salinity gradient to study organic matter... | ecosystem: Environmental > Aquatic > Marine > Coastal ...
TACAAGTGGTGGTTATGCTTTACTACAACAAAGTACTGGTGCTACATACTTAAATGCTGCATCAGGACAACCTATATATTTTAGAATAAATAATTCTGATGTAATGCACATAAACTCATCAGGTAATGTCGGTATAGGAGTAACTGGTGGAACTTATAAACTTGAAGTTGGTGCAAGTCAAAAAATAGGATATTATGGAAGTTCAAGTGGCTATGGATATTTTGAACCATATAATGGTGCAGATGGACATATGAGATTTGTTAATAATTGGGGAAGTGGTGCTGCACATATATTATTACTTCCTGATGGTAATGTCGGTATAGGAACTACATCACCTGGAAGACAACTTACTTTATATGGAGAAGCTGTAATTAGATTAGATGGAAACGCAACTGACCCAGGATTAGATTTTAATACTTCAGGAACTTCAGATATGCAAATTAGGTATCGTGGTTCATCTGATAAATTACAAGTGTATTCTTATGGAACTTCTACCAATGTAATGACTATACAAAAAGCTGATGGAAATGTCGGTATAGGTACTGAATCACCTGATTCTAAGTTACAAGTAGAATATACTACAACTTCTAATGGTAGTGCAGCTATTGCAGAATTTGGAACTTCAGGTAGTGGTGCTATTGCTAATTCAGGACATCAAGTTATTGTTGGTGGACCAAGTGTTAGTGGATATACTGGAATGATGATTTATTCTGATAGCACTTCAGGTGTAGGACAAATATCTTTTGCAGATGGTAGAGGTGCTAATGATTCTTGGAGAGGAACAATAGCGTATGAACACGCTAACGATAGAATGGAATTTTGGACTAATGCTACTGAAAAAATAGCAATAAATTCAGATGGAGATTTTATTCCTGCAGGAGATGGAACTCAAGATTTAGGAGCATCTTCTAAACGATGGGGAGTAATATATTCTGCTGACTTGGATTTATCTAACGAAGGTTCACAAAACGATGTTGATGGAACTTGGGGTAGTTATGTAATCCAAGAGGGAGAAGATGACTTATTCTTAATCAACAGAAGAAATGGTAAAAAATATAAATTTATGTTACAAGAGGTACAAGACTAATGGCTATTACATATAGAGGAGTACGCTTTGCAGGATATAATAAACCTAAGAGAACACCAAAGCACCCTAAGAAATCACACGCAGTATTAGCTAAATCTGGTGGAAAAGTAAAGTTGATCCGTTTTGGTCAGCAAGGAGTAAGAGGAGCAGGGAAGAGTCCGAAGTCACCTGCACAAAGAGCAAGAAGAAGGGCATTTAAAGCACGACACGCTAAAAACATTCGCAAAGGGCGTATGAGTGCAGCATATTGGGCGAATAAAGTAAAATGGTGAGGAAATACAATGGAATTAAATAAAAGCACAAAATTTACACTGAGTTTGGAAACAATCGTCAGTATAGGGGTAACAATCTTTATGGTAGTAGGTTTATGGTTTAATCTAAAAGCTGATATTGAATTAGCAAAAGAATTACCAGAGCCACCTATCAGTAGAACAGAATATGATCTAAAAGACCAAATGATTCGTAATTCTATTTTGAATACTGAAGAAAAGGTAGAAAAACTTGAAGATAAAGTAGATGATATCAAAGAAGATACCAGAATGATTCAAGAAACTCTTTTAGATATGAGAAATGATTAATGGAGAGTAATTATGAGAAATATGATAAATATGTGGCTGTTGGTGCTTGGGTTATCTACATCATCGCTATATTCGCAATCAGTATCTTTGGATAGTTTTCAAGATGTACAGTTGCTAAATGTACAGAATTGTGCAGTAGTACAAGTAAACGCATCTTGGAATTATGGCAATAGAGTAAAGATAGAACAATTAGATAAGCTCTGTTATATTGCAGAGATAGATATTGAAGATAAAACGATTGGTGCTACCATAGTAAAAGAATGGGATATCAAAATAGTTCCAACTATTGTTGTATTAAAAGAAGGTGTAGAGATAAAAAGATTTCAACCTGGTATTAGTATGAGCTTTGATGAAAGAACTATTATAGAAGATATAAGAAAAGAAGTTCGATAATGCCAAAACATAAAAAATCGAGAGTCAATCAAGCAGGAAACTATACCAAACCTGGATTAAGAAAACGCTTATTCCAGAAGATTATGCGAGGTAACAAAGGTGGTAATCCTGGACAATGGAGTGCAAGAAAAGCACAGATGTTAGCACTTGCTTATAAACGAGCAGGTGGAGGTTATAAATAGTGGCTCTCAAGAAATCACAAAAAAGTCTACGCAGATGGACGAAACAAAAATGGGGTACTAAGTCAGGGAAACCTTCTAAAAAGACTGGAGAGAGATACCTACCTCAACGACTACTCAAAGCAATGAGTTCGTCAGAATACGCATACGAAACTCGTAAGAAACGCAAAGCAACTAAAGCAGGAAAGCAACGAGCTAAGTATTCTCGCAAAACAAGAAAAAGAATGCGTAGATATTCTTAATTTGTTATATTCAGTATTATTAATCATACTGGAGGACAGATGTCTAAAGAAAAAAAACAAGATGAATTTAAAATCGTATTAGAGGACGGAAAAGAAGTAAACTTTGACGATCTACAAGACGAACAGAAAATAATGGTAAATCAGATCAGAGATTTGGATATGCAACTTGGAAGGTTGAATTTTCAAGCACAACAATTACAAGCAGCTAAAAACCATTTTTCAACTGAATTAAATTCTTCTTTGAAAGAAGAGAAGGAAGATGCCTAAGTTAAATGTAGTCGCAGGAATCATAGAAAAAGTAGTAGATAAAATCGATGACTTTACACTTGATAAATCTGAAAAAGCAGAACTCATACAAGAAATCAACAAGGCACAAATTGAGGTCAATAAAGTTGAAGCTAATAGCAACAGCTTATTTGTATCTGGGTGGCGTCCTTTTGTTGGGTGGACTTGTGGAGTAGCACTATGTTACCATTTCGTACTACAACCCTTCTTAGTCTTTCTGTTATATTCATTTGGTTATCAAGTGGATTTACCAGTGTTCGATATGACAACCCTAACGACAATACTTTTAGGTATGCTTGGTCTTGGGGGAATGCGTTCGTTCGAAAAAGTGAAGAAGTCGGCATAATGGAATTTAACGAAATCATTGAAAAAGTCCTCGAACACGAGGGAGGTTATGTCAATGATAAAGATGATTTAGGTGGGGAAACAAAGTATGGTATAACCAAACGATTCTATCCTCACCTCAACATCAAAGAACTCACCAGAGAACAAGCAAAAGAAATCTACTATAACGATTATTGGATTCCTTCCAAAGCACAAAAATTACCAGAACATCTACGCTATCCATATTTTGATTGTGTAGTAAACACTGGACAACGCAGAGCAGTAAAGATATTGCAACAGGCGTGTAATAATAAAAACACCTTTGAAATCAAAGAAGATGGACTAATTGGTGCAGCGACTATCTCTGCGTGTAAAAGATTAGAGCCAGATAGATTTGTTTCTTATAGAATTTTATTCTATTCTTTGTTAATTTCAGAGAACCCTACACAAGAAAAATTTTGGTATGGGTGGTACAAAAGAGCTAAAGGAGAGTAAATGCCTACATATATAACATCACGAGATTTAAAAGATACCTTTCCAAATTTAGATGAATTTGATACAAAGAAACCATTATATGGTTGGGTAGTAGATTCAGTCAGTAGATATGTTTCTCACGACTCTGGATTAGTGACACAACTCTTTGCAGATGGACAAGATTTAGGATCAGCAGAAGCATCAAAGACTGATGTAAACTCTAATGGTAAATGGTACTATGAAGAGTCAGAGGACGCAGTATATTATTACAATGATGCAAGTAGTCCTGATGATTTACTAATGGAAGCAGGAGAAGATTTTGTTACCCTAAAGAATAGAGTAATGAAAGACGCAAGTGATTATGTAGATTCTAAATTAGATGCTACGCTTCCAAGAGAACAATTTTTATTAAAAGATGGTACATACGATTATCTTATTAGACGCTTAACTTCTTTAGTTGCTGCGTTCTTTCTTGTCAAAGGGAAAGATCCAACAAGTCAAATAGCTGTAGCTTTATTCCAAGAAGCGCAAATGCACATCGAAGATTTAAATGCAGGTAGAGCAAAGTTAGCATTCCAGAACACTGGTGATGCTTCTAAAGGGATTGTAAGACAAATCTCTGTGTCTGGAAGTCTTAATATTGTTGACACTAGAGGAAATTACTATGGTAGCTACGATAGATTAAAAGTGATTGTAACTACTGCTGGTGCTATTGGAACTGCGAAGTATTCTGTCTATGCTAAAGACACCGATGGATTGAAAAACAATTTAGTATTACAAGATGAAATTATTAATGGCGATTATCAAGAATTAGCAGGTGGTTTACAAGTAAGATTTCAGGGTTCATCAGACGCATCTACTACAACCTTAAATGATGAGTGGGAAGTAGAAGTATCTGGAATTTATGAAGAGGTAGATAATCCTTCTATGCGTTCTGTTAAAATGACTCGTAAAGATTTCAAACAATTCTATCGAGGTAAGAATGGCAGTCGCATCTACTAATGCTTGGAAAGTAAATGTAGAAGAAACAATCCAAAAGGGAATAAAGAATGAGTTCTTTACTTCTCTACCTATCTTTCGTTCAAGAGATTTTCAACAAAGAGGAAATCAATTCTGTATTATTAAAGGGAATGATTCTGATGCACAAAATACAATGTATCAAGTGTTGCCAAATAATTATAACTTAACTTTAGAGTTTTTTATGCTAGATCATAAAAGAAATGAAGTGACTGTTAAGAAGTTTTTTAATACTGTGTCAAGACTAGAAGAAATATTTTATACGCTAGTAGACTTAGATCCACTGTTTGGTTGCTCTATTAATGATATAAGCTACGAAGATGATATAGAATTTAATGGATATAGAAAAGCAACTTTTGATATAACAGTAAGGAATGTACGATAATGGCTTTGACATACGAAAATATTACTTATGAAAAGATTATGATTCCATTGCGTGATAAGTTGCGCACAGAGTTTAAAGGTGGGTTGCCAATATACTTTGATAATCGACATCAAGATATTGGTACAAAGTCATTACGCATTTATCCTACCTCACAAGAATTAGTAGAAAAAAGAACCAAGTCTTATCTGAATGTATATAATCTGGAAATAGACTATATACTAAAAACATACAGAGATGACGAGAAAGCATTAGATCAGATGTATAAAGATGTTACTAGAATAGAAACCGTATTGTTTAACAACTCTAATGGTGGAGATATTCCATATTTCTATGCAGGTATGCCTCAAGTAGAGCATAATGTGGACATAGGAGTAGAGAATGTTTATGTATCAAGAATTACTGTTCCTGTTCTATATGAAGAGATACACGAGCAGTTTGTAAGATTTATTACCTCTAATGATAAATTCTTTGTAACTTCAGATGGACTTTTTTATATTGTAAGGAGTTAATTATGGTAAAAAAATATAAAAAGAAAAATGATGTTTTACCAAGAGGCGTAGATTATCTTGGACTTGAATGGAGAGATTGGGTATTATTACGCAGAGGGAAAACAGTATCGTTAGAAAGTTTACCAGAAAAAGCAAAAGATTATTTAGAAGAAGTTAAACCAAAGATTAAGAAAAAAGAAGAGGTAAAGTAAAATGGCAACACTAGCAGAAGGATTTAGTCCAAAACAGTTTCAATTAGCATTTGCAGCAGAGGCAGATGGCGTAGGCGCAGGAGAGGCAACTGATGCAGATTACAAATTTATCAATATAGATTCGATCGAAATGCCTTCATTGAATCCTAATCAAGTTTTAGATGTTAGGCACGGAGTTGGAAGAACTCTAAAAGAAGGAGATATGTTCCTATCTAACAAACTTACTGTAAAAGAAATTAGTTTTTCAGGAATAGCAGACGCAACAACTTTACCTATGTTATTATCAAACATTACTTCTGATGCTAGCTCTGCTTATGAAATAGATGCTAATTATGGAGGAATTGATCTACAAGACGGTGATGCAGTAAGTGACAATACTAAAACTTTTGCAGTAGTTATTATTACACCAGAAGGCGCACAACAACAATATTTTAAAGGGTGTGTTTTAACATCTTTAACAATAAATGGAGATATATCAGAAGAATCAGGAAGATTAAAAGTTTCTGGTACATTTAAAACTGGACACAAACCTGCATTAGATGATACTACTATTGCACCTACAGCGCCAACTTACTTTAATACGAATTACTTTATGACAGATTATGCAAGTGGAGAAACAGGTGCAACTACTCGTCCATTTGGCTTATCAGATGATCCAGTAATGAAGTCTTTCAGTCTTACAATCGAAAATGATGCAGTATTCAGTGGGTATGATAGTGACGGTAACTATCAGCAAATACACAGAGCTATACCAGAAGTATCAGTTACTTTTGATGCTGTGATTAAATATGATGCTACCACTGACAATCTGATCCAAACATTTGAAAATCAGTCTAGCAGCACTCTTGCTACTTCATTAATTGCAAAAGATAATGCTACTAGAAATATTGATATTACATTAGCAAAATCTATTTTGACAGATGTAAGTTTTTCAGAAGAAGATGCTATGTTTTTATCAGTAAGCTCTAAGGGAGTAGCTGGAGCATCAGGATCAAAAATTGTATCGATCACAGTTGAATAATAAAAAGGAAAATCAATGTCTAAGAAAATAACACTTAAGAGTGGCATTAAAGCTACGCTTAAAGAAATGTCCGTAGACGAATTTGACAAATGTATGGATTTCGTAGATTACGAAACTAAAGTCGTAGACGGAAAAGAACAAACCGTAATTAAAAATCAATTTGCAGTAAGCACATTCTGGATCAGAGAGGGTGTACAAAATGCAGATGATAAGTTTATTAAGTCTTTATCTATTGAAGATAGAGGAGAACTTCAAATAGCTATACAGGAATACAATAGCTTGGGGGAATAGAATCCCTCACACTTAAACTCAATATACTTATAGATGATTGGTGTGGGGGTTGTGCATATCACACTTTTCCTTATCAAGCTAAGTTACCTCTTAAAAAAGATACCAGCATTCACACCTTTACATCTATGGACGATGTATGGTATGTCATCGGTCTATTGAAACAGGAAGTAGAAGAGCATAACAAAACCAACAAAAGACAGTTTACTTTAGAGCAAGCTATTTTATCACACATACCTTTTTTTTGTTGTCCTAATCATTTTTTATCACGAGAATATCAGCAAGATATACAACGATACTTATATTGTAAAAAAATGTCGGTAGCACCTTATCCAGGATCGTTCGGAGATCAACCTAAAAATTGGATTAGTAAGTGCAATATTATAGAGAATATGTTAAATTATGTTGAGCAAAAACAAACCATAAATCAAAATGAGTAGAAATTTTAAAGTACAAGTAGAATTTAGTCCGATAGGAGATGACAAGCTAATAAACGCTTTGAAAGCGTTAGCTGCAGAACAAGTTAAATTAAGTAAAGCTAATGCTAACCTACAAATAAGTGCAGAAAGAGTAAATCAAGCACAAATCCGTACAAAAATTCTTTTAGATAAAGCTACAACATCAGCAGAAAAAAATAGATTAGCTGTTGAAAAATTAAAAACACAAAAGAAAACCCTTGAAGTTAGATTAAAAAAAGCTAATCTAGCATTGACTAAATATAGAAATGGATTAAAAAGCACTTCTCGTACAGGTATAGTAGCTACAAGAAACAATCGTCTGCTAAGTAATAGTTTTGCTACTATTCGTAGTACATTATTGCTTGCGTCTTTTGGTGTAGGTTTAGTTTCTAGCAGTTTTATTAGATTGGCTAAATTAGCAGGAGAGCAAAAAAGAGTTGAGGATCAACTAGCAACTGCTTTAGGAAGAACATCTCAAGCATTGTTAGATCAAGCTAGCGCATTGCAACAAACAACAGGATTTGGAGATGAATCTATTATAGCAGCGCAGGCACAGCTTGCTGCATTTACAGACAACGAAGAAGCAATTAAAAGACTTACAGTGTCTACGCTAGACTTTGCAACTGCTCAGGGTATGACATTAAATGAGGCAGCTAAATTATTAGGTAAATCTATTGGATCATCTACTAATGCACTATCAAGATATGGTGTTACTGTTCAAGGAGCAGTAGGATCAACAGAAAGATTAGATAGCGCAGTTGCAGGTATCGCTGAATTATTTGGAGATCAAGCTACTACAAGATTATTAAGTTTTAATGGACAGTTAGAATTAGCTGCTGGTAATATAGGAGATGTCGGAGAAGATTTAGGTGCAGAGTTAGTACCTGCTTTAACAGAAGCATTAAAAAACTTTAACAAGTTTGCAATAATTATACAAAATAATAGCAGAGCATTTGAGGCATTGCAAGCAGGACTTAAGCTAGGTGTTGTTATACTTTCTACATATTTTATAAGATTAAATGCGATAAGAAAAATATTATTATTTATTCCTAACGCCATTGCAAATGCTTTTAAAGGAACTGGAACATTTACAAAAGCACTTAAAGTTAGTAGCACAGCAGCTAAAAAATTTGGATCGAGATTAAAAGGATTAGTAAAAGTATTTAAAAAAGACGGTATAGGCGCAGCAGCGAAAGAAGGCGCTAAAGCAGTTAGACTTTTTGATAAAAGAACAGTTGCGACAGGAGCGCAAAGTTTAATAACCACTATAAGCATTGGATCATTAGCTTCATCATTTACTGGATTGGGTAACAGCATAAAAGGTGCATTAGGGTTTAAGGAAACAAATAATGTTGTAGATAATAAACAAATCAAAACTCAACAACAGCTAAATATGGAAACAGCTAAATATTTAGAATTAATTTCTAAAGAAGCTGTCGCAATAGACAAGCTCAATCAAAAACAATTTATATTAGCTTCTAATACGAAAATAGAAGAAACGCAAAGAAATGCATTGGTAAAAACTCTTGGACAACTAAATAAACAATCTGGATTGCAAATAGAATTAGGGGAAATTAAAAATATACAGGATTTGCAAAATGCTATTGCAACACAAGATAAATTAGCAATGAACGATGAAGAAATACAAAAAGCTCAAGATTTAGCAGATAGATTATTTAACTTAAATATGATAGAAAAAGCAGGTAGTATTTCAAATGCTGATGCAACAAAGGCAAGAATAGCAGGTATTTCTCAATTTGGACAATCTTTAGCTCAACTTGCTCCAAAAAATAGAGCTTTTGCAAAAATGTCATTAAGATTGCAACAAATAGAAGCTATATCTGCTGCGTTTTTAGCGTTCAATAGATACAATGCAATGAAGCCACCTCGTCCAGGTTTAGCTGCGATAGCATTAGGGCAAGGATTGGCTAATGCTGCTATGATTGAAAAACAATCAAGGAAAGCTGCTACTGGTGCAGACTTTATTACACAAGGTAGACAAACTCTTACAGTTGGAGATAACCCTACTGGTAGAGAGAGAGTGCAAGTAACACCTCTTGGTAATTCTGGTGGTGGAGGTGGAGGAGATAGCTCTATTACTATAAATCTAAATGGTAATATTTTAGGAAGTGAAGAATTTGTTAGAGATGAACTTATCCCTCAAATAGAGAATGCTGTTGGGAGAAATCTTGCGTAATGGCATTAACACTTGAACAAGCGTATAAAGATGCATTAGGACAAGGTTTTGCAGAATCTTGGCTGGTAGAAATATCTAATACTGGAGGATCAGGAACTGCTGCTTATATTAGATTAGGAACAGAAGAGGTTAATGCAGGTACAAATGAAGTTTATCACCCATTTATACAAAACCGTATGTCTATTCGTGAGTCTATTGACTTAGAAAAAGGTAAAGCAAAAACTGGTAATATATCAATCACTTGTCACGATGGAACACTCGCTAACCATAGTCAAAAGCTATCTAAAGAAATTTTAAATCAAGGAACACGATATTATCTAAATCATACTGTTACCGTAAAATCTAAAGTAGGAAGTATTGGTAGTAGTGATTATTTAACTATATTTACTGGTAGACTTAAAGATGTTAAGTTAAATAGCAATCATCAAGTTGTATTAACTATTGCAAGTGCTACCCCTATTGACTTTATTAAGATACCTCAATATCAATCTGGATCTGGTAATTATTTTCCAGTTTTTTATGGAGAAGGAACACCAATAGATTCTAAAGTTGGTACTCCAGGAACTGGAAGTAGCAATACTCAATTTATACAATATAGCCCTGCAAAAGTATTCCCAGTTGAAGTTGATACATTAAACAATGGTAGATATAACTGCCTGGCACACAAGGCAGTAACTGATGGAAAATTACATTATCCTTTAAAAGATTCTTTTAGCTCTACTGGATTTCCGTTATTTGTTCCATTAGATGACATACAAAATACTTCAACAAATGATTATGAAGGAACGACAGATTCTAATAGAAATGTATTATTTACAGCTCTGGATTTACATAGAGCATATCTTCTTCGTCCAATACAAGATATAAGTGCAACAGCTACCAAAACAATAGTTGGCGATCCTCCAACAACAGATCCAAGTCCAAATAATACTGCAAATTTTTACGATAATAGTGATAGCACATTTGGAACTTGGAAAGTTACTATGGATACATTAATTGCTCCTGTAGATCAAGCTGCCACCGACACTGAAACTTTAACATATAGTATTAATGATATAGAAAAAGAAGAACACACAATTCAAGAATGTAAACTACATATTAAATGGGGAGTTTCAGATTATAGTGAAACTGCAGGAACAGCATTGAATGCTAATTTGGTTATAAAACCTACTTACGGAGATGCAAGTAACACAGTTACTATAGCTACTGAAAGTAGTAATAGAACTCCTGCCTATCAATCTGCTATCGACTTATTAAGCACTGGAACTTTTAGTAATGCAAATGGACAAATTCCAGATACTCTTGATATTATTTTTGAAGCATTCGGTTCTGTACCAGCAGATGATAGTGCATCTCCTGGAACTTTGCAGTTTAATGTATATGACTTTTATTTAGAGATTACTACTAAAATAGTAGATGATGAGGGTTTAGCAACTTCAAATGCAGTAACCTCTATTAAAAAATTATATACTGGTGCAGATGGATTAACAAAATCATTTGATTCTGGAACTGTAACCAATATTGTTGATATGCATAGAGATTTATTATCACGCTTTACTGGAAGAGGTGGTAGTGGAGAACCACCAGATATAAATACTTCAAACTATTCTGCATTATCAACAGCTCGTAATAGTTGGACAGTACAATACTGGACAAGTAAAGAAGAAGAAGTAATGAAACTTTTAGATAAAGCACAATTTGAAGGTGGTTTTGTATTTCGTTTTAGAACATCAAATGAAAAACCTCAATACATTTATATACCTGATTCTACTCCATCTGCAGATCATACAATCGGATTAGAAGATATTAGAGCTTACGATTTATCTATGACGCCTATTGACAAACTAATTACAAAAAGAATTATTAAATATCAACGAAGTCCAATTAATAATAAACATTTATTTGAACAAACATCAGAAGATACAACCAATGCTGTTAGAACAAATTATAATATATTGAGCAATGAAAATATTGAAACAAATACTTTAGATATATTAGTTGGTGGTATTGGTGCAGAGGATACTGGAACTGGAAATAGAAATGATGGATTTGCTAATTATTATAAACAAATAAATGGTGAGCCAAAATTAATAACCAACATAGAAATTATAAACGCACAAACATCAAATGCTAGTAATTATTTCTATGGTATGGAAGTTGGTGACTTTTGTACTTTTAAATCATCAGTTATAAATAACTTGCCAGTATTCAGTGGATTTTCTACAAGCACCGTATTTATTGTTACTGGAATAACAAGAAGTCCAGGAAGTTTAAAAGTAACTTTGAGAGAAATATAAAAAGAGGTAAATTAAATTATGGCATTAGCACGAGTCAGATTCAGAGTAGATACAACACCAGACACAGATAGCACTTCTGATCTTACTGCTGCTATAACATCTACATCTGCAACATCTATTAGCGTTCAGCAGGGAACAGACTTTGAGGTTAATCAAAATGTAAAAATCGGTAGTGAAGAAATGACTGTTACTAATATTGCATCTAACACATTAACAGTTGTTAGAGGTGTCAATGGAACAACTGCTACAACCCATAATAATAATCTTAATCTTTATAAAGATGATAGTCCTACTTATACGCCAACAAATAATCCAAACATTGCAGGAGAGCAACCATTAGAATATGATGGGATCGTAGCACGAAAATCATTAAGTGGTAAAACATACGCAGTTGCAAATCATAGCACTTCAAGAATCTCAAGAAAACTTTCTTATAGCAATTTAAATGAATCAAATAAAAACAGATTAGTAGCTTTGCAAAATTATGCAAAAGGACAATTAAATAGCTTTCAATATAGCGATGATGGAGATACTTGGTACACTGTTCGTTTTGTAAATAACAAATTAAACATATCAGAAGTGGCTTATAATGCTTTCAATGTTGATATTGAAATTGAAGAGCAATTATAAGAAATTTTTCTTCTTAAAATACCCCTACATAGTCATAAAAGCACTCTTGATAGCATATCATAAGCGAGATAGAACAAAGTGGTATGAACACAGAAAATAATGCGTTATTTGCGATTTGCTTAAAAAATAGACTGTTGTGAGGTTTTTTCATCAATTAAAACCTTATAATCTTCATTTAATTCAATTCCAATCCATTTTCTAAATAAATTTTGCGCTACCATTGCAGTAGTTCCTGATCCCATAAAACAATCCAACACAACATCTCCTTTGTCGCTGCCTGCTTTTATGCAATTCTCAACAAGTTTTATAGGAAATGTTGCAAAGTGAGCTTTTTTGTATGCAGTAGTTGTAATCTTCCATACAGATCTTTTATTTTTACCTTTTTCTAAATTACCTGAAACAAAAGATTGCCCTAAATGTTTTTTTTTGTTTTTTCTTAATCCGTTATAAGTCAATCTACCTTTTTTCATTTTTTGATAATCTCTTTCAGATTTTGGTGTACCTCTTTTTATAGGATCAAATATTTGATTAAATTTATAAATAGGTTTTTTTGATAGTAAAAAAATATATTCGTGAGATTTAGTAAATCTGTCTTTTACGCTTTCAGGCATAGGATTTGGTTTATACCATATTATATCTTGTCTTACAATCCAACCCCATTTCTGTAATTCTATTACTAGCTTTTGTGGAACTAATGCTAGCTGTTTATGTTTTTTTAGATAAGTGTTTCCAATATTGATCCACAAAGTTCCATTATCTTTTAACACCCTGTTTACCTCTGCAAACACCTTAACCAACTCTTGTATATAATCTTCAGGAGTTTGCTCTAATCCAATCTGTTTATTATTTTCTTCGTAGTTTCGCAGATCATAGTAAGGTGGAGAAGTTACGCACATTTGTACAGATTTATCAGGAAGTTCTTTAATTTTATCTCTAACATCTCCAATTAGAGTATAATTTACTTTCATCTTATTTTATATATCTATTATCTGTGTATACAATTATTGCTGAATCTTTACCTTGATTTGATCCAATAACATTATATTCTATCCAATCGATAGCGCTTTGCTCATCATCTCCGTTAGCTATCAAAGCCTCAACACATTTATTGTAATCGTAAACCCACCTTTTAGTTCCTGTTGCAGTATCATCGGTAATACCAATTAGCGCATCATCTAAATCTTCAAACTTGATCATCTTTATCTTCCTTATCCTCTAAGCTACGCAAAATAGTATTTTCACGAATTTTGTTAATTTGTCTTACTCGTTCTTTGATATTATTATCCTCTTCTTTGAGCATTTTTAATAAATCTTTGTATCGTTCTGCTGTTTTTTTATCTAACATAATTTTCTAGGCAAGAGAGTGATGCTGGTTTTTCATATATTTGCTTTTGCTTATCGTGAATTTCATCTTGCCAATTTATAGGGATAGCAGTAGCCAACCAAATAGTATTCACTAAAACTTATTAACAAGAAGGTAGCTCCTATATTTAATTGTTTAAGTATATACCAAACTATCCCTAATAATTTAAAACGGTAGTTCGTCCTCGCTTAAAGGTTTGTTGTTTTTATTGTTTTCGCTTTTCGGTTTTGGTATAGAAACTTGCAAACCATAGTATTCTTTTCCTGATTTACTTTTATTGCTCCAAGCAGATATATTATATAATGTACCTGCTACATTGATTTGTCCAGTATAATCTGGGTGTGTATCTTTATCTTTCTTTTCATTAGTGAAAAGTGATCCTTTATTTTCTTTGTGTTCGTAAGCCATTAGTCTGTACCCCATAGTCTTTCGTTTTGATAATCGTTAAGTATCCAGGTATAACTGCGCCTACCGTAATTACCAATATGTTTATTTTTGGTTTTTAAAATTAAACCCTCTTTTTTTAAATCACTAAACGCTCTACGGATTGATGTTAATGGAGTGTTTTCGTGAATATCTTTTGTTCCTACAAGATCAATGTGCATCATCTCAGGCGTATATTCGGTGTTAGGATTTGCTTGAAATATAGCTAGGCATTTATGCTTTTGATTTCTTGCTTTTTTAAGTTTGTATCTTAATCTACTTCCTGTGTTATGAACTGTGTTATAGAACATATCATCTCCTTTGTTTTTATATTTAAGACAAAGCGATAGTATTGCGTTATAAACGCATTGATGTAATTTGGCGATAATCATACTATTTAATCGTCACAATTTTCGCAATGTTTCCAGTTTGGATTAAGTCCAACATATTCTTGTTCAGTTACTCTTGTAGGATTATCCATTGCTTTCTTAATGTCTAATGCGACATTCTTGATAGCAGGTGGCAACTTCCTAACATAGTGACTTTCAAAGATATGTTTCAGCACTTGTTTTTCCTCTGGATTTAGTTTTAACATCATATCGTTACCTCAAATA
>Ga0070745_1001150_pt1 | contig 14928 bp, 6 predicted proteins | sample VirMetDEL_Mar_4_FD_77438 | JGI IMG/M metagenome (GOLD analysis project Ga0070745, IMG submission 77438) | Aqueous microbial communities from the Delaware River and Bay under freshwater to marine salinity gradient to study organic matter... | ecosystem: Environmental > Aquatic > Marine > Coastal ...
AGGGTTACGGTTACAGTTTCCAGAAGACTATGGCTATTATGATAAATAACATCCAAGCCATCAGGTTATGCTCTTCCGTACAAGTACAATGCTCCATCTCAAGGATAGGGGTAGGGGGGGTGGCTGGTGCACGCATGTTTGGGTTTATGTTTGAATTAGGTTGTTTTCGATTGCTTCCATGGTCATGGCCATGCGGTCCACATCGTCCGCAATGACAATCATCAGATAGATCAGGACGATGTTCAATCCCAGCGAAACGATTGCACCTATCACTTCCCAGAACATACGACAGTCGCAGAATATGATCCTCTTGGGTGTTGCGTCTGCCATGATGAGGGTGTATTCACAAAAGTGTGAGTATGTTGATCCACAGGACGATGATTACACCGACAATGATGAGGGTGTTGTGCAGGGACTTGATCTCCTTAGTGACCTTGTCAGTGTTAGTTTCGAGGTCGGTGTTGCTGATCGAGGTTGGGAGGAGGGGTTTGCTTTCGGATGGCATTTTGGGTTTATGAGGCTCTCGAGTTTTCTTCCAATCGGATAATGCGAGCATTTGCCGATGCCACTGCACATCCATATATCACACATATGATGTAGATAGTCAACAATATTGCCACTGTAATCTGGTTCCACAACTCGCTGTGATAGTCGGACATTTTAAAAACTCCGCAACCGTCCGGACAATTAGATTTTTAAAACTCCGGTAACGTAAAAATTTTTAAAATTTCGGAATTACTCCGTACCTCCTTTAGGCTTGTATCGCATTTTATGCTTGCGGGCTCGCCGTCCTCGTCGGGTCTTGGACTTCGGGTTAATTTCGTTGCGAGCTTTCACGCGGCGTTCATGCTCCTTGGTATGCAGGTCGATCAACGTCATTCGGACAACTTGAGATACATACTCTTCAAATCGTCCAACTGGGACAAGAAGTGGTGGTGAGAGGTCAAGAGGATTGCCATCGTCGTCAACCAGATGAACAAGCTGATAATCAGACAGATTCGCTGGCTCCGGCGGAGACTCTTCTTTGTCGACTCCTTCGATAGGAGGGGTTCCGTCAGTGGGTCCTCCGTCGTCACTTCCACCACAGTCTCCGCCTCCGACACTTCCGGACTCGACAGAATGTAGCTCCTCATCATCCCCTCCCTGTTCGCAGGTGTCAGAGACCTCTTCGCGCGTCGCTTCGACCTCCTTCGCCTCTGTCTCGTCGTCGGCTGGTTCGTGGGCTGGGGTTCCATTGCCGATGATTTTCGAAATGAGAGATGACATCTTGTTTACTTCTAAATCAGATATAAAGATGGTCTTGGCCTAGACTGTTCGCGGCGACAAAGTTGCATGATGCTTCAAGTCCAATCACAGGTGTGTCGCCATCGTTCATCATACCCTTGGATAGTTTCACGCCGGCAAAGCGGATTGTGTAGGAGTCTTCTGGGTCTTGTACGATCGTCGGTATGATCAGATCGTCTTGTGCAAATGTGCCGCGTTTCTTGAATTCGAGAAATTTCGTCCTGTCATGGAATGGAATCAATTCCAATGGATCCAAAGTGAATGATTCCTCGCCACTGACGTAGGAGCGCTCGATTCCATAGTGGACGCTGACTCGAAGACCATCGCTTGTGACAGCCAGGTCGTAATCTGGGACATCTTCGTAATCGATCGGGTTGGTATCCCACGTTGATGTACCAACCGGTCCGTCCGGTTCGCCGTTGGGCATCATCCGGTACATGTGTAGGTCGAGTGTGGTGACTTCGTTCCGGCCGCTGATGAATCGGTCGAACAGACTCAGTTGAAGTCGGTGGTCATGGGGTCGGTCGTGGCTGTAGTTGCGGGGGCTGAAGAAGACTGGTTGGACAGAGAAGCGCCAAGAGAGGGGGCAGATGTATCGCCCGTTTGGGCCGCGGAGGTGTTGATTTGCAGATCCGAGAAGCGCATAGGGATGAGCCGGCGGCGGTGAATTGCCAAATGACGAAATGAGTCGGTTCGATGCAAACGACGCCCCGAGGAACCGAAAATCTTCTTCTTCCGAATCACTGGAGGAGGAAGCATCCTGTTCTTGTGCACTGTCGGCCTCATCGGAGTCGCCACCAGCGATGTGATACATGACCTCCATGTCCTGCCGTGTACATCGGGATCCGGGCTCGACACCATTCCACCATTCGTCTTCTCGCATGACTCCGTGCATTGAGATGGAGTGGTAGTGGGTGCCGCCGATGTAGATGCCATGAACGTCGAGGGTGAATTGTTCGGTGTACCGGGCCCGCTGTTCTCTGACGACACTGAAGGGGTCGCCGCCGAGGAGTACGATGCGGTCGATGTTGGCGCCTTGGTCTTCGAGAAGGGTTTGTCGCCTTGATATGTCATCGGGTTGGATTCCGGACCACATGAACTTGCGTATGTGGATGACGAAGCGGTTGGGTTCTGACATGGCGCGCTGGTAGGACCAGAGGCGCCATAGATCGCGCAGTTCAATATCGTCCGCGTTGACAAAGACGGTGCGACCGGCGCCGGGCTTGGGTGGTTCCATTCCATCGGGGACGACGAGGTGTTTCGTTTCGGTTCCGATTTCGATTGACTCGGTTCCCAGAACAGCCACCGTCTGGACTCGATAGCGTACTCCTCCAGTTGCCCACCATGAGTCGGAGTTGGACAGAAGTCGGCGGTCGACATCGGCGATCTTGAGCAGAAACTCAAAGTCGTCGATGCAGGCGTACTCGAAGATCGAATGAAGCAGGACGGTTGGGAGTGATACGAAAGACTTAGGTTTTGAAAGTCGAGCTCGCTTGGGCTGTGAGGGGGGGGTGCTTTGCGCTTGCTCATCTTGGATGGAAAAGGCGGGGGGGATTGAGTAGGTTCGCTTTGGCATGGTGGGTTGGGTGTTTGATTGATCTTGAGATTTCGCGATTCGCGAGCCTCTGCTCATCCCGGAGAATTAAACATTTAAATGTCCGGACGGTTGGGAAATTCTAAGATTTACATCCGTTACGCCTCTTTCGAATCTCTGTAACGTCTATTTCCTGGACACCTGTCCACCAATTTCCCAACGGACCGGACATTTCAGCCACTTTAAAACTCCGGTGAGGGAATTCAAACTTCCTACCTTTTTGTTTGATCTGATTCAAAATTGAGGTGAGATTGCCAAACACCCAACCCCAGCTCCCAAAACCCCCCCCTCACCCCCCCCCCTCTTTCCACCCAATGTCTTCCAATCGTGTTTACAGTGCTACAGTGAACATCAATGGACAACCAAGAGCCGTCTTCTCCCCGACCTCGACTGCGTCAGGTGGCTGGTCCTCTTCTTCGGGGCTTGTCTACGGACTCCTCGAACGAGCCTCGCAACACGGTGATCTCTTTTCGACATCGTCGGGGGAAGAAGGTGGTTCGGACCCCAGTCTATCGTATGTCCCAGACAACCCGGCGACGCCAACCATCCCGTTCAACAGCATTCTTGCGTCAATGCAAGCGTCCTATTACCGTACTAATGGTGATGTTGACTTTGCTGCTGATCCTGAGGTTTGGTCGCGAACTGCTCAAGATAACTTCGCCGACGCACTTGCGGAGCTGACTGGGTTAGGCAACTCCCCCCTCATTGGTTCGGATGGCAGAGCGATCTTCCAGACGACCATCGAAACCCTTCCATCCAACTCGATCCGGGCCATTTCCCAGGGCGGCCTGCCCGACAATGACCGAAGCACTGGCGTACGAAGCGGCAGTTTCTTTGCCCGTGATACCGCATCCGGGCACATTGCCGACTTTCGTCAGATGACGCTGGACCGGAAGATCCGCATGAGTTTGACCGACCTCCTGTCCAAGAACCCTGAATGCAAGTTCATGGTGAAGGACAAGAAGGGCCGTATGGTCCAGCTCGGCTCGGGTCAAACTGTCGACTGTCTTCGGGCGTCATCGTGCGTGATCTTTGGCTTTTGGGTTCGCTTTTGCGAAAACAAACTGGCTGACAAGGTTCGCACCATCATCGGATACGACAAGTTTTCTGCGGGCGGGCGCAAGCCTCAGCGTTTGCGGGCGGTATTGGCGAAGAACACTCTGTTTTTCTCGCTGGTCGCGGCGGCTGCCATTTCAAGGGACATGTCCGAATACGAATACCGTACCAACCACCTGGGCGATCCGATCCCCGATCGCGTCATCTACGCCATGTGTCAAATGTTGCAAGTCAATGCGATCATCATCCAGATGAACGATCTTTGCAACTTTTCCGAACTTCTGGAACAGACTGATGCAACTGGTGTGCGGGAGAGCGATCCCAAAGATGACTCCCCAGTGACGTCGGGTGTGATTACCAAGGCCGAACGCAAGTCCCTCTCCGACATGAAACCCATTGTTCCGATCATGGACTTTATTGGGTGGACCGGGGACACTGCAGAGTTGAACAAAGAACGGATGGCCGATTACACCGTGGTCTTTGTCTGTTCGTGTCTCCAGGAGGAGGTTGCGCACATTGACGTTCTTTTGGATCGAAAGGTTCAACTGAGTCTCATGGGCAAGCGGGGCGGACATCGGTTCCGTCATCGAATCCGGTACGAGAACGACGAGGAAGATGGGTACTTTGATCGGGTCAAGACTGTCGTGGAGCGCAATACTCTGCTTACTCCAAAGCCATTGTATGGCAATCTGGAGGCATGGGATCTCGATGAAGTCATCCAGACGATTGGCGATAAGCGGATCAACATCATCCAGAACAAACGACAGTATGATTCGTTCATGGCCGAGTTCATTGACCAAGTCAAGGTGATCCTGGATGTGCGGGGTCCAATCGGCGAGGACATGTACAATACATGTGTGTCCCTGCTCGGTAACATACTGATGGTGGAGCGGTCTGTCATCGACGATATCGCGACCAAGGATCTGCGCATGGATATCCCGCATGGGATCGTGGGCAACATCTTCATCCTGAGTGACGTCCATCGTCGGTTCAAGGAGGCCGGGCTTGCCGGTCAGATCTCCTTTTCGGACTTCAGGGCTTCCATGGGTGTCCAACGGGCCAGGAAGATGTACACCGACCAAGTCGAAAAGGTACTCCAGTCTGAAACGGACGAATGTCCAATGGAAGTCATCACCAAATTCGATGATGTCCATTCATTCAACGTCAACTCCACCCGTCTCCTGAAGATACTGAAGTATGACATTGCGTCGCACAAGGAGCACGAATTGACCATGTCCATGCGGTTCCTCACCGTACGTTCGTATGAAGACGAGCGGTACAAGATCGGCCGGGCCATGCTTGAAGCGATGTGTGGGCGCGCTGGGCAGATCTCTAAGCGGGCCTGGCGAATTGTGGATGAACAAGTTCCACAGCCTACGGCGGATCAACAGAGTCAAGCTAAGGCCATCCGGAAGCAACGGGCCGAGCTCTTCGATGAAGAGATGAGCAAGGTCAATGAACAAGGCCTATCCTTTGCGTTCGCCAGTCGATCTGCCCTGCCGCTGATCCTGGGCAAGGACAGCAAGGTCTTCCGGTACATCAACGAAACGTTCGCGACTTATGCCAGCCTTCGTGCGGAGATGATCTACGTTGCAGATCCGCAGATCGATGAGCCGGTTGTTCCGAACCATCGTTTGAGTTCGGATCATGAAGACTTCCCCAACTTCGACGAGTCTTACTATGAGGTCGACCTCAACATGTGCTACACCCAGGTGCTCATGGGGCGGTTCGACACCGCATTCAAGAAGGATTTCTGGGGCCAGCCGTGGATACATATGGGCATGAACCGACCGACGTTATATCCAGTGCGGTACGATGATGGCGATTTCATCCAGTCTTACCAGGGCGACATGGGATTCGTGTTCCTCTCTGGCATCAAGTATAAGATGCTGCAAGATCTCTTCCCGGAACACTTCACGACGCTGTGTTCGTGGTTCCAATTCTCGGAATGCCGGTTTCCGGTCTTGGAACGGTGGGTTCCCTGCGCTTCCATCATCCACCTGTGCTCTCTCGTCGTCAGTCATCTGTTCGAAAGTTTGCCCCTGCCCCAGCGTGTGGCGAACCCTCCCGACCGCCGTGAGAAGTGGATTCATATCCAGCGGGATATCCTCGGAATCACACACGTCCACAGGATGTTGTCGGAAGACGAACGAGGCGCGGTCATCAGGGCCGGACAATTCCTCGACCAGAAAACGACACAGGGCGTGCTCAATGGCATCGTACGGAGCGTGGTGGAGGAACGGAAAAAACACAGATCGTTTATCGCGGAATATGACGACGCGATTGAGAAGGAGTTCAAGCTCGTTGAGGAGGCTACCGGGTGCAGACAGAAGGCAAAGGCGTACGTCAAATTCGATTGCAACCAGATGGTCGGCTCCCTCAAGTTCGGAAGAACCCCTGGTGGCGTTGCGCTCCAGCGAGCGTCGGACATCTTGCGTCCATGCAAACGCAAAGATGAGGATGGCGACGAACAGGTTGTCCACAAGTTCCAGGGCATGGTGATCCCGAACGAATCCCTTGCACAATTCCACGTGTGCGATGTGCCGGTGGCTGAATTTGCGCTGGCGGAAATCGTACATGTGAAACCAGTCGTTCTGCGTGGGTTCCCACGAACGCTGCGCATCAGCATCCTGGAACGGGCGCGTTTGGTCATTGACGATATGGCGAGGCTTGGCAAGGCATTCCGGGTGAAAACAGACGCAGTTTTCGTCAAACCGAACAATTTGGATGCGGTGGTGGAGTACCTGAACAAGACCGAGAAGGGATTCCGTGCGAACTACAACATCGGGAGGCGCCTGCGCAAACCGGTGCATAAGTATCCCCCGGCTGGGCCAGAATGGGTCAAGGCGATCGACAAATGCACCGTCGACTGTTACGCGGATCAGATTGAGGATGGTACCTGCGATGGTGTCATCAAGTTGTGTGAATTCCACTCACCCAGTGACCTGGGCCATAGTCCACTGGCCATGATGACCTACAAGGTGGAGAAGGTCATGGGAATGGAGCGACCGGTCGCCGATCTGGAGAATGAGATGGAATCTGCTATCCAATCGGTGCGCATGAAGCATGGCATGGGCACCGGAACGGTGGACGATTTCCCGAAGCGCCGGCCTGTCACAGATGAGAGTAAGCGGATCGCCGCTGAAATCCGCGACAAACCCATCGTTACCGAGGAAGTCCGCATGTCCGACTTCTTCCCGAGTTGCGAAGAAATGATCCAGAACGACATGACGGAAGCTCTCCCACGTCAATTGGATGAGGATGCTTACTTCGAACAATCCAAGCTGAAGATCCATTGCCAACTCCGATTGGCGAAGGAGAATAATGGGGTGATGGTCATCCGCAAAGGGTCAGCCGTCCGACTGGATCGGTCGAAGATCTACAAGTGGTACCGGCTCCAATTCGAACGCCGACTCGAGAAATGGAGCGATGGTTGCCTGCTGGAAGGCCCGCCCGGAACGGGCAAGTCATATGCGGTGTGCGACTACATCCGGTCCAAGCAACATGACGAAACAGAGATGTTCTTCGTTGCAACGGCAACGCACATGACCTTGGAACCCTACATGTGCCTGGATCAACTCGAATCGGGGCGAGTGCATGTGTCCACCGTTCATTCATTTGTGGGTGTATTCAACCAGATCCCGGAAGTGGCAGCGAATCCCCGCGAATGGTTCGGCAAGGATGAGACTCGATACAGATCAAGGTTCATGCGCGAATACAATCGAATCGGGGTCACCAAGCGCGATCGCAATGCTCCTCCGAATCCGGCCCAGAAAGTGACCAAGGTGACGGTGTTCATCGACGAATATGAGATCATGCAGGTCGAATTCGAGCAGATCCTCCTCTACATCTACGAGACCTACGCCAACGTGAACTTCGTTTTGCTGGGCGACCGGAAGCAGACGGCGGCATATGGCAGGGGTGTGCGATGCGATGGGGAAGTTGTGAAAACGGTGACCCGGAATCGGATCATTCACTTTGACCTTCCCTTCCGCAACCCGAGCGTCGAATTCTTTCGTGTCCAACAAGAGGCAAGTTGCGGTCGGCCGACCGATTTTCTTGGACATATCCTGTGTGACTACAGTGATCATTATAGTTCCAAGTCGGCCCGGTCCACTCAGGCATACAAGACATTGACCAAGGAGGTCTTCGATTCATATGTCGACGCCGGATCGGAGTGGGATCCATATAATGACCGAGTGGTGTCTCTCCAGAACTACAAGGCCTTTACTGTGTTCGCCATGGATGTCATGGAACACATGACGCCAGAATTGATGAACCGAGACCATAGGATGTTGTGGCATACTGGCCCAGATCCCTGCGGCCGCAAGAATGGGATCAAGAACACATTGACAGCCCAAATCGGATCGGTGGACGAAGTGGAAGAGACCAAGGGAGAATCGGTCAACGAACGCATGTGGGGAGTGGATGACTACATCTCGAAGACCCGCCATGGACGAATGCCCAAGCAAAATCCCTCCAGCAAAAAGTTCCTGGTTGGCACCAAGATGTTTATGCGACTTGGGTTTTCATACCGGTCGATCTATGCGTTCACTCCGCGCATCGAGATGGAGAAACCGAAGGGAATCAAAGTTCGCATGGGCAAGATTTTGGTCTTGGAGCGGATCCGCCGAGAAACGTATACCAAGATTGATGGGTCCGGCGAAGTGCGCATCCGATGGTACGAGTTCAAGATGGACGGCGATGATATTCGACTGCGGGAGGAAGAGGTCCAGATGTACCTGTACTACCCATTCTGCCTGTATTCGGACGGCGTCGTGGGCCAGACGTACAAAAAGTACACCCTGGTGAATTTCTTCCAGCATCCGACCAATTACAGTTTGGGATATCCCAACATCCGATCGACTGTGAATACCATCCAAATGGCACTGGGGGCCAGTTCATGGGTAACACCCCTGGCCAAGACCCTCAACGTGGCGACGACGCGCGTTCTATATGGGTCAAAGGTTCGCATCATGGAGATTCAAGAGAAGGCTGGAGCGGCGTTCTGGCATGATACCATCTTGAAATCCCAGTGGCATCTGTCCAAGGATGGCGTGATGTCACCAGCTGAGAAAGAGATCCGCATTGAGATGCGCCGGGCGATCCTGCGAGGAAAGATGCCTCTGGACGATATAATCACCGGCCAGGACAACGAGGCAAAGCGACGCAAGACTTAGTATCTGATATATGACTAAAACGGATACCATGGCGCATCCTAAACATGTTCAAGATATCATTGACTTGGTCAATGAATTCACCGACCAGACCGACATCGATGAGTGGATGGCAGATGTGCGGGGCCAGGCGGCCACGCTGCCGGACGACCGATGGTGGGAGGCGGACGAATACCTCGGCCCGCATTTCGACAGCCTGGGTGATATTTCTGGCCGCATGAATGAAATCGTGGTAGACCATGTGGAACAGACGACGTTTGAGATCGACCAGCAGTTTATCCGCACACAAACCATGGTGGGTCGGGCGACGACTTTGGAGAAACTCGGATTCATGACGTCAGAGAAGGCCGCCCAGATTAGGGCCCTCGGGGCAGAGGCGACGATTAAAATCGCTACGGCCCGGAAGCAAATCCTCAGCGAATTGTCCAAATACAACAAGGCGATGCATGATGCATTCAATTCCATGGCCATATCCGCCGAGGGATGGGTTCATGACAAGCTGGACACCGATCTCGATAAACTCAAACAAGATTTGATCTCGTCGAAAGAGGATTTCGAAAAAATCAAGGGGGCACAGCGTATCGCCGCGGACGAGGCGGACAAAGCCCTAGAAGAACTACAAAGGCATCGTACGCCAGAGAACCTGGAGAAGTTTCGCATAGCCAACGAGAAATCGGCAAATGCGACGATAAAGGCCAAGGAAGCTGAGAAGGAATTGAACAAGCTCAAGAACCAGGTTGCTATTGCAGGCGAGAAAGCCGCACGCAGCTTGGCAGGGACTGGGCTCAAGGCGGCGGAAAAGGCTTTGGACGCCGCCGGTATCAGCATCAAGGGAATCTGGTCGGAAATCAATACGATGTCTCACCAGTTTCATACTGCTGGGGCAGAGATCACCGAAGGGTTTGGTCGGTACCTCAAGTCAATCAATGGTGAACTTGAGTTTGACTCTGCATTATGGGCAGAGGCTCGAGAAACAACGCGCGGACTGGCGCAGAGAGAAGCGAACGGGATTTCCAAGGAGATCTCCGCCCTCAGGAAACTTGCTGAGTTGGAGGATAAGTCGGAGTTTTATGCTCAGGCCGCCAAATATATGGCTCCATCTTCGAGGATGATGATCCTCGCCACCGAGGAGTTCGAAGAGATCCGCGCTTCCAGTTCTTGGGCATGGTTTACAGTCCGCATGATGAATCCATTCTTCCTATTGAAACAAATTGGCCGGACTGCACTGGCCGGTGCATTCAAGGCAACCGAATTTGCATTCGGTGTTGAGGTTGCTGCCGCCATTGTGAGAGTGGTTGGTGAAGTCGGAGTTGCGGCGGGTTCGTTAATCTCATGGGTCCTTGGACCAGAGGCAGCGGCCCTGATGATCGCCGGCGAGGCTGCCCACGACCTATTTCTCCATGGCTTCAGCTGGAAGTTCGTCGATGATCTGCTTGGGATGTTCTTTCTCTCTCTCAAACAGATTGCCCCTGGCAAGGCGTTGCTGGAGTACCCGGATCAATCCAAGGACATTGGCGGAAAGAATCCTGGCGCTGGTGACCCACTCAAGATGCATGAATATGACTGGTTGGAGTTATCTAGCATGATCGATTTCTGGGGCGCGCGGTACAAGAAGTTCATGAAACGATCTTCAAGGCATCCCAAGTACAAATCCTATAAGAAGATGGCCCCGTTTAAGGCTATCCAGCGTGTCCCAGGCCGGTACATCGATCCCAGGAACCATCCCTTTGACACAATGCAGGAACTGGAAGAGTCACAGTCCATTGAAAAACAACTGGACGCCGACACGCTGGTTGGAAAAGACTATATTTCCCCCAGTCTGGTCAACCAATACTATCCAAAGAGGGAGGGACTGGTGCGCAATCTGGCCAACTTTCCCATGTACAAGAAGACCTATAACTGGGTCGACTCAGACAAGGGCCTGCCGGTGGTGATCAGTGGCAATTTCAGCGAGTCTGATCTGGACACCGACATTGTCAACCTGTTCAAGTACTGGGCAACCACCGGTAAATTCGGTCCGGCATTCAACGGAGCAAAGACTCGCCGCCAGCAGAAACAAGTGGAGGAGGCCAACAAGGCGGACCTAAAACAATGGATGGAGATGAATCCGGATTGGTTTCTGGCTGGCAGTGAACTCAACCAATGGATCGATTCAGCCAGGGGTAAACGGGGAGTTTCAGCGGCGGATATGATCATCCTTGCACCGGACGATTTCAACCACGAATGGAGCACTGATTTACCCGTCCATCACTTCACTTTTTTCTCCTCCCAGGAAATCGAACCGGATGGGGACCATCAGTATGCCAGGAAGTATGAGCAAAACAAAATCCTCGTGGGTCGCTATACTTACCACCCAAAGGATCGCAAGTTTTTGGAAAGGGCGGCCGCTGGCATGATCATGACCGCAACCATCCAACCGCTCATGGAACCTGCGCCTCCTCACGTCGAGGCCCTGAAGCACATCGATCCGTATGGATCCTTCGAAATCTACTATCTCAATGAGCGGCCCGCAACTGCAGGGGAGCGACAGAAATACAAGGAAATCTTGGACAAAGGCAACGAATATCGCGCCGAGTTGAATCGACGCAAGAGCATGACCCAACAAGAATGGGACAACTTCACCGTCCATACTGTGTGGAAATCATACGTGGAGTCGGAAAAACCATACCGAACGCTCTGGGGATACATTTCCAAGTACAGGCAGTTCTTCCTCCAGGAACTCATGTTCGTCACGATGTATCTGGATGGAAAGAACCGGGGCGAGCTCTGGAAAGAATACATGAAATTCATCAAGGGCAGGCACGTTCCGCTCAACATGGACTCGCTGTATCGCACAATGTTCATGGGCATGTTCGCTCAGAATGCGTACTCTACCACCAAGAAAGATGCGGAGAAATTCCACAAAACCATCGAGAAGCGATTCGAGAAAATCCTCGAAAACGATCTGGTGACCACCCATCACATGGGAAAGAAGGATGATGAATATTGGATGAAATATGCCAAACATATCATCGAGACCAAGGTCCAAGTGGATTGGCCAGTATTCTTTGGTGATCTGAATTGTCGCATGTTTGTCCTCCAGAAACCACATGTGGTGATCCTTGCATTCAAGGGGACCAATAGTGCTGGTGAATGGGTGATCGACATGGACTTCTCCATGGCTGAGTATATCCGCGTGGGTGGGGTCAAGGACGGCAAAGTCAATTACCAGATCGATACCGGGGCCACCAGTGCCTTTGATCTACTGGAGACCGACCCCAACCGATTCAAGGTCCACCGTGGATTCCTTCGCGCATGGGAAGGTCTCAAGCCTGGTGTCATCAAACAATTGGAGGCCTACTATGAAAAGTATCCATATCTGGAAGATGTCTTCATCACCGGCCATAGCCTGGGTGCGGCGCTGACGCAATTGGCGGCCCTCATGATTCCCCGGCTACCCAGCAAGCTGCGACCGACAATGACCGACCGGTTCCGCAACCAAACTATCAAGACTACCTACAGGAACCCTCATTGTTTCATGTACTCTAGCCCTTTAGTGGGCGACCAACGGTTTGTGCGTCACTTCGATTCGCTCACTGATGAGACCATCCAGGTTTGGAACGATGGAGACATTATCACAGCAGCGCCACCATTCCTCATCCCTGCGATTGATACATATGCATCTGCTGCCAAGAGTGTGATTGAGGTGCTGGAATCCCTGGGCAGCAAGGATGAAGGCATGGGCGCTATTCTGTTTGCATTCGACCAACTCATGGAGCACTCGTCATTGGAAGGATGGCAAACCCTGAGCAATCTGTTCAAGGACGCAAAGGGATACAACACCTCGTCAGTCGCACAAGGTGCCATCACCAGTACGATTTTGTACAACCGACATCGACCCAGGAGGGGTGGCAGTACATTTATGCGATTGAATGAACATGATGACCGAGTCTCATTCGACGAAGCGCCAGAGGATATCGGGAATTCATCATTCCTGTTCGAACAGATCGCCAGTGGGACCAACCCGTTCGCCCGTATGGCCAAGGCGCATTCCATGAAAACCCTGCTGGTCCGCATCGCAGCGGTGGCTTCCAAGAACCCGGATCTGTTTAACCTGGATACCAAGGACTGGCCCAAATGGGCCGACGACAGCGGAGACATCCGTCCCAAGCCCAAGCCCAAGCCTAAGCCCCGTCCAGGAAAAGATATCCCCATGGACATCGAACGCATGCTGGCCAATGGTACGGCTCAAGTGGTTGGCTATGCGCATACCAAACATCATCACGAACCATGGCAATTGGTTCCCAAGTCGGATGTAGACCAGTTCGATCCGGTATGGGAAGTGGACGATGTGGTGCATAGGGAACGCATTCGGCATCAGAACAGTATCAAGCGGAGGCGGACAGACCGACATGATCCAACGTATGGTGGCTCGGATTATATTTAGAGTTGAGTACGCGGCATGATCTTAAACTGCAGAACCATACACGAAATCAGGTTGGCAGGCATGATGCATTCGTCCCTACTATCGCTTTGGTAGTAGTTGACTGTTCCATCAGAAGCCCTTCGAGGGTCGGCAGGATCTGTCGGCGGTTCGTCGGCAAAGTCTTCCACAAATCGGGCAATGCGTTTTTGTTCGGAGGAATTGCCGAGGAAGTTGGTATGAATGCGGATCTTCTGTTCCAGCTTGACGTTTTCCAACAACAGTTCGTTGATTGGACCCAGTTGGTGAATGGCGCGATTGGCGATCAATCCGCTGTCAGTGGGAATCACCATTTGCAAGGAGTTTTCCGGCGACCGGTCATCTTGTAGGAATTGATGATATTCAGTCATGCCATCGATCCGAATATCCACCCACCCATGATTGAGGGTACTCTTGTGTTCAATGCCGTTGTCAAATGTTTGGCCCCTGAATGTTGACGTAGTTTTGTTGATCGCATAGAGTTCGTTTACCGTGCTCCCGTAGTTAGGCGATACTTCAGATGCGCCAACTCCAGTCGTATCGTATGCACCCGCAGTATGACCTGAACCAACTTGTCCGGTGGTAAGCGACCAGCCAGGTTCGCCGACCAGTTCGACGCTCGATCGTACAAGGTGGACATCCGCTAGCTGTAGGCCACTGGAGATGACAAATTCTTGATCCTGCCGTGTCACATACAAGGTCAACAATTTGGACCGGTGCGTCTCATACCGGAACGGAATCTGATCGGGTTCGACGGCGCGCGACGTCATTGTATCTGATGTATTCGCAAAGGATCTTTACTGTTAAATCAGATATAAAACGATGGAAGGCGCCCGACTCGGTGGATCCCTCAAACGCAAGGCGGGTCTGACCCGCGGTTCAGTGATCGGATATTCCGGCGATGAATTGCAAGATGTCATGTACAAGCACCAGGGCGATAGTTATACAGTCGCCCATTCAAGTGGTGAAGGCTTTGAGGTGGTTGAAACAAATGTCAGCAAGGGGCGCGTGGAAGAAATCATGCGTAATTCTGAAACGGAGAATTATTATGTTCTGCGCAAACGCGTCAAGTTCAAAGGCCCGGGCGATATCGAGACCCTGCGTAAACGGACCAGCGCAGAAGCGAACGTAGAGATCGAGGAGATGGCCGAGAGGACTCCCAAAGAACCGGAGTCCAAGAAGATTATATTGGACGCCGAAGGTGTGGAAAGGGAGAAATTGGCCCAATCTGAGGACAAGTTTGCCGCTGCGGCCAAGAGCGCTGCGGAAAAGCTTGAAAGGGAGAAATTGGCCCAATCTGAGGACAAGTTTGCCGCTGTGGTCAAGGGCGCTGCGAAAAAGCTTCCCGCCGCGAAAAAGATTCCTGCTGCGGAGGA
>Ga0070745_1001151_pt1 | contig 14923 bp, 31 predicted proteins | sample VirMetDEL_Mar_4_FD_77438 | JGI IMG/M metagenome (GOLD analysis project Ga0070745, IMG submission 77438) | Aqueous microbial communities from the Delaware River and Bay under freshwater to marine salinity gradient to study organic matter... | ecosystem: Environmental > Aquatic > Marine > Coastal ...
AAGCTTACTATGGATCCGTTCCCATTCGAGATGATAATACATGCAGTTGGGGGGTCATCGATGTTGATCGTTATAATATACAGCATAAGGACGTTATATCGGTTATACGGAAAAGGAAATACCCACTCGTCCCATTCAGATCAAAATCCAACGGACTCCATTTAATATTATTCATTGACGGTGTTGTCGAAGCTTCCGACATGCGTAAAAAATTAATTGAGCTTGCTTCTGATTTAGGTGTTAATGATACTACAACAGATATTTATCCTGCCCAAGACAAAGTAGATCTTACCCCGGAAAAGTGGGACGACAAACATAAAGGAAGTTATGTAAACCTTCCTTACCAAAAAGCGCACATGACAACTAGAGTTGCAATGGATGATGATGGTAACTCGATTAAATTAGAAGATTTATTTGAATTTGTAAAACAACATAAACTTACCCCAGAAAATTTTAAAAAATTAAAAGTATTTCAAGACGATGAAACAAAAGATTACCCACCTTGTGTAGTTAACTTTATGAAAAACAAAGTGCAAAAAGGTGAGGGCCGTAACGATGCTATGTTTAATGTAGCTGTATTAGGTAAAAAAATTAATCCAGATCCCGTCATGTACCAAGATTGGACACGTAAGATGATGGGTAAAGTATGTTCTGAGGAATTACATCCAAAAGAATTAGAAAATATTTTTAGAGGAGTTGAAAATAAAGAGTATGCTTATAAATGTAAAACATCCATAGCTAGAATGCATTGTTCTTCAAGCACATGTTTGAGACGTAAGCATGGTATTGGGGCTAATGAAGCTATACCTGAAGTTGGAAAACTTGTTAAAATAAATTCATATCCGGAACCTTATTGGATTCTTCCCATACAAGGAAAGTCAGTTAGATTATCTACAAAACAATTATACCAACAGCAACTATTAGGAGAGCAATTATTAAATTATGATATTGTTTGGAGACCTCTTAAAGCATCAAAAAGAGATCCAGATCCTTATAGAGATTGGCTTGAAGAATTAGTCTCTAACAAACAAGACATGGAAGGATTTGATGCTCATGAAGAACAGAATGATGTATTTAATTCAAGGTTATCGCAATTCTTAGAAGATGTAGAAGATACCACTGAGTTTGATCAAATAGACTCAGGAAATATTTGGATAGATAAAGTAGAGATGAGATTTAAATTAGAAACGTTTAGAAAATTTATGAAAAAGATGGGGTACAATTGGTCCGAAAAAGATTGTACTAAATTCTTAGAAGCAGGGGGAGCAGTGCCTAAGAAAAAATTTCAAAACATTGATACACGTCATTGGATTGTTAAATTACCAAAACAAACAGAGCATAAAAACAAAGATGTTAAATTCGTTAAACAAAAAGCTGCGTGGGAAGACAATTAAAATTTTTGGGCCACCCGGAACTGGAAAAACTGAGAATCTTTTAAGAAGAGTTCAACGTTTTTTAAAACAAGGAATATCTCCAGAAGAGATATGCTACATATCTTTTACTAATAAAGCGGTAGATGAATGTGTTGGACGTATTCGTAAAAAATTTAAAGAGTACGATGAAGACAGCTTTCAATATTTTAGAACCTTACATAGTTTGGCTCGACAGCAGTTTGCTGAAATACCGGTGTTAGATCCTAAAGCAGATTTGTTAATGTTTCATACACAATACGGAACGGTAAAAGTAAATTTTAAAAATGAATATGATGATGTAAAAGTTTATAACAATTGGTCGCTTCAAATTTATGATAGAGCAAGAAACATGAAAGTAGATCCAGTTTGGTTATATAAACAACAACCGAGAAAAGCGGTACGTTTACAACAGTTCAAGTCAATTATTGCGGGATACGAGGAGTTTAAAACAATGGAAATGGATAACGGACAACGGACAGCGGACAGACTAGACTTCACCGATATGGTAAAGAAATTTATAGATGATGCGGGACAACTTCCTATAAAAGTTTTGATGGTAGATGAAGCTCAAGATTTAACCCCGTTGCAGTGGGACATGGTTGTTAAAATTGCAAAAAATGTTTGGAGAGTTTACATAGCAGGAGACGATGATCAAGCAATCTATGAGTGGAATGGGGCTGAGGTAGAATATTTTCAAAGCTTTCCTGGAAGAAATGTAATTTTAAAAAAATCAGTAAGACTTAACAAAGACGTACATTTTTTTTCTAAATGTTTATTGTTAGGTATGAAAAACAATAGAGTAGAAAAAGAGTTTTATTCAAATGATAAAGATGGGGCCATATATTATTGGAATACTTTAAAGAAAGTACCTTGGAATTTAACTGGTAGTTGGTTAATCTTAGCACGTATCAATGATGTTAAAAAAGAACTACAAGAAGAAGCTAGGAATTTATCTCTTTATTATCAAGATGTTAAAGGCAATAAATCTTTTGACATGAATCAGTTCAAAGCTATTCAATATTGGGAAAAAATATGTGAAGGGGGAAGCATTACCAGAGAAGAAGCTTGCATTATGTATGAGTATTTACTAAACATAGACCATGGATTTAGGTCTCAAGACAGTAAAAAATGGTCGTTTGCTCATCCTAATCAGGTATTTAACTTTGACGAATTACATTTAAGATGTGGTATGACAGATAATAAGGGCCCTTGGTTAAAAGTTTTTAAAAGAAAATTTAAAGAAAAAGATAAGCAATATTTTTTAAAAATGATTAAGGAAGGTGTAGATTTAAACCAACCTCCTAAAATTATTATAGACACAATACACCAGGTAAAAGGAGGAGAAGCAGATAATGTTGTATTATCTAGTAAATGTAATTTTCCTTCACACTTTGAGAAAAAAAATTTAGCAGAGAAAATAAAAGAACTTCGGGTTTGGTATACGGGTGCAACCAGATCAAAGGGAACACTTCACTTGTTAGGCACTCATCATCAATTTAATTTTCCTTTAGGAAAATATTACAAACTATACGAGGCTAATTATGTCAGATAAAAATATGTTCGATGAAGCTTTTCCTCAAGATAAACAAATTGGGGGATCTCACTACCAACACTATTTAATTCAACCCTATGAATTTATATCTAAAAACGAACTCACGTTTTTTCAAGGAAACGTTGTAAAATATGTTTTGAGATATCCATATAAAAATGGTATAGAAGATCTTGAAAAGATAAAACACTATTGCGATTTAGAAATTGAAAAAATTAAAAATGCCAAAAAAGAAAAGTAAAATAATATTGTGTGAGAAATGTAATGATTTTGCGGCTGTGATAATTCACAATTATAATTACTACTGTGCAGAGTGTGCACTTTTCATAATGAATATTCCATACAAAAAAGCAACATTCATAGAGGATGCAAATTTAAGTAGGAAGGTACAATGACTCATCAATTAAATTTTATATACAATGATTCTGATTGGGTGTGTCCTTCAGAATATCCAGATTTATCTCAGGCAAAAGAAATTGCAATCGATCTAGAAACTAAAGACCCAAATATTAAAACTAAGGGATCAGGTTGGGCAACCTTTGATGGCCATATCGTAGGTTTTGCAGTTGCTGCGTTTGATCAACAATGGTACTTCCCAATAGGCCATGATGCAGGTGGTAATATGGATATTTCAATGACCACTGCTTTTATACAAGACATTCTCAAAACTCCTGCAACTAAAATTTTTCACAACGCTAGTTATGATGTGGGTTGGTTGTTGGTAAATGGATTCGAGATTAGAGGTAAAATAATTGATACTATGATTGCGGCCGCAGTAGTAAATGAAAACAGATTTAGTTTTAGTTTAAATGCTTGTGCTAAAGATTATTTAGGTGAGATAAAAAATGAAACTTTCTTAAATGAAAAAGCTAAAGAATGGGGTATAGATCCTAAAGCAGATATGTGGAGATTACCCGCAGGTTATGTAGGTTTTTATGCAGAACAAGATGCGGCCTTAACTTTAAAATTATGGCAAAGATTAAAACAAGAAATTGTTAAACAAGATTTACATGATGTTTGGGAAATGGAAATGGAATTACTTCCTATCTTAATTGATATGAGAAGAAGGGGAATTCGAGTTGACATAGATAAGGCTGAACAAATTAAAAAAGAATTTAAACAAAAAGAGGCAATTGTTTTAAAAAAAATTAAGGATGAAACTACAATAGGTGTAGACATTTGGGCCGCAAGATCAGTAGCGCAAGTGTTTGATCGAATAGGTGTTGATTACCCACGGACAGCGAAAACCGAAGAACCTAGCTTCACACAAAATTGGTTAATAAATTGTAATAACCCGATAGCGCAACTAATAAGAGAAGCAAGAGAAATAAATAAATTCCATTCAACATTCATAGACTCCGTTTTAAGATATACTCACAAAGGTAAAATCCATTCTGAAATAAATCAATTAAGATCTGACCAAGGTGGAACAGTATCAGGACGTTTATCATATTCCAATCCAAATCTCCAACAAATTCCAGCGCGTAATAAAGAGTTTGGAGACAAGATAAGAAGTTTATTCTTACCCGAAGAAGGTAAACAGTGGGGAAGCTTTGACTACTCACAACAGGAACCGAGACTTGTTGCTCACTACGCGGCATCAGTTTCAAAACAATTTGCAGGGGCCGATGAATTTATTCAAGCATATGAAGATGAGTCTGCAGACTTCCATCAAATAGTTGCGGACATGGCCGGAATTTCAAGAACGCAAGCTAAGACAATTAACTTAGGTTTGTTTTATGGAATGGGTAAAGCAAAATTAGCTAAGGAACTTGGTATAGATAAAGATAGCGCGGAGAGATTGTTGAATACTTATAATGATAGAGTTCCTTTTGTAAAAAAATTAGCAGTTGAAGTTACATCAAGCGCTTCTAAATATGGGTTTGTGAGAACAATAAAAGGTAGAAAGTGTAGATTTGATATGTGGGAACCATCCACTTTTGGTATGAATAAGGCTATGCATTATGAAGAAGCAAAAGCAATTTATGGAAATAACATTAGACGTGCTTTCACTTACAAAGCTTTAAATAGATTAATTCAAGGATCTGCTGCAGATCAAACAAAGCAAGCTATGATTGATTGTCACAAAGCGGGGTATCAACCTTTGTTACAAATACATGATGAATTATGTTTCTCAACCAATGAAGAAAAAGATGTTAAAATTGTAAAAGATAAAATGGAAAATGCAATTGATACATTGAAAGTTCCTTCTAAGGTGGATATTGCGTTGGGTAAATCTTGGGGTGAAGCTAAAGAATAATTGTTTTAGTTAATGTAAAAATTTATCAATTTTTTTTTCAAATTTATAATTTGATTTTTTTAAATCTTGGCAGATGTCATCGAACAAATGCCATAAATCTACTTCACTTTTTTTTAATTTTTTAAAACCACCAACAAAATGAGCTTTACTTGAAATTAGATCTTCTATTATTTCAATATCTTTAACAGACAAATAAACTTTAACACCTTTAACTTTTTTTTGAGACATAGATAGCCTACAGAATAATTGAAAAAATAAAAAATGCTAGTTTTTTTTTAACTAGCAACATCTAGAAGACCTTTTTTTGCGTCTTCCACACTTTGATCATTGATCTTTTTTCTAAGATCTTTGATTTTTATATCCATCCACTTCATATCAGTAGTCACTCTACCCTGTGCTAACGCTTGTGTTGCCCACTTGGACTCCAACTGAAGTTTTTCCGATATTAACTTTTGTAGTGCCATTTCGGTCTACCTCCTCAAAGGTTAAGAAAAGGACATTGGGATCATGGAAACCAGGGCCTTCTCTTTCTATTACGTCTCCTGAGTCAACCTTCTTTACAAAATCCTCAAGGACGGCCTTATCGTTCTCAGCCTCAAGCATCTCATCGACATATATATTTTTATAGTTTGCTTGGACGCGATATAGCTTCATGTGGTATTATATATCAAAATGTGACAAGATTGCAATACTAAGCAGTGTTAAGACTTCTGCATTCAAATCTAATGGCTAATTTTTCTTTATTTATACGATCAAGACCGTAATTTTCATCTTCTACCAGTAATTTAAGGGTTTTTTGAGATATTGCATAACCCGCTATTGCACAATCATAATGATTTGTGAACTGAAATCCAGGTATGTGAGGATCAATACACTTACTAGTTATCATACTACAGAGATGTAACACCAAAATAAACTTCATTATCCTATATTATCCTACCTTATTATTTACTTGCATATCCCATAAAAATATATATATAAGGAGAGGCAATGAATAACATTATCATAAATAAAAACAAAAATAAAGGGAAACAAAATGGCTAAGAAAAAGATACATGTAATTTTAACAGAAGAAGAAATTACAAATATTTTAAATAGATTTTCTGTTGGAATGCTATCAGATAATTTAGATGAAGAAGATAAAAATTTGGCAAGAAAATTAAATTTTGCCTTAAACCAAATTGAAAGTGAACAGAAATAATGAAATCAAAATCTGAAGCTTTTAATGATTGGGTGAATGAAATGGACAAGGTACTTTCTGAAACTCAAACTATAACAATAGATGGTCAACCGATGGAAGAATCTGATGATCATTTTAAATCACAATTAAAAAAACTTGCAAAAGTTCCGCTAGTCCTAGATGATCAGGCTGTCTACCCACTTAATGAGTGGACATCTTCTGATTTAGTCCATAGTGAAATTGATGCAAAAAATATGGAGAATGAATAATGTCTAAAGCAAAAATAAAAGACGACAATGTAATATACGTTACAAGAGATTACAGTATGTTTAAAACTGTAAGAGGAAATCGTGAGGTGGACAAAGGACACGTTGCGAAATTAAAAAAAGAAATCAAGAAAAGAGATCTTGATCTTCCCATCTTTATCAATGAACATGATGAAGTTGTAGATGGACAACATACCCTACAAGCACGTAAAGAATTGGGTAAACCTATCAAATACATAAGAGGTAAATTCGAAAATGAATTCGATGTTGCTATTATGAATGCCAATAGAAAAAATTGGTCTATGAAGGGTTACTTAGACTTTCACATTGAGAACGGTAAAAAAGATTATCAAATCGTTCGAGCAATGACTAAACAATATTCACTACCTTTAGAGTGTGCAATATTTTTACTTGCTGGAGGTTATTCAATGTGGAGAGAAACTAGAAATGATTTTAAACAAGGTAAGTTTAAAATTACAGCGTTACAAAGATGTAATGATATTGGTAGTTCGTTAATGTTTATGAAAAATAACTTTAACATTAAACTAACCAGATCTTTTATTACTGCTTACGCGGTAGTTTCGGAACATCCTAAATTTAAATGGGATCGTTTTAAAACTGCATTGAAAAGTAAATCTGCGATGTTGTTGCGGGGTACAAATACTGAAGATTTTGTTAGAGTATTTGATAAAATCTACAACGGTAATGTTCACAATAAAATAAACTTTACCAGGTATTTTATTGACCGAGAATACCAAGAGGATGAATTAAACAATAACTAAACAGAAAGAAAACAATGGACATAAACAAATGGAAATCCTGTGCCGTTGACATTGATACTTATTGCTTGTTAAGAGCAATGGGTAGTCACGGCTTTAGGAAACCGGCATCGATGATTGCTAAAATTACCGATGATGAAGTTAAAAAAATTGCTAAAAAGCAAAACGCTTCGTACGAAAAGACGAAAGAAAATTTACTATCTCAAGGGCGCAAGCTACTGAACGGTAAATAATGGCCATGTTGAGCGGTGCCCGGTAGCCTGGGCCCGCTCAATTAAATACTTGCAAAGTTTTCAAATCACCTATAAAGTAAGATATCGTATTCCAAATCACCTAAATGAAAAAGTGGGGTTAATCACTTTACATTCAATAATCACGAAAAACTTTAATTAACTTAATTTTTGAGAGGTTAAAGGTGTATGGGTACGATAATTTTGTTTTTAGACATATTTCCCGTTTTTTCGGGGAACTTACATGCGGAGACTATCCATTCCATATCTTTTCCCCTCCGCATGTAAAATAATGGAAGATCTAGATAGTATAACTCAAGAAAAATTAGAAATTTGTCGTAGCCTTACAGGAGAGGAACGTTCTGAGTTTATAGAAAATCATTTGGATGATTATTATTTTGCCATGAATATTGTAACTAACCGAAAAGTATTAAGGCATTATCGTGAATTATTCACTAAACTTATTAAAGATTTTGGGCACTAATATAGCAAGAGAACTGCTTAACGAAAAACGGACACCGGAGGAGCGGTTGTTTCAGGCTATAATATTACAGGCTTTTGAGGACGCTTTAAATATGGGGGAACATAAGCATGACGCTTACTGTAAACAGGATAGCTATAACTGGTTTACTAATGATACAAAAAATTTTAACGATATCTGTTGGTTCGCTAATTTTGAGCCGGAGATAATTCGATCTAAGTTCAATGAGCTGATATCAATAAAACAAATAACCTACACCAAAGTTCAATTAAAATGGCTTAGATATCGTTGGTTGTATAAGGAATATCGAGCTAGCGAGGATAAGGCACAGCGTAGAAAAATTTTAAAAGAGATTAAGAGTATCGAGGGGATAAAAAAAGCCCCCAAGGTTAATAAGAAAAAACATAAATGAAAAAAAAACCTTAGGGGCAAGAGAGCAAATAATGATAAACACTATTTAAGTCATTTATAGCACAGGACAACGGATCAGTAAACAATTTATCCTCCCCAAGCCCCGAGACTGCTTAAAAGGGTTGTATGGGCGATTAAGGGGTAAAATATCCTCCCCAGACCCCGAGAATTTATCCTCCCCAGGCCCCGAGAAATATTCTCTTATATAGATTATACAGACCCCTGATAAAGAAAAAGTACCCCATAGGGTAAATATGGTGTCCCTCGTGTCCCTCTAATCAAATAATATAATAATAACAATGCTTTAAGTACGTTTTTATAGTGTCCCTTTGGTGTCCCTATGGTGTCCCTCAGGGACACCTAGCAAGTAATATTACTTAAAGAGATACCCTTCGCAACTTTTTAGAGGTGTTATAATGTGTTAAAATAATCTATATAGTAGAAATATGGCCCAAGTAAAAAAGATTGATAGATCCGAAAAAGACCTAACTCCCAAACAAAGATTGTTTGTTGATATCCTTGTTGCAAACTGGGGTGAAATTTCTTATGCGGACGCTTGCAAGCAAGCAAAATACGATTGCAAAAACCCGACTGATTATTCTGCAATTGCTTCAAGGTTATTAAACAGAAGATTAAATCCTCACATAGCAAAATATTTAGATAAAAAATATGAAGAAGAAGTTAATAAGTTTTCAAAAGATAAATTAAAAAGATTTAGAAGATTAGATAAGTTATCAAAAGAAGCTGAGAAAAATAAACAATTTAATGTATCTGTCCAAGCTGAATACAGATCCGGTCAGTTAGCGGGCATGTATGTTGATAAGAGAGAGGTCACTGTTTCGGGCCTTGAAGGAATGAGCCGTGATGAATTAGAAAATAAGTTAAAAGAATTATCAACTAAAATAGACGGATACAATGCTAAAACAATTGAAGCGGAAACAACCGAGATCAAAGAAATTGAAAATTAATAGTTTTAGTGATTGGGTAAAAGTTTTTAATGAAAAACATAACCAACATTTAAAATCAAGTGTGGGGGTAGTTAGTGTCAAAACGAAAAATAACAGTAAATAAAAAAGCTAAAAACTGGCAAGACAGATATCCAATGATTTCTTGCACATGGCTCGATATTTTATCCGACAGCTCGTGGCAATCTATTGATCAATTATTGAAATCTAATTTAGCAACTTGTGTTACTAAGGGCCATTTGTTATCTCAGGCAAAAGGGGTCACAAGAATTTTTGGTGATTATTCTGCAAATGAAAAAGGTGAGATTGAAGAAATAGGAAATACTACAATTATTCCAAACAGTGTTATAGTAAAGATACAAAAAATTTAGTCGAGGTTAAATGTTTGTTTACAATTATCCACCCCACAACGAGTACAAACAAAAGCGGTAATCGAACATTTATAGGCATTCAGGATAAAATACCAGACCCCCTCGACTAGGCCAATTTTATTAATTCAATTTCTTAATTTTTCTCCCTTGAGAAATAATATTATCCTCCCCAAACTTTTCACTTAACATTTTAGTTAAGTTAGCAACCATTTTTACTTCGCCATGCTTTAGTTCTTTGGGCGCTGTATATTCCTCATGTTCTTCTATTGGTATAAATTTAGTGTTATATGCCAAATAGTTATCATAAAGATCTTTTGGTTTTTTAGTTAAGGTTTTCATACTTGATACATACCATTTATTGTTTTTGAATAAATAAATATACTCAATCATGATGTCTCCTCTCATATCGTACATGTAATTAAACTCATTACTGTATTCTTTACAACCCTCCTCATCTCCTCCATAAAATTTACAACCTTCTAGGGTTTCATCTAAATACGAGGCACTCCCCTTATTTACAAGTTCGTTTGCTTTTTCAAAAGTGTTATAATATTTCAAGAGACAGTTTCCCACTCCGTCAGGATACCCGTCTCCATGAACATAAATCACTTTTATTTTATTATCCACCGGATCCATTACTGCTACATTACTTCTTGTTGACATATTTCCTCCCTATTTTTTTACTTCGTTTTTTAAAATTAAAGGGGTTTCACAAATATAAAAATGTGTATCCCCCTTATCCTCAATCACTCTAAAAGCTTTTCGTTTTTCCTCCGCCACTTCTTTAGTTTTATATTGTCCAACAATTCTAAAACTACTCTCCATATTTTCAAACTCTTGCTCTCTTATTATTAAAAACATATTATTTTCTCCTTCTCTGTAAGTTAAATATGTATTGGACGTAATTAGGGTCGTCCGTTCCCCTATTTGCATACATGACGGGACAATCTTCCAACCATGTTTCAAATTTTTTCCGTGTTTCGTTTTCATATCTCTTTGCGTGATTTTCCGATATGACCTCAGCAATTCTATGTCTTGTTTGATCGTTCATTCTAATTTCCCTCCTTCTTTGTGAACATACTCCTCGATATCTAAAAAAATCCAGTTCATAGTTTCATCATTTAAATCTTCACTTGTTAAAACAACATCTTCATCATTTGGGTTCTTTAATATTATTCTCGTTCGATCCCACCGCCATGTTTTTTCTTTGCTCATTATTCCTCCAAATGTTCTAATAAATTAATTGCTTTGGCTACCCTTTTTGCTTCTTTATGATTAACACACATACAAAAAGTTCTAGTGTTTGTGTCCCCGAAATTACACATTACACAATTTCCTTGCGCCCAGTAATAACCGTCTTTATTAATTTGTTTAATGTTGCTATCAGTTAGCGGTTCAAATATTGTGGCCATTATTCCTCCTCCCCGTCTTCATCTGTTTGTTTTATTTCGTCTCCACCATATTCAGTTTGGCTATCATCACCAAATTCAGTTCCTTTAAATGTAGCCTTAAATCTTTTCCCGGCCTCACCTCCTTCATAAGTGTATCCGTCTGTTAGGCTACAACCCAATGCAATGTCTTGAATTTCCTCCTCCGTTAACATTACATCACTGGCTATTTCATAGCTCCTAGTGTCTTGTGAATATTCCTCATAAGTATAATTATATTTTTTCGTCATTATTTATCCTCCCCTTTTGCTCTGTTAAATGATTTTGTTAACTGGTCCTGTCTCCATTTATCCGTCTCTAAATTATCTAATTTTCTTATTATCCAAAATATTAAATATATTGGCGATAAAAATAGTGTTATTAATAATGTTGCTTTCATTATTTATCCTCCCTCTGTTTACATAAACCTTGCTCAATTAAATTTTCTGCGGTCCTTCCAAACCAACCCTGTAAACTCCAGGCCAGGCCCGTATCAATTAAATGTTGCCAAGCTTCCAATATTTCCTCTTGATCATCACACTCAATAAAACCTTCTGCAATTCCCGTTGCTGTAAAGTTATCCATTATTTATTCTCCTCATATACTCCAACCGTTAATTGGAATTGACCCTCTGAACAAATTGCAAAACCCAAATCTTTTTTAAGCTCATAAAGTTTTGAAATCATCTTTAAAAATTGGTTTACTGATAAAGCGGGTTCATTGTCTGATCCAAGACCTGAGCTATCTACAAATAAACCTCCATTGTTTAAAATTTTCCAACTAAACGGAAGATTTAATTTGTCCGCGATTGTTTTTGTGTTAAACCTTTTCCAACCTTTAGGAACATGATCCCCAAGATTTACGATTTTTTGCAACGGTGTTATGTAACCCTCTTTTGCTTTCTCAATATCCTCATCATCAAACCTCATGGGTTTAACCGAGTTTCTTTTCGATCTTCTTCCCTGGTCCTTATTCATCGCAATTATTGTTTCTATATCCATCATATATTTATCCTCTTTTCCTTTTTTTATGTTTTCTTTTGTTAGCTCAATGAGGCGGGTGACCCGCCCCAATTGAATTTTGTTTAGTAGATCCAGTTCCATATTTTTAATGGATCATTTTTATCTTCTTCAAACTCTAGGTGATAACCCGTTGCGTCTCCGCCCTTGCTATCATAATCCGCAATCATTTTATTATTAAGATTGAACAATGCCTGTAAGTATTTTTTCTTATCCCCTACAATTTCTCCATTGTCGATTTGCTCTTTAAGTTTTATGATCTCGTTTTTAATTCCTTCCATTGCTATTGTTAACGCAAATTCTGAAGGTCTTCCGTACTGGTCTTTTAAGTTTATTTTTTCATTCATTGTTTTTTCTCCTGTATTTATATTTATTAATTTATTAAACATAACCCACCATATCCCATGCAAATAAGATAGTCAATACATAAAATAATTTTTTTTTCATTTTTTTTCTACCTACACGTGTATGGTTACTTTAGAATAATTCTAAACTAATCCTCTGAAAAATCTTTCCATCCGGCCCGCATGCCACTATTTTTTTTTACCATTTTATCTATTGTGGACCACAGCTTATCCCAATCCCCTTTGCTCGCGATCCATTCCGCAAGAGTTGATTTACATGTTCCGTGAGTAACTTTGATTTTACCATTCCATAATTTTATTTTTATTTCCGCTGATCCCTTTTCCATTATTCAAATGTCCCTTCTTGTTGGCTCAGGTTTGGAAGCGCCTCATAAACGCTTCCAGTGTTACAACCTACAGTTGAACTATCATAAGTCATAACCACACTGAGTGTTCTGTTATGCCAGTCTAAAAATGGATCTGATCCCATATCTTGACGTATATTTTTGAAATAAATTTTTCGATTGCTTCTACACATTTTTAATTTTTTGCATTGCAATCTTAAAAAATCTAAATCTTTGTTTATTTTCATTATGCTCTTGCCCCCTCATTTTTAAGACCGAATTGCTCAACCGCTTTTATTCTTTTTTCTTTTTCTTCATTGCTTAGACTGTCCCAATCTTCCGGGAAAGTTAGGCCCGCAATTTCAAAAAATCTTTTCTTTTGGGCCAACTCTTTGTCTTTGTCCGTTGCTAATAATCCAAACATCATTGAAACCATTGATGTAGTTTTCAGCATGTCGTTTGAGTTTTCTTCTTCCGGGCCTCTAGCTTTCGCTAGGGCCTCTTTGAACTCATCACGTTTTAGTCTGTTTTGTTTTCTAGGGTATCCGGCCCAGTCTTCAATCCAGTTCAAATGTTTAGCCGTTGTTATCGTCCACACATTCTCACACACAACAACCTCACCTGAGTTTCTAGGTTGAAACGCAACGGGTGTTGAATAAGAATAAAAAACTTTCATTCCGTCTTCCATTTTAAAATATAAATTTCTTGTTGATCTTAAATATATTTTTTTCATGATTGATCCCCTCTGTATTTTACAATATCGCCCAATTGGATATTTTCCCATTGAGCTAAATATTCCGACAATTGTTTTTTAATACTTATGCAACTCATAGAGTTTTTGTCTTCTTTTTTTAATTTTTCATGAGTTGAATTAACTAAATCTAATAAAAAGACAGCATTATTAAAACCTAGTTTTAAACCATTTATATTTATTGTTCTTTTCGTCATTTTCTTTTCCCTTTTGTTATGGGGGCTTGCGCCCCCTGTTTGATTTACCACAATTTTTTTGAACCTTTTAAATCGTGGGCCTTCCTTAGTTCGGATCTTTTTTCATTTTTGTTGAAGATCTTCTCTAATTCTTTTAAAACTTTTGGATCATTAAGCTTTTGAAAATTTATAGCTTTTGTAAATCCAAACGGATCATTTATTTTTTTAGTCATCTTTTCCCCCTTTTATTTCTTTAAATCCCGCATACGAAACTTGACCCAAATATTGATCTAATCCGTATTTTGTCACGCCCGGTGTTATTTCGTGAAAATAATTTAACAATTTTTCTTCACATAAAACTCTAGCGCTAATTGGGTTGAAATGTGTAACATTACAAACCTCTTTTGTGTTGTGATAACCAATATATTTATGTTCTTTTTTTATTTCTTTACTCATTGTTTTTTCCCCTTATGCTACTTTTTGATTGTTTAGTTTATCGATTAATTGAGCATACTCTTTAAGTATGCTCAACGCTTGTTTCTTAGTCACTGGTTTATCCAACTCTGAACACATTAGCGGACAGTCTTCTCTGTGGTTAAGACCAAAAACCGCGTGACCAATTTCATGAAAGACTACATGTCTTAAATAGTTTGTACTTTCATTGATAGCTTTTTCAGTTATCCAAATTTTTTTATCTGACATTCTACCAACACCCAAAACTTGTTCATGACCTTTTTTTGCTGTTCCAATTCGAACATCAATTCTCGGAAGATCAATTCCAAAATTTTTTGCTTCATAGATTAGTTCAATAACTTTTCTTCTTTTTGCGTAAGTGTCTTTGTTCATATCGTTGTTTTTTATTTTTTTTGTGTTCATTGTTTTTCCTTTGTTTGTTGTCTTATTTTTTCTCATAAAGATAAGATATACCAAGAGATTTTTTATTGCAAGCGTTATTTTC
>Ga0070745_1001153_pt1 | contig 14922 bp, 14 predicted proteins | sample VirMetDEL_Mar_4_FD_77438 | JGI IMG/M metagenome (GOLD analysis project Ga0070745, IMG submission 77438) | Aqueous microbial communities from the Delaware River and Bay under freshwater to marine salinity gradient to study organic matter... | ecosystem: Environmental > Aquatic > Marine > Coastal ...
GGTCGTTCAATCGCCCCCTGTTTCGCTAGCGTCAGCCCCCTTTCCCCCTAAACCCTTGCGGCGCAAGGAGTCTCACTGAGTCTCAAATAAGACTCCTGCTAAGACAGTTTAGAAGCAGTTTAGTGAGAGTTAAGTTAACGGCAGTTCTACTTAACTCTGTGCTGGTTACGTTCGCTGAGTTTGCAGCGATCAGGGGATGCACTAAAGCGGCAGTCACTCATGCGAGCAAGAGTCGCATTGCTGCTGCGGTGGTGATTAAGGATGAAAAGAAGTGGCTGGACCGCGATCTTGCGTTGGAGCTGTGGAACAAGAACACAGTGGCCAATAGCGTGAGCAAGGTGAGCAGGCCTGACCCTGTGGAACCTGCGCCAAAGGATGCTGCGGAGTTAAAGCGCAAGGTGCAGGGGTTACCGGATGATGCGATCCCGGATCTGAATGAGAGCAGAGCGCGGCGTGAGCACTATCAGGCGGAGCTGGCGAAGCTGCAGGTGACGCAGCAGCGCGGTGAGCTGGTGGCTGCTGAGGATGTGAAAAAGGAAGCGTTCAAGGTTGGGCGGAGTGTGCGTGAAGCGCTGGCCAACCTTGCGGACAGGCTGAGCCATCAGCTTGCGGGTGAGGTTGATCCGGTGGTGATCCATCAGGTGCTGACGCAGGAGCACCGTGCGGCGCTAGTGGAGCTGTGCAATGAGTAATGCGTGGCGCGCTGGTTTCATGGAGGGCCTGCGGCCTGAGCAGCCGCTGACGGTGAGTGAGTGGGCGGATAAGCATCGGCGGCTGAGCAGCAAGGCAAGCGCTGAGCCGGGCCCGTGGCGCACAGATCGCACGCCATACCTGCGCGAGCCGATGGATTGCCTAAGCAGCGAGAGCCCGGTGCAGCGTGTGGTGATGATGTTTGCGGCGCAGACGGGCAAGACGGAGGCGGGCAGCAACTGGCTGGGCTATGTGATTGACCATGCGCCGGGCCCAATGCTGTGCGTACAGCCGACGGTGGAGATGGCGAAGCGGCTTAGCAAGCAGCGGCTGGAGAGCATGATCACGGAGACGCCTTGCTTGGCTGAGAAGATCGCGCCGGCCAGGGCAAGGGATAGCGGCAACACGATGTTCAGCAAGGAGTTCAGCGGCGGGATCATGCTGCTGACCGGGGCGAATAGCGCAACCGGTTTGCGATCCGCGCCGTGCCGCTATTTGTTTGCTGATGAGGTGGATGGTTTTCCGGCTGATGTGGATGGCGAGGGCGATCCGGTGGCATTGGCGGAGCGACGGACGACGACATTTGCGCGGCGCAAGATCCTGCTGACCAGCACGCCGACCGTGAAGGATTTCAGCCGGATCGAGGCGGAGTATCTACGGAGCGATCAGCGGCGGTTTTATGTGCCGTGCCCCAGTTGCGGCGCGATGGAATGGTTGAAGTGGGGTCAGCTGAAGTGGGACGACGGCAGACCGGAGACTGCGCGCTATCAGTGCGAGCACTGCGGCGAGCGGTTTGAGGAGCTGCATAAGCCGGCGATGCTGCGCGGCGGTGAATGGCGCGCGACAGCACCGGGGGCAAATGGGCGGACTGCTGGATTTCAGCTGAGTGGTTTGTATAGCCCGCTGGGTTGGTGCAGCTGGGAGCAGTTGGTTGATGACTTCCTGCGCGCCAAGGGTGATGCGCCAGCGCTGAAGGCGTTTGTGAACACCCGGTTGGCTGAGACGTGGGAGGAGGATTACGCGGCGAAGATCAGCGCGGATGGCTTGATGGAGCGCCGCTTGGCTTATGCGTCAGGCACTTGCCCTGATGGTGTGGTGCTGTTGACGGCTGGCGTTGACGTGCAGGACAACCGGCTAGCAGTGAGCTTGTGGGGATGGGGCGCTGGTGAGACGGGTTGGTTGGTGTGGCAGCAGGAGCTGATGGGCGACCCTACGCAGGTTGAGGTGTGGGGGCAGCTTGATCAGGTGCTTGCTGCTGAATGGGACACCGAGAGTGGCAAGAAGTTGAAGGTGGCGCAGATGGCTGTGGACTCTGGCGGCCACTGCACGCACGAAACTTACCGCTGGGTGCGCGACAGGGTTGGGCAGGGTGTGGTGGCGATTAAGGGCAGCAGCAAACGCAATAGCGCCGCCGTTGGCAAGGGCACCAAGCAGGATGTGAATTGGCGCGGCCGTGTCATCAAGCGCGGCGTGACGCTCTACCAGCTTGGAACCGACACGATCAAGACAACATTGTTCGGCCGGTTACGGCACAACCAAACCAGCGGCGGATTGAACTTTGGTATGGCTGCAGACGATGAGTATTTCAGGCAGCTGACAAGCGAGCGGCAGGCGCTGCGCTATCACCGCGGCTTCCCGATCAGGGAATGGGTGAAGAAGGCAGGTGATCGCAATGAGGCGCTTGATTGCATGGTGTACGCCTACGCGGCAATGCTGCTGTTCAGTAGGCGGATGAACCAAGCGACGATGTGGGAGCAGTTAAGGGTGCAACTTGAGGAGGGCAAGAAAACACCGCTAAGATCAAGGCAAAAGCCGCCTGCTGCGGCCGGTAGCTTTGTGAGCAGTTGGTAGCCGTGGCCATTCCGATCCCAGCGCAGATCAGAGCCGGCGACACGGTGAAGTGGCGGCAGGATGCGAGCCGCGACAATTTGGGCAACGCAGTTGATAGCAGCAGCTGGACTCTGACCTATTACTTGCGCACCAATACGGCAAGCGAAGGTGCGACGATTGTTGGCAGCGCCTATGGCGCCGGCTGGGAGTTCACGTTGTCTGCGGCCGTGAGTGCAGGGCTGGCTGCTGGTGATTACTACTGGCAGGCGATTGCGACTAGCGGCAGCGACAGCCTGACGCTGGGTGCGGGGCAGCTTGAGGTGCTGGCGGCACTGGGCTATAGCGGCACACCGGGCGCATACGACGGTCGCACGCAGGCGCAGCAGGATCTTGATGCTGTGCAGGCTGCAATCCGCGCGATCATCAGCGGCCAGGCAAAGCAGTACAGCATCGGCAGCCGCAGCTTTACCAAGTTGGATCTGGGTGAATTGATGGAGCGTGAAAGTAGGCTGAAGGCTGAGGTAAAACGCGAGCAGAAGGCTGCTTTGATTGCCAATGGCTTGGGCAATCCCCACAACTTGTTTGTTCGCTTCTGATGGGACTCCGCACTCGGCTGTTTAAGGCGTTGGGTTTTGAGCCCATCAAGCGGCAACGGCCGCGGCGCATGTATGAAGGCGCGACGGTAAGCAGGCTTACTAGCGACTGGATTGCCGGTGGCACTAGCGCCGACGCTGAGATCAACAGCAGCATCAGCAGGCTGCGCAACCGTGCGCGGCAGCTGGTGCGAGATTCGGACTATGCGCGGCAGGCCAAGCGCGCTGTGGTCAACAACGTGATTGGCAGTGGCATCAAGCTGCAGGCGCAAGTGCAGATGCAGCGCGGCGGCCGATTGGATGACACGATCAACGGAATGATCGAGTCGGCGTGGAAGCGATGGGGATATAAGGAGCACTGCGACGTCGCTGGGCGGCTGTGCTTCGCAGACATTGAGCGCATGGCGATTGGCGCCATGTGCGAATCAGGTGAGATCTTTATTCGTCTGATCCGCCAGCCATTTGGCAACAGCGGTGTGCCATTTGCGCTGCAGCTGATCGAATCTGACCAGCTTGATGAGACCTACAACGGCGCTAGCACGGTGCCCGGTAATGAGTGGCGCATGGGCGTGGAGGTTGATAAATGGGGCCGGCCGGTGCAGTACGCATTCTTGAGCGCGCATCCTGGCGATGCCCCGTTCACCGGGATGCCAGGCAAGCGTCACTTGATGCTGCCTGCCGGTGAGGTGATCCACTTGGCGATGCTTGATCGGCCTGGTCAAACCCGAGGGGTTACATGGTTTGCCAGTGCAATCAAGCGGATGCACCATCTCAGCGGCTATGAGGAGGCCGAGGTCGTGCGCGCCCGCGCTGCTAGCGCCTTGATGGGGTTTGTGACCAGCCCTGAAGGTGAGCTGGTTGGTGATGAGGTGATGGATGGTGAACGGGTGACGGCATTTGAGCCGGGCACATTTAAGTATCTGCAGCCAGGCGAGAGCGTGACGGTGCCTAGCTTGGATGCACCTGATGGGCAGTTTGAACCGTTCACGCGGGCGATTCTGCGCGCTGTAGCGGCTGGCATCGGCTGCAGTTATGAAACGATCAGCCGTGATTTCAGCCAGACCAACTACAGCAGCAGCCGGCTGAGCTTGCTTGAGGATCGTGAGCAGTGGCGCACGCTGCAGGATTACATGATCAAGAACTTTCACCAGCCGATCTATGCCGCATGGCTTGAGATGGCGGTGATGAGCGGATCGCTCAATCTGCCGCTGTATGAGGTGGATCCTGAGCGCTTCAAGCGTGTCAAGTGGGTGCCCCGCGCTTGGGGCTGGGTGGATCCGCAGAAAGAGGTGGCGGCATACCGTGACGCAGTGCGGTGCGGTTTTAAGACGCTTGCGCAGGTGGTGAGTGAGCAAGGTGGCGACCTTGATGAGCTGCTGCTGGCGCGCAAAGCTGAGCTAGACAAGCTGAACGAGCTTGGCATTGCTGTTGATACTGATCCCACGCTGCTGACCGCGCAGGGCATGGCGCAACCGTTGCCAGTTGATGCAGACGAAGAGAATCAGGCTGAAGTCTTAGAATCCGAAGAGTAAAGGGCCGCCATGATGCAGGAACAAAGCCCATCCCCCAACGAACACGCTGCACGATTGCAAGATCCTGCGGGGGTTGATGATCTACGCATGGTGGCTGCTGACGGCAGTGAGATTGAACCTATGGAGCAGCAAGATCCCACAGGTGAGGAGCGCAGCCTGACTGGTAAGTATCAACGCGCTGAGCTGACTGCCTTTGAGGAGGTTGAGGATCGGACTTTTGAGTTTCCGTTTAGCTCTGAGTATCCGGTGCAACGGTATTTCGGCAACGAAATCCTCAGCCACGAAGGTGATGCAGCTGATCTGACTCGACTGAATGATGCGGCGCCGCTGCTGTTCAATCACAATCCTGACCGTGTGATTGGCGTGGTTGAGCGCGCGTACATCGACGGCGCTAAGCGTCGGGGCTATGTGCGCGTGCGGTTTAGCCGCAACCCATTCGCCCAGGAAGTCCTAGGCGATGTCAAGGATGGCGTTCTTAGAAATGTCTCCTTTGGTTATTCCATCGACACGATGGAAGACCGCGGCGGTGGCGACTTTGTTGCTACTGCTTGGACTCCTTACGAGGTGTCCGTGGTTTCTTTGGCGGCTGACCCCAGCGTTGGGGTTGGCCGTTCAATTGAAACTGAAGCCAACGCTGCCTCGGCAGCACCTACCCCTGATCCCATTCCTGAAATGGAAAACACCACCCCTGATCTGGCAGTGGTGCGGGCCGAAGCCGTTGAGGCTGAGCGCTCCCGCATTGCTGGCATCAATGCACTGTGCGAGAAGCACAATCTCACCGACCTTGGCCGTCAAATGATTGAGTCTGGCCGTTCTATCGATGAAGCCCGCGCTGCGGTGCTTGACCAGCTGGGCGCCAAGCCTATTGAAGCTGTGAAGCCCGTTGAGATGGATCAGCGCGATGCTGCTAACTACAGCATCTCCGCTGGTATCCGCGCCGCCCTGAATGGTGACTGGTCTTCCCGTGAGGCTGGTCTGGTGCGTGAGATGAGCCAAGAAGTGCAGCGCACCTCTGGCTTCTCGCAATCCGGCAAGCGCGGTTTCTTCGTGCCTTTCTCGGCACTGGCTAAGCGCGCCACCTACGTCACCTCAACTGGTGCAAATGGCGGCAACTTGGTTGCCACCGATCTGATGGCTGATGAGTTCATCGAAGCTCTGCGCAATCAGTCGGTGATGCTGAACCTCGGCGTTCGCACCATGACCGGCCTTGTCGGTGATGTGGCGATTCCCCGTCGTTCCGGCGTTGCTTCTACCTATTACCTGAGCACCGAAACCACTGCCATCACGCAGTCGGAATCGACCTTTGATCAGGTAACCCTTGCGCCCAAGAACCTGGCCGCTCTGTCTAAGTACAGCCGCCAGACCCTGCTTCAATCCACACCTGGCATTGAAGATCTGGTGCGCCGCGATCTGACCGATGGCATCAACCTCGGCATTGATCTGGGCATCCTGAATGGCTCCGGTTCTTCTGGCCAGCCCACCGGCATCCTGAACACCTCCGGCATCGGCTCGGTGGCTCTGGGCACAAACGGTGGCGCCATCACCGTTGACGCGCTGGTGGATCTTGAGGAGCAGGTGCTGATTGACAACGGTGCTCTCAACCGCGACAGCATCGCCTACGTCACCAACGCCAAGGTGCTGGCTGAGCTCAAGAAGCTCCGCGCCGGTGGCTCTTCTGCTACCGACGGCGCCTATCTGGTGAACGATCAGCTGAACGCTATTGGCCGCGGCGGCACCCCTGCCTCGGTGAACGGTTATCCGCTGTATGTCACCAACCAAGTGCCCAGCAACCTGACCAAGGGCAGCAGCAGCGGCGTTTGCTCTGCTGTGCTGATGGGTGATTTCTCTCAAGCCATGGTCGGCTTCTGGGGCAATGGCATTGAGATCGTCGTGGGTGAAGACTCCGACGATTTCAGCAAGGCTCTGACCAGCGTTCGCGCCATCGTCACCTACGACGTTGCCGTTCGCCACGCCGAGAGCTTTGCGGCCATCCTTGACGTGACCACCTGATAAAGGAGGCGGGGCCGGGCAACCGGCCCTCTTTTTCTTATGCGTGTTTTGATTGTTCGCACTTGCTGCGCACAGCAGCAGCACCTTGATGAAGGCAAGGTCTACGACCTTGACACCAAGGTTGCCAATGAACTGCTGCGGATGGGTCGCGCTGTAAGCGCCCCGGCTGAGCAGCCCAAGCCCAAAGCATTACCGCGCAAGCCGAAGGCTGATGGCATTAACTGATCTGCCTGGCAGCTACCTGGCCGACTTTGGCGTTGACTGCATTGCGGGCAACGTCACCGGCTTGGGCATTCTTGACATGCCCATGGAAGTGATTGCTGGCGATCAGGTGCTTAGCACTGATTACACGTTGACTGCCAAAGCTGCAGATTTCGGCGACCTGCAATATGGCTCCGAGATCAGCGTCAACGGTGTGGCCTACACAGTGCGCGAGACTCGGCTGATTGATGATGGCGTGTTTTGCCAGATCGGTTTGATGCGCAGTGTGGCCACTAGCCTGACAACTGCTGAAACTGCCGTGAATGCTGGCGACAGCGATGATGTTGTTGATGATCTGGGCATTGCTCAGCTTGATGCTGGACTAGACGGCGGTACTGCCTCTAGCAGCTACCTTGAAGGCAATCTGATCAATGGTGGCGCAGCATGAGCAGCACGGCACGGATACAGCTGCGGCGTGATACGGCTGCAAATTGGACAGCAGTTAATCCGGTGCTGCTCGTTGGTGAGGTTGGATTTGAGACTGATACGCGCAAGCTGAAGCTGGGCGATGGCTCTACTGCATGGTCGTCGCTGCTGTATGTGCAGGGCTATGACGACCCCACATTCACAACGCTTGCAGCCACTGGTCTTTCAACCCTGCCGCACATCCATGGCGCGCTAGCTGGTCCGATCTACATCCACTGCCGCAATGGCAGCGGTGGCACCTTGACCAAAGGCACGCCGGTCTACATCACCGGCAATGTAGGTGACACGGCGAATGTGATTGTGGCCGCGGCCGATGCTGCTGATCTTTCCAAGATGCCTGCCATTGGTTTGATTGATGCAGATCTCGCAAACAATGCTGATGGCCATTTGGTTGTTGCTGGCGAGATGACCGCGGTTGATACCAATGGCTATGCGATCAACTCTGCGCTTTACGTTGCAGAAGGTGGTGGCTTCACCACCACAGCGCCCACTAACAAGCAACCGATTGCCCGGGTCACTAGGGGCAACACCAACACCGGCGCATTGGTGGTGATGGGCCCCGGAGTCGTTCTATGAGCACCAAACGCGAGCAGGTGCTGGCGGCTATCCGCACGGCGCTCACTGGCACGACGGGAGTTGGCACTCGGATTTATCGCAGCAGAGTTGAGCCTCTGGCTAGGCAGGAAAGCCCGGCCATCGTGATTGAGCCGGTAAGCGACAACGCCGAGCAGAACACTGCTTTGCCTACGTTGGATTGGAGTCTGACGGTTCGGATTGCCGTGATTGTGCGCGGCAATGTGCCAGATCAGTTGGCAGATCCAATCGTTGCAGACATGCACAGCAAAATCATGGCCGATCTAACCCTTGGCGGCGTTGCCATTGATGTGCAGCCGCAATCGGTAGGTTTTGAGCTGGTTGAAGCTGACCAGCCTGCTGGCGTGATTGCTTGCGATTACCTTGTGCGCTATCGCTCAAGTGTCACGAATCTGGCCAGCTAGGATGGTGCTAAAAGGGCCAGAACAATGCCGCTCTTAAGCCGTAAGCGTCTCCTGCTTACCAAGATCGAATCAACCTATGCGACCGATTCGAGCCCGGCAGGCACCGATGCGGTTCTGGTCCGCAATCTTGAGATAACGCCGATTGAGGCCGACACGGTTAGCCGTGATCTGATCCGCCCCTACTTGGGCCACAGCCAGCAGATCCTCAGCCAAGCGCGTGTGTCGATCACCTTTGAGGTGGAGCTGGCTGGTTCTGGCACTTCCGGCACGGCGTCGCGCGTTGATTCGTTGTTGCGCGCTTGTGGCTTAGCCGCTACCACCACTGCAGCGGATGTCACCGGCACCGCCCAGGCAGGTTCTGCCGGCAGCATCACGCTTGAGGCTGGTAGCAGCAGCACCGACGATTACTACAGCGGCATGGTGATTACGCTCACCGGCGGCACGGGCGACGGCAGCAAAGGCGTCATCACTGACTACAACGGCACCAGCAAGGTAGCCACAGTGCAGCCCAGCACGGCCGCATTCACACCCGACGGCACTAGCACCTACAGCATTGAAGCCAACGTGCGCTATCGGCCGGTGAGCACCGGCTTTGAGAGCGCCACGATCTACTTCAACAACGACGGCATTCTGCACAAGGCCACTGGCTGCCGCGGCACCTTCACCATGAGCTGTGAAGTGGGACAGATCCCCACGCTTGCGTTCACGATGACCGGCATTTACAACGCGCCTACCGATACGGCAGCACCGGCCACCACCTACAGCGACCAGGCAACGCCTTTAATCTTCAAGGCTGGCAGCACCTCGGCCGTGTCGGTGCTCGGCTACGCCGACTGCTGCCTCATGTCGGTCAACTTGGACATTGCCAACGAAATTGTCTACCGCGAGCTGGTTGGCTGCACGAAGCAGGTGCTGATTACCAATCGCGCCCCTGCCGGCGAGGTGGTGATTGAAGCGCCCACCATTGCCGCTAAGGATTATTTCAGCATCGCCAACAACGACACCACCGGCCTGCTCACCTTCATGCACGGCACCACCGCCGGCAATCAGGTGACAATGCTGGCGCCCATTGTGGACATCCTCAACCCGACTTATTCGGATTCGGATGGCATCCAAATGCTGAACCTGCCCTACGTGGCAATTCCTAGCAGCGCGGGCAACGACGAGCTCACGTTGACCTTCTCCTGATCAACGGCCATAGTGGGCTGAGCATTGCAGCTCAGCCCTTTGGCTTTTGTTCTCAAGCAATCAGATAGCTACAGCTGGCCCGTCACGATCAAGATGCCGGCGGATGGCGGCAAGCGTGAGAAGCAAACCTTCACCGCGATCTTCAAACGGCTAGCGCAGAGCCGCATCAACGAAATCCAGCAGGAAGTCCAAAGGCGCATCAAGCTGGGCGAAGCTGGCGAGGATGTGCAGGGCAGCATCAGTGACGTGTCACTGGCTGACGAAATCCTGGTGGGCTGGGATGACGTGAACGATGGCGACGGCGAAGCTGTGCCATACAGCAAAACCACTAAGGTGCAGATGCTTGAGGTGCCGATGCTGGCTAGCGCCATCATCGAGGCTTATTTTGAGTCGCTGGTGGAGCAGAAGAGAAAAAACTGATCGGCGCCGCTGAGTATTGGGCAGGCGGCGCAACGATTGATGACACCGCAGCAGATGCTGCATTGATGGGCATTGAACTGCCGGAGCCTGAGGTGCCAGAGCACTATGAGGTGGAGCCTGAAGCATGGCCAGCGCTGCAGCTATTCCTGACGGTGCAGACGCAATGGCGCACAGGGCCTAGCGGATTGATTGGCTTGGACTACAACGCCGTGCGCTGGGTAATGGAGCTGCAGCACGCTAGCGATCCTGCTGCGCTGCTAGATGATCTGCAGGTGATCGAGGCTAGAGTGGTGGAAATAGTGAACGAGAGAAAGGATTGAGCCATGGCCCTTGATATGACCACGGCGCTGACGATCAATGCCAAGGTCACAGGGCAACAGCAGATCGCAGGCTTAAGCAAGGGCCTAACTGGTGTTGGCACTGCTAGTAAGCAAGGCGCAGCCGGTATGGCCGTTATGCGTGGCGCGGCAAGTGGGTTGATGGCTGCATTGGGGCCACTGCTGCCATTGCTTGCTGTTGGTGCGATTGGTAAATTCGCCACCGACAACCTCAACGCTGCAGATGCAATGTCTAAGCTGTCGCAACGTACTGGCGTTGCGGCACCGGAGCTAGACAAGTTCCGCAAGGTGGCGGAGCTTAGCGATACAAGTATTGAAAGCCTTAGCAAAGCATTCCCAACGCTGGCCAAGAATGTCACCGATGCCGCTAATGGCACAGGGCCGGCTGCTGATGCCTTTGCGCAACTTGGCATCAAGCTGACAGATACTTCAGGCAAGGTGCGCGATACCGATGCCGTGATGAAGGACATCATGGACAAGTTCAAAAAGATGGAGGATGGCACTCAGAAGGCTGCACTGGCTAGTGAAATCTTTGGCAAGCGCCTTGGCAGTGAGTTGATTCCATTCCTGAATAGTGGCAGCCAAGCAGTCAATGAGATGAGCACTGCGCTAACGCAAGAGTTTGCTGATAAGGCAGCAGCGTTCAATGACAAGATTGAGAATATGACCGAGAAGCTTGGCAACCTTGGCATTGAGGTTATGACGGCTGTGATGCCGGTGCTTGATCAACTGGTTGATATGCTTGGCGATCTGGTCAACCAGCTTGTGAACGATGAAGGCTTCAAAGCCTTCATCACGGGAATCGTTGACATTGCGCAACGCATTGCTCAAGTGTTGTTGCCAGCGCTAAAAACTGCCGCTGAGGTGCTGCAGCAGATATTTGCCTTCTTTGCCAATCTGCCCCCTGGCCTGCAGGACTTTCTGCTGAACATGGCTGCGCTTGGCGTATCCCTGCAAACCGTTAGCGGCGTGCTTGGGCCGATCATCAGCACCATCACATCAGGATTGATTCCTGCAATCGTGGCGCTTGGCAAGGTGCTACTGGCAACGCTTGTCACACCACCAATCGGATTTGTGACGTTGCTGGTTGCGGCTGGCGTTGCGATTTACACGTTCCGCGATCAGATCGGCGATGCGTTTAAGGCTATCGGCGAATTCTTTGTTGATCTAGCCAAAGAGTTTAACGAGTTTGTCGTCAAGCCCATCACAAATGCCACTAAGGCCGTAGTGCGCGCTATCACTGATGCCTTCAAGGGATTAGCCAATGCGCTGCGCGGTCCGTTTGATGCCATCGGGCGCTTTATCAAGTCGATCTTTAACGGCTACATCGGATTGGTTGAGAAGTTCATCAATGGCGCCATCAGCGGCATTAATAAGCTGGTAGCCGGCGCCAACCGTGCTCTTTCAGCACTCAAGCTGCCCAACATTCCAACGGTCAGCGAGGTTCAGCTGCCGCGTTTTGCTGCTGGTGGCGTGGTGGACAAGCCAACCGTGGCGCTGGTGGGTGAAGGCCGCGAGCGCGAATACATCGTGCCCGAAAGTAAGTTTGCCCGCTCTGCTTTGAACTTCCTGATGGGCAAGCGTGGCGATGCGGTGTTGCGCAATGAAGGCGGCCGCACTGGCCGGGCCGGCGCTAGCCAGGGCAACACCACCATTCAGCTGAACACTGGCCCGGTGCTGCAGCAGGACGGGCAGCGCTACGTCACCATTGAGGACCTCGAGCGGTCGCTGCAATCGCTGGCGTCAAACCTGCTCGGCAATAGCCGCTCCTACGCTGGGCGCAGGTATCAGGGGCTGGCCTGATGAGCAATAGAGGGCAGGCCCAGTATTTGCGGATCTACAACGGTGCCACCACCTACGAGCGATTTCAGGGCTACTACGTCAACAGCACTGTGACGTGGGACAGCGCAACCTGGGAGTATCAACCGTTTGTCGTTAACGGCCTGATCGGCGGCACGCCTGGCACCGATGTGGGCATCACAATCGACATTCCGGCCACTGAAACGCTGCTGCAGACCTTTAAGGATGCGTTGAACTTCAACCGGCTTTGCGAGATCAAACTCTATGAGTTCGACACGCGGCTTAGCAATGCGGCGCCGCAAGCCGGGCAGCTGTTGATTGGCACCTATGTGGGCGAAGTTATCAGCATGGGCGGCAGCTTCTCATTGCTCACAGTGCGTCTCGGCTCTACCCTTGCGCCAGTAGGCGCGCAGGTGCCGCCGCGTAAGTTCAACAACCATCTCATCGGCGCACCGATCAGGTTATGAGCAGCACCACCACGATCAACATTCCAGTTGGCGGGCCAATGGTGCTGCTGTCGGAATCTGATGCGCCAGCAACGGAAGCCGCAGCACAGGGCAGCAGCGCCTTAGATAGCCGCCAGCGCGCCTTGGTGATTGGTGAACCTGTGCCGATTGTGTTTGGCAAGCGGGTTACTAAAACCACCTATAAATGGAATCTCGACGTTGCCACTGCTGTGGTTTACGACGTGGGCGGCGTGTTCGTGTCGCCAGGCGCCACAGAAGGCCGATTCAGCAACGACGGCACAACCAACGAACTAAGCGTCAAGTTGCATCTGGTGCTTAGTCAGGGCGACATGCCGCAGCTGCAGCTGCGTGATGTGTTCCAACGTGCGTGCAGGGTTGGCACTTGGACGCAAACCTATGATCGCCGTGCGGCAACGTGGACGCCTGGCAATTTCATCACGGCAGTGGCCGGCAAGGAGCTGTGGAACTGCCCGATCTTCTGTGGCACCTCCGGCTATTACGACGATCTAACCACGCTCAGCTACGAAAACACGCACGCCGATGGCGATTCAACATGGGATCGGCAGGTGCATTGCTTCGTGCGCGAGGGCATCATTGTTGATCGGCTGATTGAAGGCACAACGGGCAGCAGCAACAACGTCTGCGATTTGGCGGTTTACCTGATCAAACAATCGAGCAGGTTCCCGGATGATCTGATCGACACGGCCACCTTCACCACCGCTGCCAACTTCACCGAGGCGCAGCAGCTCTACTACAACGGCATTTTCAGCGAATCGCGCAATTTGGAAGATTGGCTGCAAGATGTCAGCACCTACTTCCTGCTGCGCGTCAGTGACAAGAATGGCAAGAAAGCCTTTAGGCCGCGTCTGCCGATCACTGGTGCCTATGCGATTGAGACGGGCGTAGTGGCGTCAGAGTTTGGCTTCACTGAAGATCATCTGCTGCCTGATGGTTTTGAGATTGAGTGGATCCCCTTTGCTGATCGCCGGCCCACCATCATGCAAATGCTGTGGCGGCAGCAGCCTGATGACGACATCGGCCTGATCCGCACCAGTGCGGTAAACATTGTCGATGATTTTGTTGACCAGCCAACTGAGCAGCATGATCTAAGTGGGTTCTGCACATCAGAATTGCACGCCGTCAAAGTTGGCGCGTACCTCGCGGCACGGCGTGCGTTCGTCACCCATACGCTGCGCATCCGCGTCAAGCCTGACGCCTACAACACCACACTGGCACTGGGTGACATCGTGCGCGTAAGGTTGCGGCGGGAGACAAACCCAGATGCCGTCACATGGCACGATTACCTATACGAAGTGGAGCGGATCAATAAGACGCTGAGCGGTGCTGTTGAGCTGGATCTCATTCACTTCCCAATCGATAGCAATGGCCGCAGCGTGGTGGCGTTGTATGTGCAGGCTGCATCGGTGAAGGGCTACACCTATGCCACTGGGCGTAGCACCTTCAACTGCGACATTGAAGGCCGCGACACTGATGAAACGCCATTGCCTGATGACGGTGGTGATTTGCCTGGCTTGCCGCCAACAGATACGGATGAAACGCCGGTGGATCCAGATCTGCCGACTTGGCCGCCAACAGTGCCGGATCCTGAATGGCCTGCAGGCACCGCCGACCCGGATGATCCAAACAATCAAGGCGGCCGTGAGGGGCAACCGACTGGTGGCATTGATAACCCGGCGGATCCGATTGATGTAGATACGCCAGGTGGAACACCTCCTCCGATAAACGGCATTCCATCTGATAGGCCCATAGAAGACGGGGACACATTAACCTTTACGCCGCCATGTTGCCCCTCCGAAGTTACATGGTATCAATACGATTGTGACACAGGAGAGCGCATGGAAGCGGTCTACATAGAAACAACTAGCCCTGACGATAACTGCGAATCACGCTATGAAATGACCGGCGAGGTCATCAATCAATTACTTGATGGCGGCATTAAGTTCTGTTTGCAAGGTTCTTATCGATGCTTAGACCCCGGCGCACCTGGCGGCAAAGGCCCTGAGCAATTCAGCGATCCCGTTGAACTAACTCCTTATCTACCTCCAATTCAATGTCCGGGCGGAAATAGCGCTGGCGGGCAAGGAACTTACACGCAAGCGATTGACGTAGGCGAAGGACTTGGCACATTCAACTTTACTTATCAGGCTTACAGCATTCCAGATCGTTTTGTAATCAGTGGGGCTGCATCTTATGACACAGGAGTAACGAGCGGAGGGGCAACAATAGCCGTACAGAAAACAAGCGCCAACAGGTACATCTTAGTGACTGTATATGCCCCTACATCTGGTACGGCTTGGAATTACTCGGTTGGTTGCACTTATTAACCATGGCCGCCTTCCCCGCACTTA
>Ga0070745_1001154_pt1 | contig 14921 bp, 16 predicted proteins | sample VirMetDEL_Mar_4_FD_77438 | JGI IMG/M metagenome (GOLD analysis project Ga0070745, IMG submission 77438) | Aqueous microbial communities from the Delaware River and Bay under freshwater to marine salinity gradient to study organic matter... | ecosystem: Environmental > Aquatic > Marine > Coastal ...
CGGTGAAACTCCCACTGGCGGCTACAAATTACAGGTAAATGGCAACATCGGCGGACCTAACGCAGCCTTTGCAATTTATCCAAGTCCGGGCGTATCTGCTAAACGTACATTCAGCGGATCAAACAACGCAAACGCCACGCTACATATTGACCATGAAGGTGGTTACAACAGGTTTGGTTGTGACAATACAAGTCAGCATTTTGCTTTTTGTGCTGGTGGTTCAACAAGTGGTGATATTAATGTAGTATTTAAGGGCGATGGTAATGTTGGTATTGGCACTACCAGCCCTGCCAAACAGCTTGAAATCACTAAGTCAGCTCGTGCAACAATTACCAGCCTGACAGATGGCGCAACTATTACGCCTGACTTTGACGCAGCCCAGAACTTCTCTGTAACTCTTGGCGGCAACCGCACACTGGCAAATCCGTCTAACATTGATGCGGGTCAGACAGGTTCAATCTTTGTAACACAGGACGGAACAGGCAGTCGTACACTGTCGTTCGGCTCGTACTGGGACTTTGCCGGGGGCACAGCGCCTACACTATCCACAGCAGCCGGTGCTGTTGATCGAATCGACTACATCGTCAGGACAGGAACGTCCATACACGCTGTGGCAACACTTAACCTAAGCTAGGAGAATACCGATGGCTATTACTTGGTCTATCGTACAACTTGACTACGCTGTGTCTCTCGACGGCGAATCTGACGTAGTCAACAACTCGCACTGGCAGTGCATCGACGAAGGTGCCTCCGGTAATCAGGCACGGGTCTACGGGACCGTAGCAATCCCGACAGACGACCTGTCCAACTTTACGCCCTATGCCGATATCACCGAGGCGCAGGCACTTCAGTGGACGAAGGACGCCCTCGGCGCAGAAGAAGTGGCTTCTATCGAAGCAAACGTGGCCGCGCAGCTTCAGGCTATTGAAAATCCTACAAAGGGTAGCGGCACCCCGTGGGCAGCTTAACCGCCACATAACATAGGGGCGAGAAATGGGAAAAAATGAAAAGACCCCCATTATCATCGACGACGTTGAGTATCAGTACGAAGACATGACGGCAGAGCAGCAGATGATGGTCAACCACATTGCCGATCTGGATCGTAAACTTGCTTCAGCGCAGTTCAATCTTGACCAACTACGGGTCGGCAAAGAGGCGTTCGTGGGTATGCTTACCAGCTCCCTCAAAGATAACTCTGAGGCTGCGTGATGGTATTTCAAAACGACATTCTTGCAGGTGCAGCAGGTGCCGGTGGCGGTTACACCATCGACCAGTCGATCCGGTTTGATAGGGCGACGAGTTCTGCCCTGTATCGGACACAGGGAACGCCAGACGGAACAAGCTGGACTTTAAGTTTTTGGATGAAGCGTGGTCAGCTTCGGAACGGTAGCGGTGAGGAGTGGTTTATCAACGGCGGGGCTGCTTACCCTGACTATATTCGCTTTGAGACAAGCGACAAAATCCGTTTTCGTATTTTTAGTCGCAGCATCGACAATACAACGACAGCGGTTTTCCGTGACCCCGGTGCTTGGTATCATTTCGTCGCCAACTGGAATGGCTCAACCGGGGCTTATAATCTCTGGCAGAACAATGTTAGTTTGATTAGCGGGACAGGATCGGCTGGTGAAACGTATTACAACAAAAGTGGTCAGCTTTTTAATATAGGCCGCGATGGCGGTGGTAGTAACTACTTCGACGGATACTTTGCCGAAGTCGTCAAGCAGGACAATATCGTTTCTGATCCGACCGCGTTTGGCGAATACAACGACGATGGCGTATGGGTTCCTATTGATGTAAGTGGACTGAGTTTTGGATCGGAGGGCTTTTACATCAAGGGCCAAGACAGTTCTAATCTTGGCGACGACAGCAGCGGCAACGGCAACGACTTCACATCGTCAGGGCTGACGGCATCAGACCAAGTTTTAGACAGCCCCACTGATAACTACTGCGTAATAAGTCCGCTGACCGGCGTAAACGCAGGCAGTTCAGTCGTCACACAAGCCAACGGTAATCTTGAAGCCACGATGACCGCCAATTATGTCGGCACGTTTGGCACTGTCGCGGCAAACTCTGGCAAATACTATTTTGAATACAGCTACGCAGCAGACGGCAATTATAACGATGGTCGGTTAAGTGGCGGTGTAGTCTGTGTCGAAACAGCAGATCACGGTCACTTCCGCATTGATGGTGGTTCCTTTTATGTCCCAGACAGGACGACAGAAGGTAACTATATGATCCATCACTTAAATGGTTCTGGTCAGTTATCTAATACAGGCACAAGTCGCATTGCTTACAACACAAGTCTATCGTCAGCAAGTGCAACAGGCGGTCCTGAAAGTGGTCCCGATATTTATATGGTTGCATTAGACCTTGATAACAACAACATATATTGGGGTAAAAACGGAACTTGGTATGGGTCTGGTGGTACATCTGGGTCCGCGTATACGGATGCAACACCTGCTGGAATTTTATCGACACATCAAGGAAAGTATTTTGCCCCTGCTTTTTGGTTTAATGGCGCAACCAGTGGTACAACAACCGTTCTAAACTGCGGCCAAGACGCGACGTTTGGCGGTCGATACAGCAGCCCTGCTGGTGACTTCTATTACAATCCGCCGACAGGTTTCTCAAAGCTGTCCACCGCCAATCTGCCCGACCCAACCATTGCCGATCCGTCGGCGCATTTTGATACTTTAATTTATTCGGGTGATGGCACGGCTAATAGAAGCGTGACAGGTCTTAATTTTGACCCAGATTTTGTATGGTTAAAACGTCGTGATAGCGCAGAACAAAATTTGCTTTTTGATAATGTTCGTGGAGATACTCTAAAAATAAGTTCAAATAGCACTTCTGCCGAATTTGATGCAAATGCCGATTTTAAGGGGTTTACAACGGGCGGCTTTATTGTAAACGCACCAGCAAGTGTTTATGTAACTAACGACAGCGGCTCAACACAAGTTGCATGGCAGTGGAAAGCCAACGGCAGCGGCAGCAGCAACACTGATGGAACTGTCAGTAGTACGGTATCGGCTAATGTGACGGCTGGATTTTCTATCGCTAAGTGGACGCATACAACTGCATCCAACTATACCGTCGGGCATGGTCTTGGCGCTGTCCCAAAAATGATCTGGGTAAAAACAACAGATCAGGGAACTAACTGGGACGTTTATCATTCAGATATTACTGTTGGTAACCGGCTCATATTGAACTCAACCTCCGGGCAGACTACCGGATATTGGGGTGCAAATAGTTGGACTAGTTCTACATTCAGTATTGGAACTGCTAGAGACACCAACGGCAGCACTATGATTGCCTACTGTTTCGCAGAAGTGGAAAATTTTAGTTCCTTCGGGATTTACACGGGCAATGGTTCGACAGATGGTCCATTTGTGTACACAAATGGATTCGCACCTGCTTTTGTTATGACCAAGCGTACTAACGCTGCTGGTGATTGGAAAATGTGGGATAACAAAAGAGGACCATACAACGTCAACGGCCTGACGTTAGCCGCTAATTCAAGTGGGGCAGAAAGTAGCGGTGTAGCACAGCACATCGATTTTCTGTCAAATGGATTTAAGATTAGAGGCAACGATACAGAAACAAATGGCTCCGGCAGCACTTACATCTTCATGGCCTTCGCCGAACACCCCTTCGGCGGCGATGGCGTCGCCCCTGTACCGGCTCGATAGGAGAAAGACATGTGGACATATAACGGAAAACGTATTCGTGAGGGCCGGGCATGGACGGACGACGGCGGCGTTCAGCATCCGGCTAACTGGCACATCTGGTCCGAGGACGAGAAGATTGCCCACGGTCTTGTCTGGGTTGCCCCGCAGACAAAACCCGATGAGCGGTTCTACTGGTTCTCACAGAACGCTGATGGAACATATACGACCACGCCAAAGTCACTGGAAGACATCCCGACTGTTGACGAAGACGGCGTCCCGGTGATCGACCCAGACACACTGGTACAGCTATCGACACCGGGGCTGAAGTCTCAGTGGATTGCCCAGACCAAGCAGACGCAGGGTTCGCTCCTCGCGCAGACCGACTGGGCGTACATCCGCCAGCAGGACACCGGCACGGCTGTACCTGCCGACATCCAGCAGTACCGCGATGAGGTGCGTCTGGCGGCTGGCATCATTGAGGGGCAGATCGCAGCGTGTGCTGACCTCGATGCCTTCAAGGCGTTGTTCGTCGTGCCGGTCGATGCGAACGGTGATCCCACGGGGAACGCTCCAATCCACAACTGGCCCGACGAACTCTGATGAACGGGGCGGATAAAATTGCAGGAGATATTGTGTCAATCTCCGTCGTCGTTGGGACGCTGGCTCAGTGGCTCCCCAGCTTGGCGGCAATTATCTCAATCGTCTGGGGTCTTATCCGCATCTACGAAACTCAGACAATCCAGAGGCTTCTGGGCAAGAACAGCCCGCCGCCGGGGACGAACGCCTAAACCAAATCGCCTATCCTGAGCACCTCTTCAATGGAGGCATTTATGAAGCTCAAGGAATACACAGTGAATCCGCCGTTCCCCAAGTCGTCTGGCCCAAAGGGTCACGGCGCGGTGATGGCCGCTAAATGCGTTGTTCGTAAGGGCAAGAAGCAGCCTCGTCGCAAGTAATGGCCAAGCCCGTCAAAAAGTCTGCGATGAAGTGCAACAAGCCTCGTCGCACACCCAGTCACCCAAAGAAGTCTCACGTCGTCAAAGCATGCTCTGGCGGCAAGGAGAAGATTATCCGCTTTGGTCAGCAGGGTGTCAGTGGGGCGGGCAAGAGTCCCAAGACGGCCAAGCAAAAGGCAAGACGTAAATCCTTCAAGGCCCGGCACGCAAAGAATATTGCCAAGGGCAAGATGTCAGCAGCTTACTGGGCGGACAAGGTCAAATGGTAGCCAAACCGGGCCTATACGCAAACATTCACGCTAAACGGAAACGTGGGGGGCGCATGCGCCGTCCCGGCGAAAAAGGCGCGCCTACTGCGCAAGACTTCCGAAACGCGGCCAAGACAGCAAAGAAGCGAAAGCGAAAAACCTAGACATGCAAGCAAAGCAAGCGCTCGCGGCGCTCGACTCTCTCCAGCGGAGCAAGGGCTGGAACTACCTAAACGAAATTATGCGGGAAGAAGTTGTGCAGGCAGCAATGTCTATAGCTAACTCCCCGAACATGGAACTAGACGAAATCAACTTTAGGCGGGGGTCCATTTGGGCCGCCAACCAGCTCCTCGATCTGCCAAACCGTCTTCGTCTACGTCTGGAGAACGAACTTGCCCTGGCGTCCAAGGACGACCCACTGAAACAAGACGTTCAAAAATAACCCTCTCAACCAACCAATCCCCGCTATGGCCGGGAAGGAGATATAAATATGGCACAGACCCCCTTAGATATGGCCGCAGCCGTCGACCGGATTGCCGCCGGACAGATGGGCGTTGACCCGCAGCAGATGCAGCCCGCCCCTGCCGCACCAGCAGAACCAAAGGAATCGGCGCAGGACAAGGCAGCGGAAAAGGGAAGCCCCGAAACCGAAGCCGATAAGATGGCCGACGCCGCCGTCATTTACGAAGTAGAGTTTGGCGAAAACGATAACCGTCGCCTGACGCCCCAGCAGATCAAGTCGACGTTCGAACGCTACAGCGCGATGAACTACAAAAACGCGCAGATGAAGCCGGTCAACGACGTCATCGAGGGTCTCATGGCTGCCAACCCCGGCATGACCCCGGCGCAGCTCGCCGAGCAGATGACTGCCGTCATTCGCGCTCAGGAGTCTAACCCAACGATGGGGAACACGCAGGGCGAACAGCAGCAGAAGCCCGGCAACCCGAACGACCTCGACTCCGCACTTTCTGCGTGGGCCGAGGAAAACGCCGTCGCCCTCCCGCCCGGCTACAAGGAAATGCTCGTCGGGAACATGAACAACGCAAACTCCATGCAGCGGCAGATGGCCCAGCTTCAGGCCATGATGCAGCAGATTATGGCTGGTTCACAGGGCGTTGCGGACGCAGCGCGCGACCAAGTGACTAACGCCAACAATCAGCGTGTCAGCGCAATTCGTCAGCAGATTGCCAACAACATTGATCGCGCACAGGCCGCCGCTCAACTTCCTGACGACGCAGCCAACGACTTCATGGTCTTCGCGGCAGAGCGTGGTTACACATTTGAGGATTTTGTTGACCCCGGACTCACGCTCAAGGTCGTCGACGACTTCAAAAACACCATGAACTCGCCGGAAATGGATCGTTTGCGCAGCATCGCAAACCGTCGTCAGGCGTGGACGGGAAGTCTTGGCGGCTCTACTCCAGCCGCCCCTGGCACAGAACCGGCTCCCGAGAACGCCACTTTTGACCGTATTTCACAGTCGATTATGAGCCAACGCGGTCTCGGCTAACCCCTTTCTCCCTGGTGTGTCTCCCACCAAAACTCGCCGCCGGGCCAGCGCTCGGCGGCGTTTTTTTTACGAGGACGAAAAGCTCGTCTCAATCTGAGACTATTCCGGTGTGCAAGACGCGCTACGGCCCAGACGGCACAACTGAGAACGCGAAGGTTATTCCGCAACTCGACCTACTCGTTTCAACCACCTTGCCATAAGGAGAAATCAAATGGCTGGTATTCAAGGTATGCGGGGTTCGGGCGAGTTTTCGACCGACTTCCGCCCGAAGAACTACCGGGAGCTGTTTACTCTTCTGGAGCCGAATGGTAACGCACCGCTTAACGCGATGCTTGCTATGGGTTCCTCTGAGCCGACGGACGACCCGGAGTTCAAGAACTTCCGGGACGAACTCCCGGATCGTAAGCTGACCGTCAACGGTGCTATTGCCAGCACATCTACTGGCACGATCACCATCGACGCGTCTGATGATAACAAGTACGCCATCGCTGGCGCGATTGTTGTCAACTCCGGGACTGGCGAAGTGATGCACGTCACGGCTGACACCACCAGCACCACGCTGACCGTCACCCGTAACATCGGCGGCACCACCCACCAGATCGCGGACAATGCCGAACTGTTCGTCGCGGGCTTCGCGGCGGCTGAAGGCGCGTCGTCCCCGACGGCGATCTCCTTCGACGCTTCGGTTGCGTCCAACTACTGCCAGATTTTCCGCACTGCGTTCCAGGTCAGCAACACGTTGCAGTCGACCTATCTGCGGACTGGCGACAAAATGGACGAGGCCATGACCAAAGCCCTCAAGCTGCACATGTCGGACATCGAACGTGCGATGTTCTTCGGCTACAAGCATGAGGCCAGTGGCTCGACCAACTCTCCGACCCGGTACACTGGTGGGTTCACGAACTCGCTCACCAACGTCGTCGACGTCACCACCGATTACGCCAGCTACGGCGGCGCAACGGCTGGTGAGATGACGGAGTCCGGTTTCGACAGCCTTCTGATCTCGACCGTCTTCAAGTACGGCTCGAAGCAGAAGATTGCGTTCGTCGGTGAGACTGTTGCCAATCTGCTTCAGCAGCTTGGTAAGTCGCGCTGGCAGCCCACCGCTGTCGAAGGCACCTACGGCGTGAACGTCACGCGGTACTCGACCTTCGCTGGCGACCTGATGGTTCACCTGCATCCGCAGTTCCGTCAGATTCCGGGCATGAAGACGGCGATGGTTGTCGTCGACTTCCCGTACCTCGTCTATCGCTACCTCGACGGTCGCGATACGCAGCTTCTGGAAAACCGTCAGGCAAACGACGCCGACAGCCAGAAGCACGAGTACCTGACCGAGTGCGGTCTGGAACTCTTGCAGGACAAGGTCCACGCGTACATCAAGAACTGGTCGACTACCTAATCAGGGACGACCGCCTAGTCTTGTATGGCGATAGTAAGGGGGCGCAAAACGCGCCCCCTTACGCATTTCGGAGACATTAAATGGCCCTGAAGGAAATTAAAGTAACTGAAGCCCCCAAGACTCCCGTCTGGTTCGAGAGCCGCGAGAAAGAGCCGTCGATGTTCGAGGTTGCTGGCATCCGCCCCATCCGAAACTTCCAGAGCGGTCGGCTTGAGTGGGAGGTGTCCCATGACGATGTTGATCGTTTCAGCAAAAACCACTTCGTCACCATTGGTCGGGTTGTGAGAAAATCGAATGGCTGAAATCAGCAACACTAATCCGCACATCCGGGAAACGTACTCGCCCCTTCAGGCGCTGGCGATGCAGGCTCTGCGTCGTTACGGCGAGTTTGCGCCCGGAACCGTGGATGGTGACGTTCTGCTGATGTTCATCGAGTTTGCCAACATGGTGATCGACGACATCCGAATGCACCCGTACCACGACCCCGCAACAGAGATTGATTATTACAACTCAATCGACGAAACGCGGGCCGTCAACGATCAGATCATCACCGCTGGCCTGCTCTTCCACTACGCGGCTCAGCAGGGCAGCGACAAGGTTTCGCTCTACGGGCCGATGTACTTCAAAACGCTCAATCAGCAACTATGGCGTAAATACAACGGCAACACGAAAATCAGCCTTCGCGTCGTTGATGACGGCACCAACCCTCGCAACACCAATGGTGGCAAAACGTCCGTCAAGAACGGACTTGTGACTTACTGATATGGTGGCGACGAGATCGAACCCCGCCGTCAAGACGAAGGTCTTTGCCTATGAAGATTTTCAGGGTCTCGACACATCGCGCGACATTACCTCCCTCGATACTGGGAAGCAGCAGCACCTGACGGTGCTTGAAAATGCGTCTTGTGACTGGCGGGGCCAGATTGTGCGAGACCCGACAGCCAGCTTGCGCAAGAACGGCGGGATCATCAGACACATTCGGTTTTTCGGGCGCGATGAACTAGCTTACGTCGAAGAAACCGGGGCAGGCTTAAACCTGTCTTCAGACAGAGACCACCTTCTTGAGTCTGTTTACCCCACCAATGCGGTTGTCTCTTCGACGGTGTTTAACCAGCAGGCACACTTTGCCGCCAGGTCTTTGGCGACCTACAGGTATGACGGTGTTCAGTTCAGGCGAAATCAGTCCCCCGCGCTGGCAAATCTGGCACCCGCCTACCTCAACTCCATACAAAGACGTTTTGTTGTCGCGGGCATCCCTGGCAAAGAGACGGAGGTCCATTTCAGTCGCGTTGACCAAGACGAAATTTTTGCAGACGACGAAGACCCTGCGAGCACGAATGCCCTGCGCGCTGGTTTTATTGACATCGCCAACCTTCTCGGCACGGCAGACCAAATCACCGGCCTTGGCGTCTTCGAGCAGAACAGGCTGTGCGTCTTCACCGCCGACCGCGCAATCATCTATCGAATCGACCCAGACATCGACAACTGGATCATCGACGACAACGCATTCATCAATATCGGCTGCGCCAGCCACAACACTATATGCAACGCTGGCACAGACCTGCTCTTCTGCTCGCGGTCTGGAATCCACTCGATCAAGCGCTCTGAAGACAATGGCATCCTCGTTTACAGCTACAGTGTCTCCGACAAAGTGGATTTGCTTTACCGTGAGCTTTTCAACTCAGTAGACGACCCGGAGACCATCTCCGCCGTGTTCGATCAAGACATGGCGCAATATCACGTCTTTTTCCCACAGCCCGGCGGCTTTCTCTGCAAGCGCCTGACTCTGGCGATGAACCCGGAGTCTGGTCAGCCCCAGCCCAAGTTCAGCACCGGGACATTCCTGAACGCTCGGTGTGGTGCCTTCCTGGCCGGACAGCTTGTCTTTGGGACGTCTGGGGGCGTCTATAACGTCAACGATGTTGAGTCCGAAAACGGCACAACCCCTAATTTTCGCGTGGTAACACCCCTGCTTTGGCACGGCAGCTTGTCCGACCAAAAGGAAACGCACAGCGTCACAATTCAGGCGGCTGGCAAGGGCATCATCAAGATGTCCGCCCAAGACGACGCTGGCCGTCAAATCGGCAGTTTAGTGATTGAAGTCGACGATACCCCGGACGACAACTACTTCGAGGATGTGCCACTTTCCAAGCAATACGAGCGAATGTGGTCGCACAAGTACCGGGCTGCACAATACAGCTTCGAGACCGAAGGCGGCGCAGGGCTTCTCAGGCTGATCGGGTTCGCGATCTCTGTGAGGAATTAAAATGGCAAGACTGCGGCAGCAATATCCCCAGAATTACGGCTCCTCGGGCAACATCAACACCGAGTTTGAGAACTTAATCCGCTACATCAACGCGGCAGAGTTTGGTGGGAATACTCTCGGCGAGCTACTGGAGAAGATTTTTGACGCGAACGGCGTCTGGGATGGCCCTGTCGAGTTCCGCAAAGATAGCTCTGCTGGCATCCAGTACCGCATTGGAGAGTATAGTGACAGCGCGACGGGCTGGGTAACGCTCGCAACCTTGGCCGAAATTCGTGGCGAGCCCGGTACGAGCGTCGGTGAGATCGGCGCTCCGATTATTACCGCCCGCAGTGATGTGGTGGCGACATCAGCGCAGACTGTTTTCGACTACCAGCACGACTCGACTGACGACCTCATCGTCTTTGTGGACGGCATTTTGCAGCGCCCCGGCGCGAGTTACGACTATGTCGCCAGCACCACCGCTGGCAGCGGCGGCACAGGCGCGGTCACCTTCAACTCCGGCCTGACCGCTGGCGAGACTGTCAGCATCTATAAAATTCGCTCGACAAGCATCACAGGCTTCACCCGGAGCGACATCCTTACGACCGCCTCTCAGCAAGTGTTTGCCTTTACATTTGACGAAAACACTCGTCTGCAAGTCTACAAGAACGGCATCCTCCAGCGCGAAGGCGGCTCTTATGACTATACGCTTCAGCATCTGAGCGACACAGTCACGTTTAACTCGGCGCTGCCGTCGGGCAATCTTGTTACAATTATCACGGTAGAAAACACGACCGTGTCTGCCGTCTCGGGCATGATGTTCGAGGACAACTTCGTCACGGCCTCGACCGGCCTGATCCGCTACGACAAGATTGGTATTGCCGACGGCGACATCCCGCAGGCCAAGGTAGCGAGTCTTGTCTCCGACCTTACCTCGAAAGCAAAGCTGACAGTCTCTGGCACCGCGCCTGCTGGTCCAGCTACGGGCGACATTTGGCTCGACACTTCTCAGACGCCGAATCAGCTCAAGTTCTACGACGGCACTCAGTTTCTGCGCACGTCTCCTGAGTCTTCGCTGCCCACATTCTCCTCGACCGACGCGGCCAAGTTTGTCCGCGTCAACGGCACTGGCACCGCGCTTGAGTACGCGAATGTAGACCTTAGTTCGGTAATCGCCGTGACCCAGAAGGGTGCGGCTAACGGCGTCGCGTCACTCGACTCCACTGGGCGCTTGCCTATAGCCCAGCTTCCCGAAACGCTCTCAACAGACAGCTTTTTTGACGCAGTTGCCACCCCGTCCGCCACGACTGTCGACGTCAAGCGCATCTACAAACAGAAAATCAGGATTGATGGCCTGGCCCTGCGCTGCTCGTCTGGCACCTGCTCGGTGCAAATTTCAGTCGACGGCGTTGGCGTTGGCAGCACCTACAGCGTTTCCTCGACTCCCAGCGAGTTCACCCTTGGCACTCCAATCGAGATCAACGCTACGACCACGTCCAAGATGATTCAGTACATTGTTTCCTCAGTTGCCTCGACGGCAGACCTAGAGGTGACTTTCGCGATCACGGTTATATCGAGCTAACAATGGCTGTAAGGCGCGCTGAAACCAAAGACGACATCGACCGAGTGATTGAACTCGGCGCGGTTATGCACGCGGAGAGCAGCTACAAAGAGTACCCGTGCGACATCGAGCACCTAAAGAAATACTCTCGCAGCTTTGAAGAGCGGCCAGACGAATTTGCTGCCTTTATGAATGAGGAAGACGGTGACATCACGGCAGTTGTTGCTGGTTATCTCGCGCCTTTGTACTTCGACCCTAAGACAAAGTTTGCATACGACTTTCTGCTCTACAGCAAGCCCGAAAAACGCGGAGGCCCAGCCGCAGTCAGGCTGATGAAAGCCTTCGAGAAGTGGTCGAGAGATTCCGGCGCGTCCGCAGTTGTGATGGGGGTGACAGCCGGTATTGCCGATGAAACCGCTTGTAAGTTTTACACGCGCCTTGGATACAAAAACTCTGGCGCTCTTTTTAGCAAGGAGATCGACTGATGTGTGGGGGATCATCATCGCCGCCGCCGCCGCCTGACTACACTCCGCAGATTAACGCTCTGCGTCAGTCTCTTGAGGCAGGCAACCAGCAGAAAGCTGATGAGTACAACGCTGTTGCGAATGCTTTCAACCAGTCGCTCGGCCAAGCCCGCACTGGCCTGTCCGACCTGAGCAGCAGGATCGGTGGTCTTAATGTGGCCAGCTTTTACGATGACCCGGCGACGGCAGAAAACGAGAACCCGTACCAAAGCCTCCAGTCGTCGCTCTCTTCGCTGAGCAGCAACCTTGGCTCGCTCAATATGTCGCTCGACAGACCGTCGTTCCAGACGTTCGCGTCTGGCGGACCGTACTCTGCAAGCGTATCGACAGTCCCGTCCCTGGTTCTGGCCGACACTGTCGGCAGACAGTCTTTGGTGGGTGACGTTACTGGCCTCCAGAACCAGCTCAACACTCTCAAGCAGCAGCGCGACGCTGAAGAGCAGCGCATAAACGCATTCCGCAATCAGCAGCTTGGAAACTTGCAGCAGGCGGAAACTGGATTGGGACAGCTTACGATTGCTGATCTCAGCGCGATGAACCAGCTTGAGCGAGACCTAAGCTCCTCAAGGGCGGCGTCTTCCAACTTCACGTCTTCAATCATGGACCAGCTCTATCCTGGCGGGTTTAATGAGATCGGCTCCCTACAAGACTCAATCAGCTCCGGCTTGTCGGACCTTCGCTCCCAGCGGGCCGCTGAGCAGCAGCGCGTCTCTGACTTCGGCCAGTCGCTGTATGACTTCGCCGACGCAAATCGCGATCAGATTGGCAATCTGACCATTGCCGATGAGGCTGCTATGGGCAGCCTCCAAGAAGCTATCGACGCCAAACAGCGTGAAGCCGAGCGCTTTAGCAGCCTGCTGCCGTTCAACTTCACAAGTCAGATGGGTGGCATAAGCGAGCTTGAGCGCAGCCTTGGCAACCTCTCTAACGAGCGTCAGCGCGAGCTGGACCGCATTGCAAACGCGGAACAAGGCTTCCTGTCTACGGCTCGTGGTGTCGAGCAAGCAGCAGAGAGCGGCAATATGTATAGCATGGCTGCCCTCAATGCCCTTGACGACCGTATTCGCGATCTGAGAACAGACGTCAGCGGGTTTAGTAGCCTACTGCCGTTCGATTTCGGTTCCGTCGAAGACCCGCTGACGCAGGCCGAGGCGGCCTACGCTGGCCTTAATGAGCGACGCGCGGCAGAACTAGATGCACTTCAGGCCCGCGCCCAAGCCGCCAACAGCGGTCTTGGTTCTGTTGCTGATTATGACGAGCAGGCTCTTCGAGACATCATTGCGTCCAACACCGCAATCGGCTCGGACCTCTCGGCCTTCACTGGCGGGCGTGTCGGGGGGATTAGCGATACCCTCTCATCGAACGTGGCGGCTGTAAATGAGCGACTTGCGGCCCTCACGGAGCAGCGTAACGCACTAGAGGTTCAAGCTCAGGAGCTAGACAAGCGCCTGCGCGAGCAAACCTTCTATGCGACGGACGACACCACTGCGCCGTTCGATGAAGTGCAGCAGCTTCGTGACCAGATTGAACTCTATAACGCGCAGCAAGCGCTGGACGAAATTACCAGCGCCACAGACCGTCTTAATTCCGAGAAGGCGCGTCTTGAGCGTGACGCTCAGGCCGTGGCCGCCCGTGATACGGCGGCGCGAAACGCACTTCTTTCCTCGTTTGGCCCAACGGGCGTGCCTGAGTTTGGCGATCTTAGCCTTGTTGATCCGCTTACTGCGGCTCAGTACCTTGCGCTTCTCCGAAGCGCTGACGATGAAGAGGAGCAACTGCCAACGTCTGTGTCACCTTTCTCGCAGAACCTCGGCGTCATACGGATAGGCTAAGCCGATGGTCTGGTCAGCAGTAATTGGAGCAGGAGCGAGCCTCGCTGGCTCAATGATGTCTGCAAACGCGGCGGCTAAGCAGCAAGCTGCCGCGTTAGCTGAGCAGCGCTATCAGTTTGAGCAGCAGATGGGTTTGCAGAACGCAAACCTCGCGCTTGCCTACAATGCTGAACAGGAGCGCAAAGCCGAGAACTCCTACCTGCGCGAGCAGGAGCGAATCAATCGCGTCATCAAGCAGCAGGAAGAAGCGCAAAGACGCAGAGACTTCGAGGCATTTCAGGCGGAGAAGCGGCAAGAGCGTCAGTACGCAATCGAGCGGCAGTTAGAGGTTGATAAGGCTGCCGCGCGTCAGCGCGAGTTTCAGCTTTCAGAGCTGCTGAAGAACCAAGACCTGTCCGCTCAGGAGCGACAGGAAGCTCTCGACCTTCTGGCCGAGGCGAAAGCCGTTGCTGCTGGCGAACGCGACGAGGATCGTCGCCAATACCTGACGACCGTGGCGCAGAAGCAAGAAGAGCGCGACTATCTTCTCCAGCAGTTCCAAAACACTCAGGCCACCGCTCAGCAAGAGCGTGACTTCGCCATTGCCCAGCGCGATGCGATACTCGCAAACATAGACGCAATGCGTGGCGGATTGTCTGCCTATCAGCAGACGCTTCAGGCTGTACCAGACGTTCCGGTTATGTCGGCATCCGACATCGACGCAGAGATCGCAAGACGTACCAGCGAATACACGGCTGATGTTGACCGGGCCGCAGACAAGGTGGCGTCGGTCAACGAGGCAAACCTCATTCGCGGCGGCATGGACCGCAGCACGCAGGGAACAGCCCGTCGGGGAGAAGTCGCCGAGCGTCTGGCGCGCGAATATGCAAACGCTCGCAACCGAGCTTACGACGACGCGCTCAAGTATATCGGCGGACGTCAGTCAACACTCAACACAAGTGTTAAGAACGTCCTCGACGCCCGACAGCAGATGCTCGC
>Ga0070745_1001155_pt1 | contig 14896 bp, 9 predicted proteins | sample VirMetDEL_Mar_4_FD_77438 | JGI IMG/M metagenome (GOLD analysis project Ga0070745, IMG submission 77438) | Aqueous microbial communities from the Delaware River and Bay under freshwater to marine salinity gradient to study organic matter... | ecosystem: Environmental > Aquatic > Marine > Coastal ...
AAAAAAGGCCTCTGCATGGGAAGGGCTTTGGTCCTCGGATAAACATCTGAGAAGGGGCGTACTTAAAGATCTATTACATAGAAGGCTTTACAACCTCACCTTTTTTACCGGTATAGTTGTAATCATTGATAAGCTTATCGTAGCACTTCTTCATCTGATCATCAGTCAAACAATCAACGATGTCATTTAAAACTCTTTGATCGTTTCCTGAAGCAGCTACCAAAAGGTCCTTCATATGTTGTTTCAAATCGTCCTCACCATACATTGGTTGGCCGTATTTCATTTCATTAATCTTGGTTAAATCTGAGAACTTTTTCATGTCTTAGTATTTTTTGTATTCTATATATCTTATCTTTCCTTGCCAATTTCAAGATTGAGTCCCAAATAGTTACATTTGAATCCAACGTTGAAAGTGTAAACCGATGGGGTGTTCTGGGTGTAATTTAAATTTAGCTCAGAGAATGAAGTTAGTGTTACTTCCTTAAACATTACAGTGGAAATAATGTTACCCTCATTATCCAGAGTTCTAAGAGGTAAATTCTGAATATAAGTTCCAGGATTCTTAAAATCCAAATAGCTTAATACTGTCTCAAGCATTATAAAATAGTTTATAAACCCTTCTGCTATTCTAAACGATATCTGAAACTCCCTATTAAAAAGATCTTGAACCGGAGTAGCACTTTGGTAATTGATCCTTTTACCCAAGGTTCTTACCTGCTCAGACTGATCCATACTCATTGAAGGAAAAGTAACACTCTGTATAGTACTGTTCATGTATGAGGTCAGCGTATCATATGGAGTAGGCTGTTTCTTTAGATAGTCGATATATTTTTGATGCACGACATCTGGAAAGAATCCCTTGGGAAAAACAAAATAAAAGCTGTTAGCCCTTGCGTTTAATATGCTCATCTACAGTATTTTTTTAAAGGGGACCGAGTATCTTCTTTCCTTAGACTTTCCTATTGCTTTACTTAGGTCATAGTCTCTAAAGTGATATAGGCCTTCGCTAAGTTGAGTTACTGTCCCTTCCATAGTATATACCCGACCTTCTCCTGTGTCCATGATATCCTCCGCATCTAGATAAGTTATTATCTTTTCTTGCTTGCTTGTTAATTCTATTTGTGGGTGTATAATTTGACTCCTCCAGGCAATGTCTATCAATAAATTATGTCTCGATCCAAGCTCGAAGCCACTATACAAAGCCTTTTTCAAGTTTCCGAGGTCGATAACATCTCCAACTAAACAAATATCAACATCAAAGGGATCGTATGGAGATTCTGGGGACCCAAAAGAATTCTCACAAAAGGATCCAGTGAGGTAAACATCATACTTGAGTTCTGGATTCTCGTTAATGTAGTCCCTCAGCCATCCACAAAATAGATCCCAGGTTGGCTTTAAGAAAGGACCTTTTGAAATTTGGGTTCCTCTTCTATGCAGATACATTTGGGTGAATTTAAGAAGGTCTTGCAGGAGGGAATTGTGGTCCTCGGTTTGGATTTCCGCTGTCCCCTCCGGTTTGATTCGAAGAGGATCCTTTAATAGCTGCGGATCCACCATTAGTTCTTCCCGCAGATGTGTCTCCATAGCTTAAAATCAAAGCTAAGTCATCTCTGCCAAATATTCCAGCTACCGCATTTGTAAATTCTTCTTTTGTAATACCACTGTAAAGCTTATATCCCACCGAGGATGGATCGAGGAAATACGAAAGAATGTCTGGAGTAGACCAACCAAGTTCTACCTTTCCTTGCACATCCGAAGCAATAGCTTGTCTACGTTGAACAGGATTCAAGTTGCCGTAATTTTGGCTAGATACGCTATTCGTAGAAGTGGTAGCTGGCGTATTAGCCTGTCCACTTCCCGAAGTTGATCCATAAACTTGCCAAGAACTCTTTGATGTTGTTTTAGTTGTTTGTGTTTGTGTTGGGAATAAATCCAATATAGTTGGAGTTTCTGTAGTAGCTGTAGATGCAAGAACGCCAGTATCCTCGGTACTAGGAATAGAGTCACCTTCAGCCACCCAATTACCCCAATATAAAACTGAAGAAGATTTAGCAGATATCCTCGCGGTTCCAACTTTTAATGCAGATTCCTGCTCGGATATTATTGCCTCTTGTGCTCTTATCTCAGTTATAGAATCATTCAAAGAGAAAGATCTAGCTGCAAGCTTTCTAGCCGCTCCTCTTATCCTAGAAACCCCAGTCTTTTCTGTGTTTGAGTTAGCCTCAATTGGACGGTTAGAGATGTAAAATTTCTTATTGCTAAATTGAAGAATCTTAGTGGCAAGTGTTTCGTCAACCTTAAATGCAAGCTCTCCCTTTGCAGGTTTAGCAATATTATTATCAACTATGGAGGGAGCACTAACCTTTTTGTTTTGATTGTCTACAAAAACCATAGAATATTCCCCAGATGAGGAAAGGTCTATATTTCTAGTTGTTCCATCTGTAGATTTTTGGAAAAAAGTAAACTTAAAATAGTTATCAAATGGGCTTATTTCAATGTAAGCCTTACCCATTCCATAGGAAAGGGAAGCTGTAGCAGTTGTTTGGTTTCCAGTATCCTCTCTCAGTGTGGTTCCACTTACTGTAAGATTGGTAAGGGAAGTATTTACTAAGGTTCTATCAATAAAGACATTTGAAAATTTAGTTATTTCCTTCGGCCTAATTTGATTAGAAGGTATTGTTAGGTTAGTTGATCCAGCTACCTTATTGTATATTTTCTGTTGCTGAGGAAGTACCTGAAGTTGCAAAGGCTGAATTTGAGCTCCATACCTACTCACATCGCTTGAAGTGTACGTAGCAATTCTTATCAGTCTAGATTGATCTTTGTTATTTACTAAGGTCATAGTATATCTTAAAGTAAACGAAGAAGCTACAGACGGATATCTAACTATAGGTCTTAGCAAATTAGGTACATCATAAGCAGTAGTTTGTATATTACTAAAGTTAGATGTGTTTAGCAAAGCTCCACCAACCTGTTCAAGAGTTTCTATTGTGTGCTGGAGGTAATAGCTATTCCCTATCGAATTTTGGAAGAGTATAAAATCTTCAGGGAATCCACCATCGTCAGTTGCGAAATACTCAAAGTAATCCCCCTGGTCAGAAGGAGCTATATAAGCCCCAATGTTTTTAAACGGGTCCGTCGATTCAAGCGAAAGAGCTGCCAATAGATCAGAACCATAAGTATCATATCCATTAGTGGTTGTAGTACTTAAAATCTGGTATGCTTTAATTCTTATCGGAGATGCAGTTTGATAACCCCTTCCACTTTTGGAGGTCAAAGCTGCAAGGGTATTACTTTTATTTGAACCAGATGCTGCACCATACTTATTGTTCATATCAACAAGACTTGGAATTTTCACTTCATAGTACTTGTCGTATATGTTAGATCCTATGGTTACCGGATTAGGATTGAGTGTATAAGTTTGTGATGATCCTTTTGATAACTTAATTTGGGAAAATGTAACATAAGAACCATTAACATCCAAATACTGTACTTGGAGTATTAGTCCATCAATATTGTCCAGGTTATATCCAGCAAGAATGTGATATCTAATTGAATCATAAATTACACTGATGTTGGATGGGAATGTTATCCCCAATTCCGATGTTGGGGTAAGATCAGAATTAAAGTCATTATAAGGAACTATCAAACTAGGATCCAGTGTAACGAATGTATTCTGGTTTGTTTGTACAACGCTGTTGTTTCTTGTATTCTGAGTTGTAGATTGATCTTGATCCAAATTCATTATTTGGATGTCATCAGAAGGTTGTCCGTTATCATCTTCAAGAACACCATTTACCAATTTGTTAAACCCAACAGCAGGAGATCCAGTATTCACAAAGTATGACTCTGGGTTAGGTTGGTCAGCATATCGGTACTCCATTACCAAATATGGAGCTAACTGTACAAATTTTGATGTCGTTGAAAATGCCATTTTTATATTTCTTTATTTACCAAATTGCAAGAATTTTGGGGAATAGTAAAGGCCAACTCCAATGATTGGGCCAGCTTGATATCCGTCCGTAGCCAAAGACATACCATAACCTACACCTACCCCTATTCCAAAGGGTTTCCTTGCACCCCTCAAAGCCTTACGTGTACCTGGATCGTCAACCATATCTAAAGCCTGTATATCATTAAATGAAATACCAGGAAAAGATGTGGAAGCTCTTACAAAAAGTCTATCCGTTTTAGGATCTCTGTATAATCCTGCTACTAAGTCTATCTTCTGTTCAACTGTCATATTCACCGACCCAGGATTTATTAGGGTTATTTCTTGTCCGTCAAGTACAGTATCAATCATTGTATAAGGGAGACTTCCTCTTACCCACAATCGGTTAGTTCCGGGCAACGTTGGATTATACGTGAAACCTAAATAACTAGTGTCAATACCTATTTCATTTTCAACGGGGATAATGATTGTTGTATCCCTATAAACAACCTGAGTCTCAATTACAATCCCCGGCTTTTTATTCTTAGCTAATTCTAGTTGCTTAATAAGAAATTCCTGTTCCTCAGAAAGCTCATTATACTTAAGCTGGAAAGCAGATTTTTCAGCAAGAGCGTTTCCAAGTTTGGACTTTACAGATCTTACACTGTCTTGCTGAACCAAAAGATTGTTCATACTTCTCTCAGCTTCTCTTTTGGCATCCTTAGATATACCACATTGTCTTAAAAGCAAAAAAGCCAGCACTGCAATCGCAGCAACTGGGGTAATCTTGTTATTAAGGATAGATGATATCTTAGATAAAATAGGTATCATTTCATATAAATTAATTTAAATGGATCCAGCGTTCCATCACCATACTTTTCTTTAAGCAATTCCATAAAGAGTTCTTCCTTATCTCTTAGGGTTTCAAGCTCCTTAATTAAGGAACCCGCTTTTACATGTAAAGACTCCATTTCCTCCTGTACAGCCTCTATTTCAGAGCGAACTTCAGAAAACCTAGATTTCAGGTAATTTGCTGTTTCTTTTTCTTTTTTTGTTAAATCCATCTTATCTGTATTTATCATGAATTAATATCTGAGTTAAAATAGTAATCTAAAGCCCCAAAAATCCACCATCACTTGGACCACTAGTCTCCAAAGCAAGACTAAATGTAGTCCAGCCACACTTATAGTTGTCGTCGGAAAACGCCTGGTAGTGTAATTTTTCACTTACTGTTGATGGAAAAAATGTAACCCTAATATGTTGACATCCAGATGTTCCAGCCCCATTATCATTGATATAAACTTTCTGTGGAGAACCACCAAAGCCTGCCTGCTGAACAACCCTAATTCCGCCAAAAGAATAATTTGAGCTGTTTAGGAAAAAGTCAAAGGTTCTAGACTCTACACCGGAGTTAAAAAGTCCAGAAGCCCACGAGTAATTACTTCCAAAGGACAACAAAACTCTATTAGCTTTACCGTTGGCTGAAGGACTTCCCGAAGGAGGCGGAGTAATCACACAAACATCATTTGTAGGATTCCCACAAAGTATGTAGCTATCAGACCCATCAGATAAGAAATTCTGAGATGTTGTAGTAATGCCCTTAACAATCTTTAATCCAGTAGCACCAACAGATCCAAAAGTAAATTTGTTCTGTCTGGAAGAAGTTACAAAACTTTGACCCGTTGTGTTTAGCACCTGTAGCAAATTATTGCTTGTTTCAGACGTAGCTTGAACACTTACACCATCCCCAGATCCAGAAAGGCTTGCTAAAGGAACATAAGGGTTAACTGGTGCAGCAATATATCCAGTACCACCCGGTACAGATAGAACAACACTAAAATTAGATGAACTTAAATTTACCTGACTAGAAGTAAAACTAAGCGTGGACGGAGTTGAAAATCCAAATGCTCCACTTGTTCCAGTAGCAGCTGTAAAATTAGCAGTACTTTGGGAGGATCCAACAATATTTTGACCCGATGTTTGTAAAGTCATAGTTCCACCTGTAGCAGAATATGTTGACGAAAGACCGCTTTGTAGTCTTATCTCATTTGGAAAATACCATCCATGATTATAAGAAGAACCTGTTTGAGTCCATTTAAAAGATGCAATTCCACCAGGAGTTTGTGTCAAAAACGTTTTAGCAAATCCAACAATAGGTAAATCTGCTGTTTGCGAAGTATCAGTTGAAACCATAACTTTAGAAAAGTTTGGATTCATGGATGATGTTGCACCAACCGCATCAGAAAGCACAAGATCCTTAGTATTCTGACTTCCGTTTATATAGATTGCATTATTTGATGTAGAATTACCAGGACCAGAAACACCAGTTATGGTAGAAAAAACACCGGACGAAAGAAGAGTCTGTCCACTATTTACCCAAGATCCCGAAGTATAAATATAAACTTGTTGGCCCCCAGTAACACCGATGTTAATCCATATATCACCATCTTGTGAGACAGAGTCAAGAGGTTCGTTGCTTGAAAAGAACCATTCAGCAGCTCTTTCCCCGGTTGCTCCAGAAATACCATCTCTACCTGCTTGTCCACGGATGCCAATAGCACCAACATCTCCAACTGGACCTCTTTCACCAACACCATTAAAAAAAACTTGGTAAAAGTTGTGATTTACCTTGCTTATGATAGTATCCTTATTATCTCCTGGTAATATGTATTTTGTATTAAAGTCTGACATCTCTTAAATTAGAATAGAGTTCCACATTCACCCGCACATGTCGAATAATAGCATTTAGGGGTAGAGCCAACCTTTAATATAGTGACCTGTACATAAGATGCATTGGTGGAGAAAACTGTTACTGAGGTAGGAGGACTTCCGGTGAAGTATGCTATACCTTCAAATTCCTTACCACTTTCTGCATAATAGTGTAGTGTAATAGATTCATTACTGGAAAGCCATTCTCTCCAAGCTGTACTGGAAGAACTAACGTTATTTATAAGTATTCCCCTGTTCACCGACGTTGTCCAGTTTGCATATATGTTATTCCCAGACCCAAAATCATAAACAGTAACACCACTCTGTGTTCCCGATTGGGGACCATGACACCAAAATGCCCAATTGGTTGAACTTATATTAGTACTATAGGATGCAGAGGAGCTTGCATTGTTATTAGTAGCATTAACTTGCCTTTGGAATCTAACCTTGCCATCATTTCTAACACTAAATCTGTCAGTACCAGCACTAATCAACCGCAAAAGGTGATAAGAAGAGGACGAGGAAGTAGATTGTACCTTTAACGTGTCACCGCTACCGCTACTAAGAAGACTTAAAAGGGGAGATTGGGTTGTAACGCCAGAAATAGTCATAGGCACTGAAAGTGCAAATAGACTCGAGCTCAAATTAAATTTCTGAGAGGAGAAGGTCATTAAAGATGTTCCGGAATTAAACGACATAGCACCAGTTGAGGTAAATGTCATTTGAGACCCAGAAGTTATATTAAGCCCACCATTACCGGAAATATTAAGGGTAGAGGAAGTTGACTGGAGCAACATACTTCCACCAGAAGTAACCTGGAAATCATCCTGAGGAACAGAGAATAAAAGGTCGTAATTACTGCCAGATGGATCTATCCATCTGAATTGCGGGTGTCTATTATAATCGGAAGGTGTTCCTATTCCACTTACATTAGTTTTTGAAAACTCCATGATTGGATAATCGTTGTTACCATTGGAAGAAATCAAAAATTTAGCGTAAGTTGGGTTAACCGTTGATGTCGCAGGAGCAGAGTCGCTTATGACTAAAGTGTTTAATTCAGGAAACGGACTACTAATAACAATGGCATCTTTGCTCCCTGTAGGTCCAGATATCCCAGCAACAACCTCAAAAACCTCAGATGCCTTCAGGTTTTGACCTGTATCAACCCAGCCAGAGCTGGTGTATTCAAAGATAGAATTGTTTACCAAGGTTTGCACCCAATAATCGCCAACTCTAATAGGATCGCTTGCTCCTCCTGTTGGTTCCGCTCCCTGAACAAACCATTTTGTACCTCTCAATCCCTCCTGTCCAGGATCACCCTTAGGACCAGCAGGACCGATAGGTCCCTGATCACCTTGCTGTCCCTGTTGACCTTGAGGACCACCACCAGCTGCTACAATCGAATCAAAATTTGAGTTAATTTTTTCTCTTATTGACTCCTGAGTATCACCAGCATTCAAAGCTTTTATGTTCAGATTCGGCATTTTCTTATCTTATCTTTGTTTATATATTCTTCGCTCTTAATCCCCTTATATTTTTTCAATCTGGAATCCAAACGTTGTTGAATAGTTTTTCCCACTTTCTAGTGGAAGCTCAAAGGTGTATGAAAGAGCATTCCTTTTGGTCAGTTTATAATTTGGCTCTGAATAATACGAATATCTTATCCTATCTGGTCCTATCAAATCACCTCTTAATAGTAGTTCAGTGGATGTTAGATCTGTTCCAGTCTTTTTAACAAAAAGATCGAAAGTAATTCCTTGATAAATCGGAACCACGTTTTTGTCGATATAAGTCTTAATATCATCATTGATATTCTCTGGGTCCCCTACACCAAATTCACTTATTATATTTTCAACGAATACCTTGCTTATACCAGCATTCAAAAGGTATCTTCTAAGGATCCTATCCAATCTGATGGATCCATAAAGGGTATTAGTTCTTTCATTCTTCTGCCAGAAAACCTCTACATCAGGAAAAATACCTTCGTCAAACACCTGAAGATCCACATTAGATAATACGGTTCCAAGCTGTCCAATACCTGTGTTTGAAGTTTTTGGTGTAATGCTCTGGATTTCACTTAAAGCATTTTGAGCAGCAGTGTTAATCTTTTGAATATCAGTTTCCCCAGTTGTTCTGTTTACCTCAAGAGTGATAAAAGTGTACGCCGTTATGGTGTATGGGGTTTGCATCATTTTAGAACCAAAGAACGACTTATTTTCCCTCATAGACCGGGTACCAGCAACAGGAGAATTTTGAGTTGCAGAAGTATAAAGATTAAAATATCCAGGATCCCAGGTTGAAAGGAAAATAGAGAAGTCCTTTTTAGCAATTGGAGTTTCACCAACCAAAGGATAAACAGGCCCTAATGGAAGGTTGTCTGACTTTTCCAATATGTTTTTACCCAAAGACACCTTACTATAGTTAAGATTCTGTACCTCTCCAAAGGATATCTTCTCTGGGGCGAAAGTACAATTCCTGTAACTCAAATCAGCAGTACTATATCCCGTTATAGTATCTGTTTTATCGTTTTTGTATCTAATAATTTTCCTAAACAAAGGCTCGTACTTACCAGCATATCTTAAAATATCTGATGCATAAGAAGATCCACCTACTTGTATTTGATATCCGGTAGGTTCATTTTGGCCAAGTGTTTGCGGACCTGAATAATCAGCTACCGGATATGTACCAGCTGCGCGGTAAAGAGCAGTAGGTTGTTGCATATAAATTTGGAAATAATCACTTCTTTCCTCCGTTGTTTGTGTATCCTCGTTCCAGGAATATGTTCTGTATTTAATAAAGGGGCTTTCGTTATTTACACGATCCGAAATTTGGGATAGGGAAATTCTCCTCATTATGAAATCGAAGTATTTCTCACCCCCCTCTAACTGGAAAACTGGATTACCTTCGTACGCACTCCTTGGTCCTACTGGGATAGTAACTGGAGAGCTAAAGGCAAACGGTATATCAAAATAATAACTAGAGCTAACTGGACCGAACGAAGCCAAATTTTTAGATCTTCCTACAGGCCATGGATAGGTAGATGAAATTGCAGGTACGTTGAAACTTCCCTTTCCTGTAGATGAAATAGTAGTACTTGCACCAACTGGGTATATCGTGTTTATTTCCTCCCTTAGATCAGTGTCATATTCGCTGTTGGGAATAGTGTATATAAACCCAGGATTAGTAAACTGTGTGACAGAACTATCTGAGATCATAGATAGATCCAAGGCTGAACTAAGCTTAATGTCGTCTATCTCATAAAGTGGAATACCAGTTGCTCCGGTAGATCCGGTTGCTCCTACTCCAGCGTCTTTCTTTTTATCACTTAAGCTGTAAAGTAATGTATAGTCTACAGATGGATTACCACCGGTTCCCCCAGTATATCCAAGTGGCAATGCTCTATAATCTTTAATTACAGCTGTACAAACAAATAGAACACACTTCTGCTGGGTGTTTTCAATTATTTCATAGCTTACTGGAGCTTGTATACTATTGCTTGTTTCGGGTATTATTCTTAGTACCGATGCAAATTTATAATCTTGGAAACCCCTAAAGTTAGGCACATATTTCTCAAGATCACTCTGTGGATTTGCAACTGTACTTCTTCTTCTCAGAGATATTTTAGCACCTCTAAATACGGAATCATAAAATCCAGTAGACTTGTTATAAACAAATGGAGTGAAAAGCTCCTTTGTGGTATTAACAGTTACGTTGTATGGACTACTGTAATCCAATGGATCAACAGTAAAAAAGGAGGAGAAATACAAGCTATTCGCAGGATCTGCACTTCTTATTTTAGACAAGTCAATCTTAGAGGGCAAATAGCTATTCTGACTTTCCATTTTATCAACAGGATAACCATCAGGAACTCCCTCTAGAAGCATCCATTCGTGAGTAAGGTACATTGGATCTGGGGTTTCCTTCTCAAAACTTGGCGAGAAGTTGGTTGGACTAAAAGCTGGGGAAGCATTAAGTCTATATTTGTGACCTCTAGCATCAGTACCTCCTAAGTAACCCCATTTGTTAATAAATGGTACTATTTTGGACCTATTGGCCCTAGATGTTGTATAATTTTCCTCCAAATACTCATACTCGGTATCCAGTTTTCCATAATTAAAAATAAATTCCTTTGTGTTAGATTGGGTAACTGATTGGGTCTCGCTAATAGACTGTATTCCGTAGAACCCATCAAAAGAATCTAAATTTGATTCAAAGTTTATTCCCTTTACGTTATAAGCTGAATCAACATCCTTCCATAGAATTTGAGTAAAAATAGCGGGGACAACAATTGATTCAACTCCAGATGTCGTAAATCCTATATCCTGAAAATAATTTACCGATGTTCCGATAAAAGATTTTCCCGCAGGAATTTTTCTTTCCGTACCAGTTCCAACATCAACAACAATTTCACCGGACTTAACCAAATATTTTACATTTTCCTTAATCTGACCTCTAACTTCAGGTATGAGCTGAAAATATCTATGAAATTCAGGGGTTGGAGTTTCACCATAATCAGAGGACCAAAAATCAAAATCAAAGTCTTTAATGTCAAAGAACGAAAATACCCCAGTGTTTATTTTTGGCATTTCAAATAGGTTGAAAGACCCACTAGTTCCAAGATCTATTACAGATTTCTGATCCCTTAAATTAGCAATGAGAAGTTCTTTATAGCCTCGGAATCCAGTTACCTTACCGTTTGCATCGAAAGCTGGATCATCAACATATCTAGTTACGCTTTCTATCATAGAAGCACCACCAGTGACTCCAGTGCCAGAAGTAACTTGTATATAGCTTCCTTCTACCACTTTGTTAATTTCCTTTATGTCAAATGCAACTCTAGACAAAGGATAATCAGTTCCACCCGCGAACGACGTAATTCCACTTAAGACTGAAGCGTCAATCCCAGAGATCTTTACTATTCCACTTGTAGAAAATGTGTAGTATAGCTCCCAATTGGTAGAATCGGAGGGAGGTAATAAATTTTCGGATCCTGGGGTAGCAGCTAGTATATTATTTTTTGCTTGGTAGTAAACGTCAGAGGATATTACAACATCACCGGAAGAATAAGCAGATGTATTATTCCAAAGACCAACATAAGCACTCTCAAAGGATGCATAGTCCTCATATGCTACAACCTTAAATGTGCTGTTTACTTTTTTACCTGCTGCTTTGGCCCTAATTACCGAAGTTGAGGAACTAGGTGCAGAATCCCAAACAACATCGCTAATCGATTTTACACAATCACAAAAGGCGGATGCTACGTTATCTGTAGTACCGTCAATTGCATTGTAGAAATGTTCGTTACCTATGTTATATGAGGATCCTTCCTTCCAACCAACCAAAGTTCCGCCGAATTCACCACTTTTGATCAAGTCATACCTACCAGCAGCTTCCGATCTTGTTCCATTTGGCCAGAAAATCTTGAATACAATCTCCTGATCCAATTCCTCAGTACTTAAGAATTCAATGCCAATGTTTGCTCTACCATTAGAATTTGGTAAGGATCCTTTAATGGATCCAATCTTATCACCATATCCGGTAAAGTCTTGCAGATTCACCGATGTGTTTCCAACTACAATCGATCCAGTTGGAAGGCTAGTGTTGCCAGTTACCCCAAAAGAACTTCCATCATAGGGACCGTATTTTGCATAACCCGGAGTATTGTTTTGCCAGGTTTTCGTCGTTGTGTTGTAATTGGAATACCTTTTAAGCGAATAGAAATTATCAGATTTATCTGTTATGTAGTATAACTTCTGAGCATCATTTATGTTTGTGTCATAAGAGCCTGGTATCCATCCGGAAGCACCTTCGTAATATAATCTTACGCCCCCAGTACTACTTTGGAAATTAGGTTTATTGTCCTCGTAGTGCCCAACATTATTCCTAGCAGGCTTTGGTAAATTTAAATTGTTTTCATTATTTCTAAATTCATAGAAATAATCACCGTTCAGAAAGAAATTCCCAAGGTCATTCTTAGAGACGTAAAATCCAAAATACCTATTTATAGTGTATAAATCTGAATCAGTATCATTAAATAGAAATTCCATATTCAGGACATTAGGACATATAATCCCATTCCTTTGGAATCCAGCAGTTACGTAATTTTCAAAATCAGATTGGACAGAAGATTGCGGGCTTACAAGATAATCATAAAGAAGTTCACCCCTTTCTGTAAAAACACCATCTTTTATGCTCGCACCATTGTAGTACGTATAGGTGTTTGGCTGGAATGAGAAATCTACCGGTGACTGTTTGTAATTTTTGTTATTTACAATGCTTCTGATATACTTTCCTATTTTTGTCTCAGACCTTAAATCAAAGGTAGAAACTACAGTAGCATTAGGCAATATTTGGGAATTGAAGAAAGACTCCACATCATTTACCTGATTTTGGAACTTTAATTCATTCATTTCAACCACCTTACCAGACCCAGAGATTATCCTATAATTTGTGTAAAGGTCTAGCCCCTCAAAGATCTCATTGGAAGAATATATTACATCTTGTCCAGAATTATCTTTCCCATATGCAATTTGGAAAGTTTCGCTAGAATCTGGATCCTGGATAAGCTTATAACTAATTGTTTTCTGAATTCGGGTAACATTAGTTGTGTAAGGATAACTTAATGGCTCTGGTATTTTAAAGATCACAAAAAATTCGGGTAATTCATCCCTTAGCCAAAGTGGCTGTAAGAATGAAAAATTCTCTGTATAGTTCTTATCAATTAGCGTGGATGCCCCACTGCCATAAAAGAAATCATACTGGAATTCAAAATCTTCTTGAGCTTTAGAACTGCCATCAGTGATTTCTCCCACCTGGAATATAAGATCGTTGGCTATGCTTCCCTTGTCGAAAAAGTTATAGAGATCTGTTGCATAAGAATCTTCTCCAGTAACCTCAAATTTCTTAAACTTGTCAGAACTTAATGTCGTATTAGCATTAAACGAATTGAGCCAAACCCCACCAGACGAGTCTAATGAAACCTTTACATTTCCGGTAATTTTCGGGTTAGTTCTTAATAGTCCAAAGGATGAATTATAGTCAAATAATTTTGGTGAAGCCATTTAAAATGTTATTCCTTTAATTAATTCTTTAGCCTACGTTTCTAGTTGTTGATGAGAAATTTGGAGCTGAAAGAGTATCATTTTTATATTTTCCAGTAACCTGAACATCGAAAGAGAATGGACTTTGGTTTCTAACCTGTATATCTATTCCGACCCTTTTACTGTAGGTAATATTAGTTGGGTTTCCATCAGCCCTAAATCCACCAATATATCCTAGTTTATCGTTTGCTCTAAATTGGAATATTAAAGGCACATTTATAGAATTGGAATCTCCATTTTTAACATACTTGGATGCTAATTGTGTAGATCCTTCCACCTGAATTGTTGAAGCAGTAGGAGGACCTAAGAATAGGTAAGCACCACAAGTATACCTACCAATTAGATATTCATCGTTAACAGTGAAGCCTAATTTATTTGGGTACATATCATCACCTCTAGAAGCTGTTGGTCCCTGTACAAAATCAGCAGATACCTGCTGATATCCGAGCTGCTTGTAATTGTCCTGGAGTGTTGTGTCAGTATAGAAGTAATCAGATTGTCTGAAGTATGGGTAAACAACCAAACCACCCGAGAAATCTGGCTTAACTAGGTTAGTGAAAGATAGGCCAGTAGATAGATCTGGGTGATCTTTATGAATACAGAATTCACTAAGGGTTCCGTTTCCTACACCACTATAACTACCAGTAGCCCCTGTTATTACACCACTCCAAACGCTAGCGTCGGTTCCAGAAGCGGTTGGTACCGAACTATCTGTTGGATCGTATGGCAAAAGCTGACTACCATTTCTTGGAAGGCCACTTGAGTCGCCAGTGTATAAGTAAGAACCTGCAAATGCAGATGGAGTAATGTATAGGTCAGCATCAAAGCCAACAGATTTCCATCTAGGATAAATGAACTGGCTATTAGAATTTCCTGAAGCATAAGGTGGTGCCTGACGGTACTCCTTAAAGGCGTCACTATTTGCGCCGCCGGTAGATCCAACTGGTATTATATCAGCAGTAGTAAGTGATGTTATTGAGATAGGCACATCACCATATCTAAGATTAGTCGAGTATCCGTCTGGTAAAGCATAACTTGAACTTGTTCCGGCAAGTGTAGTTAATCCACCTGGCAGAATAGAGGACAATTCAAGAAGACCCGAAGAGGTATTGCTTATTTTTATCTCATACACAGTTGATGCAATTTTACCTGCATC
>Ga0070745_1001162_pt1 | contig 14845 bp, 31 predicted proteins | sample VirMetDEL_Mar_4_FD_77438 | JGI IMG/M metagenome (GOLD analysis project Ga0070745, IMG submission 77438) | Aqueous microbial communities from the Delaware River and Bay under freshwater to marine salinity gradient to study organic matter... | ecosystem: Environmental > Aquatic > Marine > Coastal ...
CGTCCCTCTTCAGCCGACTGACGGATTGCGTACTGCTGTTGCACGAGAGCACGCTTCTGACGCTTCTTGTCAGCCTGGAGATAAGTAATGAGTGCTTGATTCATTGTCAATTCGGTAACTATTTATACAGTAATTCATTTCCCGCAGTGCCGTAGTTCGCTCCGTAACAGATCTTTATTGTTGATAGTTGCGCAGAGGGAAAGGAGGTCTTAAGTCGCGTCCAACGAGAATAGAAATAACACTGCTCACTAGCTATGGCATACAACGTTTGGAATGCAGCAGCCTACGAAATAACAAACATCTTGATCGATTTCGACGCCAGATGGGAGATGAACCGCTGGGTCAAGATGATCCGGGCTCACTGCTTCCAGGACTGGGTTGAATGGAAGACGGAACGTACCATGAAGCGCGTGGATAAGCAAGTGGATGAAATCCAGCAAAAGTGGCATCAGGAAGACCGCAAAACCTACATTGATCCGGTTATTATTGAGCACAAACCTGATGGTTCCAAGGCTCAGCAATTGTTGGGCGGAGAACTTCAGATGCGTGCCCCTTGGTACAAAGAAGAACCAAAATGAGCAACACTCCTATTTTCAAGAACGAGAGCGATAAGCAGGAATACATCGATCTCTACAAAGCTAACCTGGAAAGCTATCGATCGCTGTTGGTCATGGTCAAGGACTCACTAATTGGTCCTGGCTACAAGTTGGATCAACTTGCGGGTCAAACTATCGAGGTGATTGACTCAATAACTCGTACGCTGATGTACGACACTTCAACAGAGTTCAAAGAATCGCATCCGGAGTACAAAACTTCCGATGACGAGATCTTTATTCCTCACCGCAGTTTCAAAGAAACAGTCACTGAAGCGCTGAAGGAGGCAATTCAATCCAAAGATTCCGAGGATTCTGAGGTCTAAACCGCGTAAACTGCTGTGAACTTGTACAGTTGCGTCGTTCGAACAATGAAGAAATCTGATCTCCTGGCTCTGCACCACGAAGAAATCGTGCTGAAATTGCAGACAATCTGTAAAGAAATGGAAGATCTGATGGATGATCCGCTTTTCGTGGATAACATCCACGGCGATCAAGAGCTGGCCCTCGATCAGATGCTTGAACTCGTGGACGGTATCAAAGCTCGGTTCCAACCAGAGGTGCCAAGACCTGAACTTCCATACGGCTACGAGCAGCAGCAGTACGACGTGGACTGATGGATTCGTGGCAGCAGGTGCGAAGCCAACCGCCTGTGTAAGCCCACGAACCAATAAGGAGAATTTAACAATCTCTTTCGCTTCACTAATCAGAACCATTGCTACCTTGGGATGCATCAAAACCCAGTGGTACCAATGGTTTTCACGTTTCTGCCGAAGGACAAAGTACAGATTTATGCCTCACATAATTAATTTTGCGAATAAAGATAATCACCATGGAAAGCGGTGCAATTCAGACCAGTGGACGCCTTGCTTGGGCTGTTCTTGCTATTAGTCCCAGTGGTCGCAGTGAGGTCATCAAGGTTACGGATCACGAAGATGCAGACCGTACGATCCAGAGCCACCCCGACCTGTATTACAAGAGCGGTCCCTTCGTAGTCATTTGAGGCCTGTGGTGCCCAGGGCTTAAGGATTTCTTAGGCTCTGGGCGAAAGAAAATCCGCTAACCTTGTCCGGAAGCAAAAACCACATGACCGTCCCTGTCACCTCTTACTACGTGGTGATGCTCTACAACGAGGACATCGGCGCATTCGCTCCAGCGTTTCCCTCGTTAGATGAAGCAGAAGAGTTTTCCAACGCGATCCGCGCTGTCGTGAACAACCTGGCTGTCAGTGAGCCTGTGCCGGTGCTCGCCACTGAAAACATCCGCATGAAAGTCCGGTGATCGGCGACGAGTTCTACATCGGCCAAGTCATCTACACCGCCTTCACCTTCCCACACAAGGGATGGATGAAATGCGAAGGACAGCTGCTGCTGATCAAGGACTACCCCGCTCTTTTTGCCTTGCTTGGCACCAGGTATGGCGGAGATGGGACATCCACATTCAGTTTGCCAGATCTAAGAGATCGTGGTGCGTGGCCAGCTAATAAGCCTGTGGCACAAATCTGTGTCGATGGAATATTTCCTTGCCGTGACTGAGTTCTTAACTTAATAACACGCCAGAAGTATCGTGCTATCTTTATGGGTAGCACGATTTTTTTATATGGCCGTTGTTTTGAGTGTTTCCGTGCCAGAAGCGTTGCATAGTAGGTGGAAAGAATCTGATTTACAGATCAGTCCATCCGCTCTGTTCCAAACTGCACTGGAAACTGAACTCGACAAAACGAATCGTCACCTTGTGTATTGGAGCTCCAGGGCTCTGAATGCAGAGAAGAAACTGAAGATGATTTCGAGTTTGATTCAAGCCGATGACAAGGACGTGAAGAAGTTCTTGTTGTTCGAGAGTGAGCGTTGAGTTTCGCTCACCTGAAGCATGAGGTTATATGCCACGAGAGTGGAACACTCCAAAGAGGGAGTGTTGGAATGCTCCAATCCATCAGATACTGAAAGCGATCGATAACCATACGCGGTATTTCCTGGTAACAGGAGATCCGTGGCATGAACATCAAGCGGAGAAGTTAAGAAGATATGTAGCGGAACTTAAAATCTGGATTCATCATGAAGAAGGCAGGGACTAAGTGTTTCTGTATTCAGCTGTTACTAGAATAAATAGAACCATGCAATCAGATCATGGATGAAGTCAAAGCTAAGCATATTTTCAGCGTGGAAGTAAGTAATGAAGATCGGCTGACGATGGCCGCCCTCATGTCCGAACTGAGGGATCTGGGCTACCTGAAATCAGATGTGAACCTGGGTCAGTTCGCCAAAGAGTGTCTCGCCAGGGGTCTCAATGATTACAGGAAAGACTTACGAGGAGACACGTAAGTAGAAAGTAAAGACAATATAAAAACCCTGATAAACACTCAGTTTTATTTGTACCTGGGGTAGATATACCTACCTTAGGTACATTTAATTTTGCATAAAATATCAACTAGAGTTAAGATCAACTCCAGGGTCTTCTATATAATAGAAAGATAGCGATTATTCCCGATGAAACGAGACTATAGAAAAGAGTACGAGGAATATCACGGACAACCAGAGCAGATCAAAAGACGTGCCGCCCGTGTCATGGCTCGTCGGTACAAGGAGAAGAACGGACATGCCAAGAAAGGGGATGGAAAGGATGTCGACCATGTGGACGGCAACCCCCTAAATTCTGACCCGAGTAATCTCAAAATGAGAGACAGGTCAGAAAACCGAGGCGATAAATCTAAATAGATTCGGAAGGCTCGTTCTCGAACTCGTGGGCATACTTGTCCATCAGACGCCGGTAGATAAGAACTGGATCTTCTTTGGTAACAACTGATGTCTCTGTGGCGATCTGCCAGCAGACGTTGCTATGACGGTCGTACCTCTCCCTCTGTTCAGGCGTCATCTCTTTTTCCACCTGTATCAGTTTTAGCACGGGTGTGTCATTTGAGACACAAAATAGGGGCCAAGGGCACCACCCCCTGACCCCACTTTGCACACACGCACAAGGCTAAAAATCAGCCATGCACCAGTTGCAATGTAGCGGGATTCCGCTATTCTGTGCAAGCAATCGGGAAACCCCCGAGGCACACACCACACCCAAGCAAATGAAACCCCTCGAATTCCGCGAGATCCGCAAACTCGAGATCAGCGACGAACACGCTCCCACCTATTCACTGCGTGGCGGCAACATCGTCGTGACCGCTCGTAGCGAAAACACCGAGTACGAACTGGTCTTCCCTTGTGGAGCCATCCGCTCGATGTTTGGTCAAGCCAAGGCCACCAAAGTGAACACTCCGCAGCTCCAGCGGCGGAAACCCATGAACCGCCAGATCAAGCCTGGTGATCGCCGCGTTGGTGAGAACAGCCACAAAGCGAAACTCACTGAAGCAGATGTGCGTGAGATCCGCGCCATGGCTGTGGACAAGGGTTACATAGCCAGCTTCGGCAGCAAGTACGCAGCCATGCTGGATCTGTCCCGGATCTACAAGATCCACGTCACTCAGATCTACAAGATCGTCAACCGCCAATCCTGGAAGACGGTCTCGTGAGATTCATCAAAACCTTCCGTGTTCGGGTTTGCCAGGGGGATGGCAAGCCCGTAGAAGCGGAGATCGAGGCCAGAGACGGACTGGCTGCTCAGGATCTCGCACGCGCAAAATTCCCTGGAGCACGCCTGGTCCACATCCTTGGTTACGCCGCTGAACCGCGTCCGATCATCGATCCAAGGCCAAGGGTGCGCCACAAGCCGACGCCTCCTCCGGTTGAAATACCAATGGAAGAGGATCCAAACACTCCAGAGGAAGTCCGCGAATGTCTGCGCTTGCACCAAAAAGGTGTAGGTCGCTTCGCAATTGCGGCTCAACTCGGGGTCGATAAACCTACTGTCGACTCCTGGCTTCGTCTTTACAGCTCAGACTCCAACTATTCCTTGCAGAATGACAAAAGTTTCGCAGGTCTTCAAAATTGGTGACCGTGTTGCTGAGCGCCCCAAAGCTGTGATGATTCCAGGCCTCCGCCAAGAGGTCATTGAACGCATCTCTAAGTACAAAGGTCAGCGCTACGGTGAAGTGGTCGGACTTGTTGAGAAGACCTCGAAAGCACGCAACGGCAAGATGATTCGCCAGAAGTTCCTCAAGATTTTGTGGGACGGAACGCAAACACCTTGTGATCACGCGCAAATGCGTATCTGCCACGAACGTGATTTGACTCGCGTCCGTGATGAGTACTGCACTGCATTGGGTGAGTAATGACCTTTGGTCCAGATCTTTCCCTTTGCCCAGCATGTGGGTACTTTTCTCTGCGCGTAATTGAAAGCAGGAAGAGCAAGCTGGCAAGGAGGCGGCGTCACCAGTGTGATAAGTGTGCCCATCGGACCACGACTCACGAAGTTGATGACGCTTTCTTCCAGCAGGCGAAAGAGAACGCCAGGATCGTTGAAAAGATGAAGGGGCTGCTCTCCAGCAATGAAGAACTGCCCCAGGTTTTTTCTCGGTGCCAGGAATGCTCTCACAACATTATGAACTCCTGCTCTTTCGGATTCCCTGAATTTGATACAGAAGAGGCTTTCGACTGTAATCACTTCAAAGCTTGACGAGCCAAACTGAGTAAACGCAGCTAAAGTTCTGACAGCCTGGACCAAATGGGTATCCAAAATGACTATCGAGGGCGTCCCTGAATTCAAAATCGATTGGAAAGAGGAGTATGCCAGCCAACGGTATAACCGCCTCGTCGACTGCCTGTCAGATTACATGCAGGACATGGAAATCGATCGCCTAATGGATGACATCCAAGCAGCGACAATCGAAATGGAAACATATCACCTAGTTAGTGGAAATGCCTGGAGACAAATCAGAGATAGAATCTTCCTCAAGAAGAGAGCATCTGATGCCAACTCCAATCCAAGCTAGTGGTTATTTTGATTCGCGGACTGATGAGTATTCATTTACTCTCTGCAGCGGCGACCTCGTAGTCACATTTGACTTCCTAAGTAAGGAAGACATTAAACACCTTCATTCCTGTTTGGAATGCCTGCTCCTTAGCGAAGAACCACCTGACAATGGATAGTGTCAAACTTGTTTGGGTTACACCAAACGCTGAAGAAATGATCGTCAAGATGGCGAGAGTTTCTGCCCCAAAGAATCAGGACAACATGGAGACGGCGCCGAAGCTTCTCCAATATCTTCTGAAGCACAAGCACATCTCGCCATTCGAAATGGCCAATATGTGTGTTGAAATCAACACAACTAGGGCCATTTCTGCACAGATTTTGCGCCACAGATCCTTCTCGTTCCAAGAGTTTTCGCAACGCTATTCGAATGTCAATGAGATCGGCGTAAGCACTGTGCCGCAGCTGCGCCGTCAGGATCTAAAGAACCGGCAGAACTCCATCGATGATCTGGAAGCTAGTGAAATTAGTGGTTTCTATCGCCGCATCAGTCAGCTCTTTGCTGATGCTGACGACATCTATTCAGAGATGGTCAGTAAAGGTATCGCTAAAGAGTGCGCTCGGTCTATCCTCCCGCTCGCTTCTCCTACGCGGATGTATATGAACGGCTGCCTCAGGTCGTGGCTGACTTACATCGCGCTACGCGAGAAGCACGGTACCCAGATGGAACACATGGTCATCGCCAAGGCCGTGAAGCAGATTTTCTGCGGTCAGTTTCCTATCATTGCCGAAGCCATGGGTGGCCTCACCACTGACTGGGAGATTTAACCGGCATGTCTGAACTTTCCCCACAAGCTCAGGAGGTGTTCTGGGCATTTAACCGAGAGGCCAGCGGCAAGCCTGATGATTGGCATCATCTGCCCGCCATTGCTGCCGCACTTCGTTCTGCCGCTGACCAGCTCGATCATGCCACCTCAGCACACACGCTTTATGCCTTTGCTGATGAGTTGGAAGCCTTTGCCCAGTAGTCACCCTCACTGAGAGGCAGGCCGTGTGTGGAACCACGGCTATGACACTCTCTTAGCTCAGACCAAGCTTCACGAGGCAAAGGTCCTGACCGCAGCTAAGATGCGGGCAACGCTCCATGAAGAAAAACATGGAGCAATCATTCTAGGCCGCTTCCGAAGAAAATACTTTATAATTCCTTCGGTTCTGCAGACCACTCGTGGCCACGAGTTAGACAGCCGATCCTCGTCCCTCGGCTGAGAACCCATTCGTTGGGTGGAAGCAACGAATGGATCACTGAAGTTGGATAAGGCACGGGCCGCACCCGATAAGTCTCCTAAAGCGGAGAACCCTTATCCTTACTTCAAATCTTCCACAAACAATGAAGCTCCAAACGCAATATGAACGCTTTCCATTTCTCTTGGATCTTGAGGAGAACTGGAGGGTAATTCGAGAAGAGCTGGAGAACATCCTCTACAACGAAGCAGAGAACTATAAGAGCTACTTCATCGAATGGCCAGAGACTGACATTTACGATGGCCAATGGGATGTGTTCGGGCTGTATGCCTGGGGTAAGAAACTAGATGAGAACTGTGCCATCTGCCCCAAGACAACAGAAATCGTGGAGCGGATTCCAGGCATGACCATGGCTGGGTTTTCAGCTCTGGCTCCGAATACGCACATCACTCCTCACGTCGGATACACCGACGAGGTATACCGCTGCCATCTGGGGCTGGTGGTTCCCACCGAGGCAAATGACTACGCAAGTAAGTCAATGCCGTTGTTGAGTGCAGGGGTTTGCGCTCTACGGGTGGAAGACGAGATCTATCGGTGGCAGGAGGGTAAAGCCTTCTACTTCGATGACGTTAAAGAACACGAAGCCTTTAACTGGGGCGACCGCACCAGGTACGTACTACTCGTGGACTTTAAACGGCCGACTGAGGCTCAGAAAAGCGAGTAAGTAGTGCCGCCAGTGATAAACGGACGGTAGTCATGGCCGCGATACGTGAGGGTGAGGGCGGGACGATGGGCCAGATTCCACCACTCGACGTTGGCTTTAGCCTCGTCTTCTTTGATGTATTGGTGGCCGCGATAAGTAAGAATCGTCATGGCACTAATTATTGATAAATAAATCCTAAGAAAGATGAAAAACTGTAGTAGTTTATACAGATACAAAGTTAACTCAAAGTGAGCAAAACGTAACTTTCTGTTTATATTTGCTCGAAAAGCTCCCAGTTACTAAGGTACTAAACTTGAAGGGAATAGAAATAATGTAATGCTGAGTACACAAACTCGTCTGAAGGTCGAGTTTATCTGCGAGCGTATTCAGTCCGGTGCGCCAGTTGAACTAGCTGACATGGCGTGGATCCAGAAGTGGGCTGATAAGAATCCAACAGTGGCTCAAATGCTCCGTTCTGCGCGACGCAAGGCTGCTAATCCAGAACCCACAGACCTGGACTCGTTCTGTGACGCACTTGATATTGGAGAACCAGATCCGTCAGATCATCTCGTTGGCCCTCAAGATCCAGTAACTCTGGCGGAATGGTTCACGCAACGCCAGAAATGGTTCAGGGGTGACAGTTAAATGGGGTGGGGCCACACCATGATCAGTGGCAAGGCCCTTCAGTTACCCAACACAGGAAACAGCAAAAACTGTGTTGCCCCTTCAACATGGACCTGTCGCTGTTCTTCTCCGGTCCGCTGATATAATAAACTCTATGTGCTTAGAAATCGTGTACCGTGGTAACTCTCACAAAGCCCAAACTCATAGGGTGCGTCTCCAGTGATTCCGGTTCAATCGCTCTTGTTGACCCGTGCCATCTCAGTGTGTCTGGGACCGGTTCGGTTCGTCTCCCGGCTTGGAATCTCTACACCAGTGTGGACACAGAAGTGGGTGATGGCGAATTCACCGTCTATGAACAGCGCGATAGGAAAGGTAGACTACGCAGAATCGTCATCGAACTTGAATGAAATATCTCGATCCTGACCGCGAACCCAACCGCTGGCTCGAAGCAATCCTCTGCCAACTGATCGACCAAGGGGATAACGTCAGTAAAGGGATGGTCAAGCAGGCGATCTATGAGATCCTGTCGTGGACGGAACCTGGATTAATTGATCAGATTTTTGCGCCGTGGATTGATCAGTACAAGAAGACTTGGGACGAATATAAAAAGAATCAAAGTAACGCTCCTGATGAGTGTTCGCCAGTGGATCAGCTGGAACCACTCCAATAATTGAGTAGTGTTCACGGATCGGGTCATCTAAATAAGGTGGCCGATGCCAAAAGAACTCACGCTGTTCGTAATTGATGGTCCATTCCGGGTGGTAACGGTGCCAGCGAGACCAGGCGTGAAACTGACGCTCTGGATCTCCCGAAGTGCAGTCCAACACCAGGCAGTCACCGGGTTCGATGTGCCACCGCAGACGAAGAACTTCCTCAAAGCCACGGCGGATCGCTTTCATGCCGCTGCGACCCGTGATGTGCATTGTGAGACTTCTTCTGCGCTTGTTCCGACGCCGCCAATACCAATCGTTCAGCTGACGCCGTGATTTACCAATAGCAAAGCCAACATTCCACACCCAGAATCCCGGCTTGTACTCACGCATGGGATCTAAGAAGATCTTGCAGAGCTGTCCATCTACCCGAAATGTAGAAGAGATAAACTTGCGGCAAACTCGATAAGTCATTGTGGAAGAACTTCTTAGTCTGATTCAATCAGACCCACAACTTTGGGAAATCATGGAGCAACTCAAGCACCAGGATGAGGAGCCTGCAGATTTCATACTTAGCGTAGCGCAAATGTTATCGATTGAGTTCGAAGAACTTCATCGCACTGATTTGAGCGACAAACTTGCAGCACTCTTCGGCGGTCTGCCACAAAAGGCATTCGTGATGGTGCCCCTGATGCTGCACATCGCGCTTGACATTTTCCTGATGCGAGCTATCCCTAACCACGATTCGTTGAAAGATTGACCAATGCAGACCGGTTACGTACTTTGCTCTTCAGATCTTCTTAAGGTTCTCTGTATCTCCAGTGATAAACAGGGTGTCGATTTGGTCCCAGTTGAGAGCACCAAGACTCTGAACAAATGCATCTGCCTCACGGATCTGACGGAGGCTAAAAATGTTTCCGAAAGGCTACAGAATTCAGGTCTGGCAAGCGGATTGGATATTGTTAATGTGGCGAGGCTCTACAAGCGCTTTTTCTTCTGATTCATGTCGCGATACGTTCTGGACTGTGAGACGAATGGCCTGCTGAACAAGCTCGACACCGTCCATTGTCTAGTTCTGCGCGACATTGATACAGATGAGATCCACAGCTGCGCTGATCAACCGGGTTATCCCAGTGTTCGTCACGGCTTGGATCTGATTGAGAAGGCCGAACTGCTGGTGGGTCATAACACCATCAATTTCGACTTCCGAGCGCTCGCGAAGGTCTATCCCGGTCTCAAACTGAGATCGGATTGCGAGATTTACGACACCCTGATCGTAAGTCGCGTCCTGTGGCCAGAGCTGGAGCCTGTTGATTGCCAGCAGTTCTCTCACATCGAGCCGAAGTACAGAGGTCGCCACTCATTGGCAGCCTGGGGCGAACGCCTGGGAGTTGAAAAGCTCAAGTTCCAGGAAAACGCCAAGAAAGATCCGAAAGTCAAAGACGTTTGGGATCACTGGTCGCCTGAGATGCAGGTCTACTGCGAAGGTGACGTAGAGGTTTCAATAAATCTGTACCGTTATTTCTTAACAAACCCTGTCGATCCTCGTTGCCTGGAGCTTGAACATGCCTTCGCTAAAATCATGGCTAAGCAAGAAAGCTTTGGCTTTCCGTTCAATGAGAAAGCGGCCTTCGCACTGGTTAACACGCTCAAAGCTCGACATTCTGAGCTCAACGATCAGCTCCAGGAAGTTTTCCCACCTATTGTCGAGAAGAGAGTCTCCCTTAAGACGGGTAAGCCACTCAAGGATAAGGTCACTGTCTTTAACCCCGCTTCGCGTAAACAAACTGCCGATCGGTTACAGCAGCGTTACCCTGAGATTACGTACGCTACCAACGAAAACGGCAACACCAAGTTGGATGACGGTGATCTGGCACGCCTTGGTGAAAAATATCCGGAAGCTAAGCTCCTAGCAGAATTCCAACTAATTAATAAAAGACTTGGCCAAAGCTCGGAAGGAAAAGAAGCGTGGCTCAAGCACAGCCAAGCTTATAAAGACTCTCGAATCCACGGCGCAGTCATCACTAACGCATGCATTAGCGGTCGCTGTAGCCATCAACGGCCCAACATGGCCCAAGTTCCTTCTGTTGGGCATGCTTATGGCGCTGAGTGCCGGTCACTTTTTTATGCCCCCGATGGATGGACCCTAGTTGGTGCTGACGCCAGTGGTCTGGAGCTGCGGGCTCTCGGGGCGTGGTTAGCTCACTTCGATGGTGGTGAGTACGCCAAGCTGGTGAGCAATGGTGGCTTCGATATTCACACCTACAACGCACAGCTGTTCGGTATTTATAACGGAGAGGGAGAGATTTCTAAGGCAACAAGAGATCTTTCTAAGCGTTTAATCTACGCCCTACTCTATGGCGCCGGGCCAAAGAAGGTCGGTAGCGTTATGGATACAAGTATCCCTGATTATGAACAGGTGAAGCTTGGAAAGCTGACGATCGAGACGTTCTATAAAAATCTCCCAGCAATTAAGGAGTTAAAGGACAAGATCGATGAACGGATCGATACCAAAGGGTACTTGGTTGGTATTGATGGGCGTCGATTACAGATTCGGTCCAGGCATTCAGCTTTGAATCAACTGTTGCAATCGACTGGCGCTGTATCTGTAAAGAAAGCGACGATCATTCTTTACCAGGATCTCCACGAGACTGGACTGAAGTGGGGCGAGGATTTTGCTTTCGTAGCGCACATTCACGATGAAATCCAGAGCCTTGTTCGTCCGCAGCATGTGGAACGCTACAAAGAGTTGGCTATTGATTCTTTCCGTAAATCAGGTGAGTTCTTTAAGTTACGTTGCCCGTTTAGTGGTGAAGCTAGGGAAGGTAGGAACTGGATGGAAACTCACTGAGGACGATTAACCTCCAGGGTGTAGTTGAATGGATCTGATTCCATTTTTGCAACAATGGCCCGACCGAATAATGATTCAGGCGAACTTGCTCCCCTGCCTGAAACAAAGTTTGGCTTGCGCCCCAAGAGTATTTCTGCCGCCTGAGAAGTCATCGTTTCAGAGGGTCCTTGAGGCTGAATGCCACCTGGATAGGGTCCGTAAGGAACGGGATATTTTTTATCCGCGTCTGCATAAATAAAATCATAAGTTTCATTGGTTTTATAGCCGCCTTTTGGTGTTCTGCTAAACCAAGCAGCTCCAAGAGATGTTCCATACCCGCCAAAAGAATCAGTATCGTTGTCTGCGCCCGCTTGGGAATCGAACCTGACATCTCCTTGTTTAATTCGCCTCAAACCGGAGCGAATAGCTGCTAATTGATCATTACGCTCCTTAGCGGATAAAAACTCAGCGCCACCAGGGGTAGCGTTTTTTGTTATTGTTTCAGCACCTTTTAATTGCTCTAGTATATAGGGCGTGAGCTTGCTTGCGTCTTCAACCATTCCAAAAAGATTATTTTTATATTGCTTAGAAAATTGCAACCCTTTGTCTCCAAGTCCCGTATAATATCTACCGAATAAATTTGCAGAAGCTGGTAACTGATTGAGACCAGTCGAGATACCACTTTGTACAAAATCTGGAGACTTTTGAATCATTTGTTTAACTGCTGGACGAGTCGACGCCACGAAAGATGCAGCTGCATTTAATGAATTAGCTAGATCTCCTTCAAGAGTACGGCGCTCTGGTTTGCTAATATCTGGCCTACCTTGAAAATACTGAGTTAAGGGGGAAGGCGTACCACCACCAGGGAGCCAACCACCTGTAGCGCGGTCTGCTTTGCCCCAAATTTCTCCGGCTTTGCGAAACCAATCAGCCATTACACTGTCCTTATCAATCGATTATAAGCCGCCTTAGTAGACAACTTCATCCTAGTTTCCACTGATTAGCGGCTGATTTCTTCCCAGTCCAACGATGCGTAGATATCTGCACCGTTTGTATCTGCTGCTGCAGTTAGTGTCAGCTCAGAAGGAGTGCTAGTAAAACTGTTTCTCTCCAATTGGAATGTAAACAATGCTTCCTTCAAGATATCAACGGGGTTAGAGCCCTGGTTAGATCCGTTGAGAAAACCTGATGCCAGAACACGTCCACCAGCAAAACTGGTTCCCGTTAAGTTATATTCAACAGCCGAATCAGCACCTGCACTTGTCCAAGTCCCACCTGTTGTTGTTCCAGATGCTACGACTTTCCAGCTGTAGTTGGCATTATTAGTAATAGCCAGTAGAGAAAGGGCTGTGAGGATGACAATTGCATCTAAACGATTAGGAGTTGATTTAAGACGAATTGAAATAATAGGATAATAAGTAGATGCAGTTGTCAGGTCATATGGAGTGCCGATTGGAATTTCAATTGCTTGCTGTGCGCCACGAAGTTCATAACCTCCTTCTGAAATGACGGTAGAACAGACTTGTTTTAACTTGCTGTTACTTGCAGTCGCTCCTGTGTTTTCAATTTCTAACCGCAGTGGTAGCGAGCCAGTTGTTATATAGGTTGAAGAGATTCTGTTGGCGTGATTGAAAACATGGCAAGGAATAAACCGACCGTCGATAACAAATCCCAGGCGCACAGAACCCAGGCCGAGCCACTCAATATCCATCCACAAGATCTGTGCCTTAGTTATGTCTAAAACCACGCCAGATGGACCAGTCCCGTCCATCTTGTCGACATTCCAACTGGTTTGTGCTGCTCGTGTTTCCGTCAATGCGCCGGAAGAACTACTGCGTTCAACAAAGGATAAGGTTGAATTATTGAGTTCAATGTACATGCCATTGGCAGCACCAAAATAACCAACGCGCTGCCTAAGCCCAGTTTTGGCGGGCGACATGACAAAAGTATTAAGGATTAATAATGACTTACCGGGCTGGTATGAAAATACTTTGGTTGTTTCTCTATAAACTAAAGAACCAGATGTAGTAGTTACATCTAGGTCAACCAGGCCTTCACTTGCTTGAAAAGTGGTTGTTCCTCCGCTAGCTGTATTGGTGTTCCAGAGTCCATTGTCTCTATAACGATGACTGGAATCAAACAGCGTCAGAGGATTGGAGACCCTTTGACGACCAAAAGCGTCTGTTGCTGCTGTTGGGTTTCCATTCAGCGGAGTAGTAATGGCAACATTTAGAACCTGGTTGTCTGGGTTTAGAACCTTGACAACTTCGTATCTACAGTTGTCGTTTTCAATTACGGTTGCCATGTCAATCAACGAGCGGCGAAGCTAAGGCGGACGACAGCATCAGTACCGCCTGTCTCAGAGAAGAATCTACCTCGGACCCATTTAACGGGACTGCCTGTGATGTTATAGACATAAGTGCCGTTCTTGGTGACACAATTCGAAATCAATGGTCCGTAATTTGTGCCATCGATGCTGCCTTCAAGACGTACCACCACTTCCGTATTAATGTTCGTTACAGTTGCAACCAGCGTATAGTCCTTGGTGGAAAAGTAATTGTTTTCGTAGACCAGCACTGCTGTTGTGGTACCAGGAGCAGTCAGCTCTCCAGCTTCAAAGAAGAGCGTGTCCTGGAACCCGGTATACCTAGTCACACTTAATAATCTTTTCCTCTTGACATTTTAAAGGTACCAATTACGCTACCTCCGCACCCGCACTTCCCATGGAACCCCAACGCCTTCAAGACATCAAAAACTCGCTCCATGACATGGAAATGGAGGAGCTTGAAACGATGTACAAGGACCTTAACAACCTTATTCAAGTGCTTGTCACTCGGATGGTTGCAGTCGAAGACACGATCCTCGATCGCCTGGAGGCTGCATTCCGTAAATGAACGACAGGGAGCACAAATGGCACAGCCGTTTTCTGAAATTGGCAAAGGAAGTAGCCAGCTGGAGTATTGACCCTTCAACCAAAGTTGGCTGCGTCCTGGTCAAAGAAAAACGTGTCATCTCCACGGGTTACAACGGCTTCCCGAAGAACATCAGTGACGATTTCGATCGCCTGATGGATAGGGAACAAAAGTACGAAATCACCGTTCACGCTGAAGTCAATGCTGTCACAACCGCTGCTCTTCATGGCGTCAGTACTGAAGGGGCTTCTGCTTACATCACTCTCATGCCATGCAGTCGCTGTGCTTCTGTACTTATCAACGCTGGTGTTAATGCCGTCTATGTTGCAGGCGGCACCACAATCCCTGATCGCTGGCTGAAAAATTTCATTTTGGCCAGTAAACTGCTCGCTGAAGCAGGCATCACCTACGAGGTCATCGACCTAACCCCCTGATAA
>Ga0070745_1001170_pt1 | contig 14761 bp, 23 predicted proteins | sample VirMetDEL_Mar_4_FD_77438 | JGI IMG/M metagenome (GOLD analysis project Ga0070745, IMG submission 77438) | Aqueous microbial communities from the Delaware River and Bay under freshwater to marine salinity gradient to study organic matter... | ecosystem: Environmental > Aquatic > Marine > Coastal ...
AGTTCTCACAAAAATAAAAGAACCCTTGGATCTGTTCATCTGGCGTGTCGCCACCTTTACAGGAACGCCATTCACGTTCCCACAACAACTCGTTTAATTCCATCACTACCTTCTAATAGCGTAGGGTCTAGCAGTAAACAAACGTTTCGGAGGCATCACGGCCTCCAAATTCAAAGACTGACCTGCGTTGCGCCACAACGTAAAACTATAATCATTAAGACCAGACGAATATGCTGTCGCAAATGTTGTCCTAAGATATTCGGTTTCGCTAGAACCTAGAGCATTGCCAACAGCAGTACGTAATGCTATCCGTGTAAACGTGTTTGTAGATGTTCCCAGTGCTGTGTTTGTAACGGTACGTAGTACCGTCCGCAAACCAGTCGCAGTATCTCCTGCTGTTGCTCCACCTGATGCGCTTGCATTGCGCAACGATTTCATCAGGTCTGTTACAGTTTGATCTGACGATGTTGATACCGAGGCGGTACGTAGCGCTATACGCACCCCTGTTGCCGTCTGAGAGCCGTTACCGCCAGTTGCGCCCGTCCGTAGCGCAGAGAACAATTCGTCGCTTACAGAGGCTCCTAGGCCGCTCTCCGAGGCAGTGGCGTACCGTGTCACAAGCGGGTCTGCGGTCTGTGTCCCGCTAGCAGAACCGTTAGCAGTATTAACACTAGTTCTCAGTCCTGTGGCGGTGTCACCTACGGTGGCTCCGCCGCTAGCAGTACCAGATCTGATGCCCTTGTATAGATCTACAACAGATTCGGTTCCTGCTCCTGAGCCTGTAGCGGACACAAGCGAGGTGCGAACCGATGTATTGGATGATCCACCTGTGCCGCTGGACGAAGCCGTGAGCAAGTGGATCACATAGTTTTGGAATCCGTCGTATTCTACAGATTGTGAACTGTATTCTATGTTGGATTCGTTGTATCCTTTGTCGGTTACAACTTCACCAGAGTATTCTATTGCTTGTTCGTAAAGCGTGGAGGATTCGTACAGGCGTGCCATCCGCTACCTACTCAATCCTGTAAAATAAGTGCGCCGCTAAAACTGTTGTACCGAACCCCGCCAGAATAAGTAGCACCAAGACTTTGTGTGGAAATAAAGCGAGTGTCATTCGCTTCTAAACGCTCCGACCAAGAACTTGAACCAGTTTGGTCACCCGTTCTTTGTCTCAGCATCCTGCACAATTCATAATCACGACCGCCAGAAACACCACCTATTGTCCCTGAAGCAAGAACTATCATTACGTCGTTCACAGAACCGTTGTAAGCGTTCCATCGAACACTAAACGTATACAAGCCGTCAACTGGTGCAGTAAAGGTGTAAGTAGTTGTATTGAAATCTGACCCGACATCGTACACTTTCGTGTTGAACGGTGTCGTTGATGTGACGCTTACGTTGCTTGAAACGTAGGCTAAAAATGCACACTGGACTTTTGTTTTGTAGTCTAATGATGTGGTGACCGCCGAACCATCAACACCAACCTTCGACTGAAGAGCCTCAACAGCATCATTCAAATCAGCATGCTGAGTAGCATGAGGAACCGTCACAGAATCCATCGCATCCGTCCCAGACGGATTCGTAAAACTATCTAACGACGACGGAAAGTTTGTTGCCATCAGATCAAACCTTCATGGTCATGAAGGTGGTTGTGCGGATACTCCTCAGGGATGCTAGACATGTTTGCAACAAAACTCAACCTAGGATCAACCCACCCTTCTGGGCGGGGCGGAGGGTTGTTGATGCGCCACGGAATATAATGTGTTTCAACGCCGTCATCAAAACATGGTGGGCAAGGACATTCGACAGTGATCGAACACCCACACTCGGGGTTACGGCAACAGTTACACTCAGGAAGATCACGCAACTGTTGACGATACGCACGCCACGCCTCTAGTTCATTCTCTTTCATTTTCGGGGCGTTTAGTTCAACCCAGTCGGTTTCTTGAAGCCGACAGTCACGCCATTGGCGTAGCCACATGCGCCTAGCCCAATCAGCCCGCACAGGATCGGGGTCGTTAAAATAAACAACATCCCACTCCATCGGACTATCAGGACTCATAACACCCTGACAGACATAACCGTTCACAGGTGTTCCCTCGTAAGTGCAGAAGTCGTCAATCATTATGCCGCCTTAATAATCCAATTAAAAACGATGTATGGCTGTAAGTTGTTATGCGCTCCGTCAGAACCAGCAGAGCCACTACTGCCAGCAAAGTTTGGTAAATCAACCGAGTGGGTATGACTAGCGGTAGTTGCACCCGAAGTAAATGCGGCAATGTTGGTAGTGTGGTTATGCGAATCGTTGCTAACGCTAGCGGTCGCACTTGGCGTGTTCGACTGGCCGATAGAGCCATGAACACGGTGAGAAGCAGACGCATACTGGTTGTTCGAGTTCACCGTCGTAACCAACCCAGAAACAAGAATGTATTCGTCAGCCCAAGAAATACCGTAGTTCGACAAACCATAACCGTCCATAGCGGCGTTCGCCCCAGCCGCCTTATACCAGTAGTCGTGCAAACCGATCTGAATGTTGTGACGGTGAGATGAAGAACCAAACGTACCCGAATGACCGTGAGTATCAGTAGAAGAAGTCGTGCTCGGCGGATCAATCGAGTGAGTGTGAGAGGCACCACCAGAACCACTAGTTACAGAACCATGATCGTGGTCAATACTATGCGAGTGGCTAGGGATCTCTGCGCTAGACAACGTATGCGTTTTAGAACCGCCAGTATTCCCAACAGCATTAAAATGGCTATCACCCAAATCTAAACCTACAACAACACGACCAGAAGTGTTAGGCAAATTAAATGTTGTTGAGCCATCTCCAGAACCATACGTTGTTCCAATCACCGCATACAAATCGCTGTATGTGGTTCGGCTAACAGCCGAACCATCACAATACAGCCACCCCGATGGAGGAGAAAAAGATGTTCCAGCAAACTGCATCACCGCTCCCACGGGTGAAGCAGACCTAACAAGATAATCTAACGAACTGGTGTCTGTGGAATTGTCAATGCCAACTTTGGTTTCCAACGCTTCTACAGCGTCGTTGATATTTTGATGTTGAGCCGCATGGTCTGGGGAATCCAGCGTATCGGTAGAAATTGGATTTATTAAACTATCCAGCGAAGTCGGAAAGTTGGTAGCCATTTATTAACGAGCCTCTAATTCTGTAACCTTAGCCTCTAATTCCGCAATACGTGTGTTTGCTTCCTGAAGCCCAGCGACACTGAGAGCAATGATGTGGGCAATGTTCAACGTCGGCGTATCACCAGACTGGTCAACAGCCATCGGGAACACGGTCGCAACATCCTCAGCAATAAAACCAAGATGTTGCTGTTCCGTGTCCCCATCGTTATATCGGAACGTAACAGTTTCTAAACCATCCACAATCGCTGTCGCATCACCAGTGAACGTTTCAATGTCATGCTTGATTGTACGTGAAGAGTTCAACGACGGGTTGCGTGACTGAATTGTGTTGACGCTAATAGTCGCACCATCACCATCGTTTTTATCACGGAAATAAAAAATGTCTTGCGCTATACGAATTTGTGGAGCATGCAAGGTTCCAGACCAATAATGTGGAAACGAAAATGAAGGCTGGCTACCAGCAGTAGCGTCAAGCACAAGAGAAGCACCCGTGTAAGAAGCGCCAGTCAAACCACAACTTGTGATTGACTGGCGGCCACTGCTTCTAGCAAAAGCAGATGATTGAAGGCCGTCTACGGTGTCAGCGTCCAAACCAGAACCACTACCATCAACGGTTTTAATCTTCGTTAAAACATCAGCGGCAGTATAACTAGAACTAGCCAACTTTGCATCTAACGCAGTTTGCAAACCATCCACGTTGCTAATAATATGATTGTGTGAATCGTCACGAACAGCAACCGTCGTATTTGTCACATCACCCAAATTAGTTACAGTAACCGAACCGCTAAGATCAGAACCAGTACCAAACGTGATCGTGAAATCCTTACCCTCCAGATCCGCCAAACGTTTCTGAACCGTGCCAGCAGTAGTGTCACCAGTAACACCAACCACATTCTCGATAGATTCTATAGCGTCAGCCAAATCGTCATGCAAAGCCGCATGACCAGACAACGAAGAACTAGGGGTAGGGCGATCAAACGAATCTTTGGAAGTGGGATAAACAGTTGTCATATCAGTCCAGAGTTAAAGTAAGGCTGGTAATCTGGAACGTGTCGCCAACGGCGACCGTAGCAGAACCAGACAAAGCGCCAGTCCACAAACAGTTACCAGCAGTAGCCGCATCCCACATAGACCAATGAGTCAACGTTTCGTTGTTCGACAAGTTAGTCCACGTAACCGTAGCAGAACTAGTCATCGACCCACCTGAAGCGGAACTAAACGAAACAGCCTGCCGTGTGGTTTCACCAGCACCATTAGCGGTGCCATCCTCACCAGCATCACCAACATGCAACTGGAGATACGCTGTAGAAACACTAAAGTTAGTGCCACCAAACGTATCCAATAAAGCGTTCTCAGCATAATTACTAATCGACATAATCTACCTTTCGGTCACGACCCTTATAATATAGGTCATCCCGTTCTAAAGGGCGACGGCTTCTAGCCGGCGCGCCGTCGCAACATGTATCTTTCATACCGCAAGCAGGACACCGCCAACGTGTAGCAGTTGGCGGGTATTCCATTCCGCAGTTAAAACATTCTATCACAATAGCAGTCCACAGTCAGAGGCTAGATTGCTTTTAGTTGACGGCTAGACTTTTCACGCTCAGCCATCTTACCGATCAGTTCGTCTAGTTCGCTATCTGTTAGGTCAGCCATACCCTTGTTGCTAGACGAGGAACTAGGTGCGGGGGTCAGACGGTGCGTAGCCTCTAGATACAGTTTGGCGGCTCGCACGTCACCTGAGACTCCTTTGTCGTAGAGTGCGTCTAGGATGCGTTGTGTTCGCTCTGGTGACCCCTGTAGTTCTTCTACCCGTCGATCCCATTCTTTGATGAAGTGTGGTTTCTTTTGCCAACGACGAACAGTCGTTGGATCAACACCCTGCTCTTCACAATACTTCATTTGGGAACTAGGGGTACGCTCATGCGGTGGCGTGAGCAACCAGTTCAAGTAGTGTTCTTGTCGTGAGTCAAGTAACTGTGGTTCAGCCATACTATTGTAGAATCGTTCTAAGTGTTTTACATTTTGTAAAATGTTGTAGAAAAGTTAGAACGCTGTGCTATAGTATATAGCAATAGCAATAGCAATAGCAGTCCACAGAAGCCGACAGGCGGATGTGGACATAGCAACTAGGGAGAGAAATGCCATACGTTAACGGCAAGAAGTATCCGTACACGAAGGCTGGTAAAGCCGCCGCCAAGAAAGCGGCGGCAAATAAGAAAACTGCTACGAAGAAGAAATAGCATGGCAAACCCTGATCCCCGACTCAAACGTGCTGGAGTAAGCGGCTACAACAAACCAAAACGCACACCAAACCACCCCACCAAATCACACGTAGTCGTAGCCAAAGAAGGCAACCAAATTAAAACCATCCGCTTCGGACAACAAGGCGTATCAGGCTCCCCCAAAAAGAAAGGCGAATCCGCATCCTACGCGGCACGCCGCAAATCATTCAAAGCCCGCCACGCCAAAAACATTTCTAAAGGCAAAATGTCAGCCGCATACTGGGCTGACAAAGTGAAATGGTGAAATACGTGACATGGGTCACGGGACTCCTAACAGGAATCTGTCTAGGGTACGCCATAGCAACCACACAACACATCCACGAAAGATACCATTCAGGTATACCAAAGTAAAATAAACTAGGCTCTCTGTCCCTCAGGCATTGGAATACTACACATGCGAACGGGCGCGCCCCCCCATGCACCCCCCTGCCTGCCGATTGCGCCTTATGCCTTGCGGGTGGAGGGGCGCGAGGCAATCGGCTCGCCAATTCAACGTCGGGCACCCCCCGTTTTCGGTTGTGAATCTGCCTCGCCTCATGACGTACGGAAACTCACGCTGTTCTGCGCAGGGTTTCAGGGTTGACAATCGTTGACATGCCGAATACAGTGATGAATGTCGATCGGGACAGCCAGTCTCGAATCTGACGGAGCGAGAAGCACGCCGAGAGGTACAGCCGCTCCCGATCCCTAGTCAGAGCGTGTTCTGGCACCAAGGCTAGGGGCGACCTAGATGATTGCGAAAGCAGTCGGTAGCGATGGCTTACGAATAGCGTATTCGGACTGGTGACAGTGGGAACGTAGTAGGTCTGAGGCGGACTAGGGTAGGATCTCACGGGATTCAGCGTAGTGGTGTGTCAATAATCACCAGAGGGCATCCGATCGAGTGTCTAGGCTTAGAAAGGTGGGCGATAATGCCCATGTTTCGGCTACCTCGGCGGGGAGAGCACGGTTTGACGGCCTCACGAAACTGTGGACGTGGGATTTATGGGTAGGGTTTAGCGTCGCTGGAGCGATAAACGGGGTTCGATTCCCCGTTGACGCACTGCCGCCGACGGCGGCACATAAAAAAAAAATACCGCACACACAAGGAGAAACAACATGGCAACAACATCATTGAGCAATCTCGTGGAAGAGGCGACCTATGGTCGAATCGCTAGGGCTTCCACTTGGAAGGCTGAACGGATGACTACCCTAGAGGGTAGGGTCGATGTCGAGGTTTGGCACTACGACACGAAGATGATCGTCTTGCAACGGCGAGATGGTGAATGGTACGCTGTCCCTTGTTCCAAGGGATGGGGAAGTGTTTCTGACAAGCAAGGTGTTGGCAAGATCCTTCGGGGTTGTGGTTGTGTCAATGCCAATTCATACAATGAATTGCACGAGGGTCAGTGATCCGATAGGCTAGGCTGGTGCCTTCGGCAGGGTTCGATTCTCTGCCTAGCCACTGCCGCACTAAGGCGGCACGTACAAAGGAGAAACAACATGAGCACAAACACACGAATCAAGGGTGGCGCTGTGGCGGCTTTCGCCGTTGGCAAAACGGTGGAGATTTGGTATGCGGCACCGAACGGTGATTCTAGCGATTCGGTTATCCACCATCTCTACTGCCACAGTGAGAGGCAGGCAGAGGCAGTTGCAGAGATGCACCGTAGCGTTTGGAATTTGACAGTCTGAGACTGTCAGGCTAGGATGGTCGCATCGGGGTTCGATTCCCCGACTAGCCACTCCTCACCGTTTGGTGAGGTACACCTACAACACCACAAACCTAGGAGGTTTGGAATGAGATATGTCCACAACGTTGCCATCGTAGATGACAACATCCAATGTTTCGTTAGCGATTCACCAATAACCGACAGTTATTGGGTCGATTTCAACACTCTGCCGATGGCAGAATGTCGTCGTGCCAGCCGCAATCTAGAGATTGCGACAACTGCCACAACGACACGAGATCAGATCGCTGATCTGATTCGCCGTCACTTCGCTGGAGAGTTGACGGCTAACGATTACATCGTTAAGCCGAATCGTGCTCAGCGTCGTCGGGTTTCGACTTCAACAACACCAGCGCCGAAACCATCGGTTTCGTCGTCACCGATGGATCTTGGTGTCATCTCCGATGTAATCAAGGCAACGGTGGCTGAGGCGATGTCATCGTTCCAACATCCTCTGGATGTTGACGCTGTGAACGCTCTGATCCACTCTGCCATCGAAGATGCCAGACTGCCAGTGTCGTACCAGTTCAACGTCGGCTCTAAGCCGACGGTGACAGTCAACGGAGCACACCACATGGTGCCATCCATCGTTCGATGGATGACTGCAGGGCTGAACGTCTGGCTCCACGGCGAGGCTGGCAATGGTAAATCTACCATTGCAGGTCATGTGGCTGAGGCTCTAGGTGCTGAACTCTTTGAGATCAGCCTCTCACCAGAGACTAGCGAAGTGAAACTTCGAGGCTACAACGACGCTCAGGGACGTGAGGTTCTGTCTGCCATAGGCAGGGCAGTCAAGGCGATGCTTGAAGGCAAGACTGTCGTCTTGTTCTTGGATGAGATCAGCAACGCTAGACCAGACCTAGCGACATGGCTCAACATGATGCTTGCCAACCGAAAGGTTGAACTGCCTAGTGGAACATACGAACTCACTGATGAGTTCTATGTTCTGGCGGCGGCGAACGACATCGGTCTTGGTGCCTCAGTCAAGTACCCGAAGGGCAAGTTGCAGGATGCTTCGTTCCGTGACCGATTCAACTTCGTTGAGATTGGCATTGACATGAACATCGTCAACTCTGTGGTTGCTAGCAAGTGCCAAGACGAGGCACTGCTTCAGCAGTGGATGGGTGTCTGGCACACGGCACGACTGAACGTCAAGACCTATGGTCTCAACTTCGAGATCACTCCTAGGTCAGCGATTCAAGGTGCAACCTTGCTAGGTCTTGGTGAGAGCATCGAGGTCGCTACGATGGCGGCACTCCTTCGAGGAGTGCATGACCAACATCAGATTGACAAAGTGCTGGAAGGCACCAACGTGAAAGTGAGTGCATGATGGAATGGGTCACCGAATATCACAACTCTCTTCGAGAGTTCATGTCCACCGTGTCAGATCGTACTAGAAAGTACGATGCTGGCAGTGGCGATTGGTACGGCTACACCAACGATGTTGGTGAGGCTCTAGCGATTGCGGAGCGTGGCTGGCAAGAAGTTCGACCGAAGGTCGATGCGGCTAGGTCAGAGATCATGGGTGCTGTTAGGCAGTTCGTGAACGTTGACGTTGTTCCAACGTGGCAGGTTGCTGGCGGCGAGGTTGACATCGCAGAGTTCTTGACTGGCAATCCTGAGTGCATGGTGACATTCCCTGTCACTGAGCAGTCCACGATGAAGCGTAGCCTAAGGCTAGTCCTAGACCCTGGTGGCTGTGCCAAGGTGGATGGTGATGAACTGTCCACCAGAGGTGCCGCTGTTGCGACGCTGTTGGAAGTGTTGCAACTGTTGGGATTCTCACTGGAAGTGATGATTGCTAGCCCCGTCAAGGGCACGATCCAAGGCAAGGTCTACACACCAGTCATCAAGGCTAATGAGGCTGGCACCTTGGTGGATATCGACAATCTGATGTTCGCTTGCGGTCACCCCGCAATGCTCCGTCGGATGATCTTCACTGAGCGCCTTCAGCACTCTGGTGCCATGGGATCTAGCGTTCGGCTGGATGTTGATGCTCTAGGCTTGCATGACATTGACCTTGTGATGCAACGTGCTGAGCATCGCCGTGGCGATGAGCCTGATGCTGGCTTCCAGCCCGTCGAATGGGTTCGGTGGGCGTTGGTGAACCTAGAGATCATCTAGGCTAGACGCTGGATGGTGGTGGGGCTTCGGCTCCACCACCATCACGCTGGATGTAGCGTGCTGTGCACCACCCGAACTACTGTTGTAGGTGGTTGTCTCCCCTGATGGGGTGGTGCATGGCACGGTGCATCCCGCACCATGCAGAGTAAAGGAGAAACAAATGTCTGCACAAATGACTATTGACAAACGCATCCACGACTTTGGTGACGGAGTTGTAGCATCTTGCTACAAGGTGGAGTGCCCTAGCCTAGAACATGCTGTTCAGATTCAGCAGGTGATTCCACGATCGAAGATCGTCCAGTCTGGCGACAAGGTTCTTGTCGTTCGGGTTGTGTCTACTGATCGTGATTCCCGTAAGGTTGCGACGGCTATCGCTAAGTTGGCTGGAGTGAACTGATGTTCATGGCTGACTGGACAAACCTGATTGACACTGCTATTGTCGTGGTGGCTGGCATCGCTTTGGCGGTGCTGGTCACACGACCAACTGAAGGAGACAAGTAATGAGTATGCAATGCACGATTGAAATATGTTGCGACAACTGTGAGGATGTCGTTGACGTGTTTGAGTTTGAGATGTACGACGGGGATTCCGTTGGCAACTTCCATGTCGATGGTGACATGGTGTTACAGCATGACGGACAGTGGTTCTGTCAGGACTGTGATGAGTCTTTGGAAGAGGAGGACTGACATGGAGTGGTTGCCAATAAGCACCCGTTGTCCACATGAGGACTGCGGTTCACATCTCATCTCCAAGATGGAGGATGAGTTCATGGATGACATGATCCGTGAACTGTGGCAGTGCGACGAATGTTCGGGGTACTGGTCTGAGGTGCACCGTTTGGAATCTGTCCGACTGTTACGCTCTGATGATGATGTGTCCGACTGGTGGGCACACGCTAACTGAAGGAGATTTCTGGTGAACGAGTTTAGAAATTACGATCAGCCGCACTGCTGGCAGTATGACATAAGGCTAAGGAATCGTGAGCAGGATCTTGCTGATGCTGGTCTTACAGAAGATTACGTTCAGGAACTTTCTACCTCAGATTTTCACTTCACCATTGTTGAGGATGCTGATGAGCGGCGGAAACTTAAAGAGTTCATAGAGAGACATGAGTGGTTAGGCAATCTGTCTCAATACACGACTCACTGGTTCGCCGCATATCATCACGACATACTTGCTGGAGTGTTGTTGTTCAACCTGCCAAACGCATTTTCTAAAATGCTAGGCGAACAAACACCAGAACTAGAACGTCTGATTAGTCGCGGAGCGTGCATCTCTTGGAGTCCTAAGAACCTAGCCAGTAATTTTGTGATGTGGTCGATCAGATGGATGTCTGAGAATACTCAATACAAACTGTTCACTGCATACTCAGACCCGATGGCTAGAGAAGTTGGCACTATCTATCAAGCGTGCAACTTTTATTATCTTGGGAACAAGGCTGGCACTTCAACAAGATACATCAACCCATACACGGGGAAGATAGTTTCTGACAGATTCTTCCGAGCGAGGTCTGCGTACAGAAAGTATGCGAAGGAGTTAGGTTTGGAGTGGCAACCGAACTGGTGCACCAACACCAAGATGCTATGGGATAACATACCAGATGATTACGAAGAACAACTTCGCAATCATAGCAAACTAAAGCAGTCGCAGGCTCAAAAAATAATAGTGCCGCCAAAGCATAAGTATGCGATGGTGAGGGGGGCTAATAAGAAAGAGACTTCAGAGTTGAGAAGTTTGTTTATCTCAAAAAACAAGACCTATCCATATCCCAAAGATAGATAATCTAATAACAACACATAACAAAGGAGAATAAAATGAAATTCCATAACGGATGGTTGCTACCTAAAGGTATCAACGTGGAGCCGACACCTGTGTTAGTTCCTGACAATGCGGCTAGCATTGCTAGCATGTTGGGCTGTGACCTGTTCGATGTCATCAGCAATGACATTGGTGACAGTGACGGCAAACTCACCACCATCATCGGCTATGTCGATGACGAGGGGCTGTTGAAGAACCCTCAGATGAGTGACCTGAATCATCTAGCGATGTTCCTGTTCGATAGGGAACACCCTATCGTTGGCGATGTGCTGGTGGTTGGTGCTCTCAGCCCTGATGGTGAGTACGACGGTCATAACTATGACCTGCCAGAATGGGTGACCACCCTAGGTGACGAGGTTACTGAGGGTGCCGCCGACCGTTACAACGGTGCGATGACTGGTATGCTGGCAATCATGACTGCCCTAAGGGACAGTGCGATTGACGAGGATGCGTTCATTGAATCGTTGTTCGATGATTCCGATGAGGGTAACGCTAACTTCATCACGATTGCTAAGCAGGCTATCAAGTATGCCGAGATGCTAGCAGAAGTAGAAACATCTACCCCGATTATCGAGGGGTTTGAGCGACTGTTAGGAGAAACAGATGACTGAATACAAGTGCCCTGTGTGTGACAACACGATCAAGGTGGGGGTGAACCTTCGGGTTCCCCCCATCTGCGCCAACCCTAAGCACCGTAAGGTGGCAGTGATGATTGCGGAGGAGAAGAAATGATTGAAGGCTACGAAGATGAGATTTGCTACAGATGTAAGGAGTCTTTCACTGGAGCAGAGTGGCTAGACAGACACGAGGTAGACTTATTCAGGGAAAAATATTATCCCGACATTCAGGTTTGCCACGCTGACTGTTGCCCTGATTGTGTGGTGTCGTGATGGATTGCGGTGTGCTAGAACATGACATGAATTGTTTGTGTGATGTAATCATCACTGAACCTACACCAGTTAATTACGGGCTAGAAGATCATTGGCTTTTGTCTATGGTTGCTGAACATTTTGACTTCCATTTGTTTAATAGCGGGAAAGAATTTGGTTCCCTTTTAGAGAAATGCGACAAGTTTCTGAACGCATATTTCGATGAAGAAAACCTAGGTGTTCCCGTTACTTCTAAGTTTAGACTGGTCAGAGATAAGGCTGAGTTTATTGTAGCATCCCACAACGGAGACTTGACACCGACCGAACTGTGCCAACAACTAGGCATGGAAGAAGAAGAGTTTGTCAAGTGCATGTCCTACGGTAAGCCTAAGGGTAACACGTTGGAAAGAATGGACAAGTTTGTTAGGCTACGCAAAGAAGGTGTAACACACACTAGAGCGTGTGGTATCATGCAAGTGAAGAACAAGACGAGACACACAGGTTTGTACGGATGGTTAAGCCGAACATTCGTAGACCCCTATGAACAGGAGAAAACATGAGACTAGACCCACAAGAACAAAGAATCTATGTACGCCAATCATGGCTTGGCGACTACCTGATTTGCCCTGAGCGTTCACGTCTTGGTGTGGCTATGCCACAGTTCCGAACAGGTTCCGATGCTACCGCTATCGGAACAGGTGTTCACTCTGCTATTGAATGGGCACTAAATAGTTTTGACAATGCTGGTTCTATTGCGTATGAAGAGATGAAACAATATGCGCAAGACGAAGTGAAGAAAGAACTATCTAAGCCTGATATTAAACTGACTAAGATTTCTGATAGTCCTATTGAGCCGACTGTGGAGGCTATGGTTCATAGTTGGGTAACAGAAATAGCAATAGATGTAGAATGGGGTGGGACAACGGAACTAGGGTTCCGTTATCCCTCAGGTCTATTGGCTAGTAATGGTTACGAAATATGGTACGAAGGTACTATGGACTACATAGATCCTAATGGTACTATTTGGGATTGGAAAACTGCTGGCAGAAAATACTATGCCAACGAGAAACAGAACAAAGCGTACCAGCCTACGGTCTACTGTCAGTTCGCTAAGCGTAACGGTCACTCCACTAGCGACACACAGACTTTCAAGTACGGTGTGATGATTCGGAAAGAAAAGCCAGAGGGTCAGGTGGTAGACATCACACGCACCGAGTCGGACTACCGTTGGTTGAACCGTCAGACACAGGTCATCGTGAACAACGCCCTTCAGTCTGGCATCACCAGTGCTTGGCCGATGAACGACCAAGGTACCCTCTGTTCAGCGACTTGGTGTAACTACTGGTCGATCTGCAAAGGGTCTTGCTGACCGACGTTGTTACATCTGATATGATGTTTACATGAACTTAAGGGAAGGCGGTGTCGCAGGAGTGGTGTACCTGCAAATGTTTCTCCGCCGCCTTCCCGAAAATCTTGGAGGGCAAACCCTAACAACATAAACAACTAACATAGAAAGAAGTCAATACCATATTTCTTTCACCCTAGGGTGGTCTGCAAACCTGCCCTCCAAGAAACTTCTCCATACCAACAAACACAAAGGAGCAATACACATGAATAAAGATGAGTCAATCATCACGCAAGTTGCCGCAAAAATTGCGGCAGAACTAGCAACGTCGGTGAAGCCCGACAACATTGAGTTAGCCACTGCTGATTGGGCGGTCGCGTTCGAGATCGTTCGTGACAGCATCTTCAACGCAGTTGGCAGTGCACCAGCACCTAGCCCTGCACCTAGCCACATCACGGACATCCCGATGCAACAGATTCAGGATGTGTTCCCAACCGCAACGATGGCACCTGCACCACAGCAGTACGGTCAGGCACCCACGAACATGGGTGTTCAGGTTAAGGGCACACAGCATGGCGAGTTGCCTGACTGGTTGGTGGCACAGTGCGCCGCCGCAGGTGTCACACAAGTGTGGGACAACCGTGACGGTCTGGCACAGAACCCGAAGCGGCCTTGGTTCAAGGCGGCTGACGGCACGAAGAACGCACGTGGTGACGACATGGCGTTCTGGCCTCCAAGGGGTCGGTGACCTAGATGGACACCGCCACTCTAGAAGAGCGGTGGGCGAAGTTAGGGCGGGGAGAGAACATCTCCCCGCCTGATTCGTCTACGGCCACACTTGCTAGACCTGCACTTTACAAACCGTTATCGGATTCCATTGACGAATACGTGCATTGGGCGCAACATCCTAACGAACGTATCTACTTCGGGTTCCCTGACCTAGACGAACAGGTACGTGGTGTTGCACCATCAGAGATGTGCCTAGTCAACGGGTTCTCCCACTCAGGTAAGACACTGTTCTTGCTACAGATCCTTGTCGCTAACCGTGACAAGAACGTTGTCTACTTCTGTCCTGATGAGCCACGCACCTTGACGCTAATCAAGTTGGCGTGCCTAGTTCACAAGGTGGAAGGGCGCAGGTTGGAGCAGATGATCTCCGACGGTGATCCCGAAGGGATTGAACTGTTGGAATCTACAGCACGAGAATGGTTCCCTAACCTTGCAGTGTTCGACCAGTTCATGTCACTGAGTGACATGGAGAAAGCAATGATTGAGGTGGATAGGCACCTAGGTACACCAGCGTTGATGGTGTTCGACTATCTAGAGTTGCTATCGGGTGACGAGACTGTGCCTGCTAAAGCGAACACAATCAAAGCGTTCGGTAAGCGTCATAACATTCCGTTGATCGTACTGCACCAGTCATCACGAACCGCAGGTTCGGATGGTCAGAAGCAGACG
>Ga0070745_1001171_pt1 | contig 14755 bp, 6 predicted proteins | sample VirMetDEL_Mar_4_FD_77438 | JGI IMG/M metagenome (GOLD analysis project Ga0070745, IMG submission 77438) | Aqueous microbial communities from the Delaware River and Bay under freshwater to marine salinity gradient to study organic matter... | ecosystem: Environmental > Aquatic > Marine > Coastal ...
ATTTCCCTTTCTCTTTTAATATAATCGACTTCTAAAAATGATTCAATCTCTAGCTCGGAATTGATATAAATATTACCGTATGGGTTACAATTTAAACACATAATACGACCAGATTTACCCCTGATTGTTAAAAAATGTCTAGCTACTGTAAAATTATTACCACATTCATAACAATTTAATTCACACTCATCATCACCAATAACCATTAACTCTACCTTATCACCATGTTTGTATTTTTCTAACGCTTTCTCTAATTTACGGTCACTAATTAATTTCCTAAAAGGACTATTAGATTCAAGAATATTATCAACACCATATTTATTTTTACAAGTTTCTATGTTTTTTTGTGTGTTATTATAATTAGAGTCACCATACCTTTTTAATTTAGTCAAACCAATCCTTTCCTGTAAAACATCCATATCATTATTTTTAACAAAAGAAACGTGTGTTTTTTCCCTAATTTCTTTCGATTGTAAACCATGGTTAACCCCATATTTTTCTAATAATGTCTTTTGTGTTTTATTCAATATTTCTTCTGATTGTAATGGTCTTTTAACCCCATATTTTTCTAAATTAGTTTTTTCTATTTTATCTTTTATTTTTCTAGAACTTAGATGTGATTTATGTCCATATTTCTTTAGATTAGTATTCTCTATTTTCTTTTTAACATCATCATTATTTAATGGGTGTCCTCCATATTTTTTATCAAATGTATCTTTAACTTTATCTTTAACTATTTTACTTTTAGATTTACAAGATTTAGAACAATAATCCCTATAACCTGAACTCAAAGTTTCAAATTTTGTTGGTGATCCACACTCTAAACATTTTGGTGTATTAATTTTATTCTCTAAAAATAACCACACTTTCTCCTTAAAAGGTAAGTTCTCTAAATTATTTTTAATAGAATGATTTATAATTTCATCAAATAATACTTTATTTTCTTTTTCCAAAGATTTAGGTTTTAATCTAGCACCATTTTTTAATTCAGTAAAATATGTTTTATCCATTTTTTAGTCTTTTTAATATGTTATCATCTATAAATAGATATATAAAAAATAAAAGTGAAGATATTTATAATAAAGTTTACTTTTACCTAAAATGTTTTAAGATTAACTTATTAATAATATTAAAATTAAAAAATAGTTTTTACAATGTCAAACGAAGAAATTACATTTGAAACCCCTTTCGATGTTTTAGAATTACCATCAAAAGGCCTTTTATATCCTGGTAGACCATCAACAATCAAAGTTGAATACTTAACCGCGAAGGATGAGAACATCTTAACCTCACCTAATTTAATTAGAAGTGGTAAAGTTATTGATTATCTTTTGGAAAATAAAATTAGAAGTTCAGAAATTAAAGTTTCTGATATGTTAATTGGTGATAGAAACTCTATCATGATTTGGTTAAGAGCAACAGGTTATGGTGAAATGTATCCTGTTAAAATGACTGACCCTGAAACTTTTGAGGAGTTTGAAACTGAAATTGATTTATCTAAATTAAAAACAAAAGAATTAACAGTACAACCTGACGAAAATAATGAATTTGAATTTGAATTACCGAGAAGTAAGAAAAAAATTAAATTCAAGTTATTAACGGTAGCTGACGAATCAACAATCACTAAAAAATCTGAATCTAGAAGTAAGGGTTCTGGTTCTTTGGTTAGTCATGCTTTAACTTATAGATTACAAACTCAAATTAAAGAAGTTGATGGTAATAGAGACCCTAATTATATTGCAAGATTTATTGATGTGATGCCTGCTTATGATTCGTTAAAGTTTAGAGAATACTCTGATGAAATTGAACCTGGTATTGATATGGAAGTGGAAGTGGAGGGTCCATCTGGTACCTTTCAAAGTACCCTTACAATTGGACTCAACTTTTTTTGGCCTAACGCTAGAGTATAGAATGAATTTGGTTGAACAAATTTATTATATGGTTAAACATATGAAATTTGATTATAGATCTGTTCAAAATATGCCGATATATGAAAGACGAATTTATCTAGATATGTGGCAAAAAGAAATGGAAGAAGAACAAAAACAATATAAGAAATCACAATCAAAACGATAAAAAATTAAACCACCTTTTTTTAGGTGGTTTTTTGTTTAATAAGATATTTATTATAAAAACGAATTCGTGAAAAAATATAAAAACAATATAAACGAAGAACCTAAGGCACACAAAATTAGTGCTAAGGGTATGGATGGTGATATGAACCAAACTGATGCTAGTTTGGGTCGTGCTGAGTTCCTGTTAAAACAAGTTAGGGGTAATTTAAGAGGTTTAGGTTTTGATGTTGATGATTTAGCAAAACAAAAACCTATTGCACAATTAATGGCAGCACCTTTTGGTATTAATTTTTCATTGAAGTGGCCTGAAAAAAATGAGTGGGGTGAAACAGGTTTGGTTACGAATATTAATGGTAAAGAAGTTGGTAAATCTGTAGATACTAGAGCTAAAGTACTAAACCCAGAAACAGAAAATGGTGGTTTGTTAATTGAAACAAAAAATGGGTTAAAAATAGAATTTATTGATGAAAAAGAATTAAACAGAACTTTAGGTGGTGGTGAAGGTAAATTACCTCCTGGTAAAAAAGGTGAAAACTATAGAAGAATATTAGAAGAAGGTATTGTTTATAAAGTTAAAATTGATAAAGGTGTTGAGGTTGGTAGTGAAGATAGTAATAACGAAGAACCTAATAAAGATGGTGAAGACAATCAAAATACCGAAGAAAATAAAGATAAACAAAAAACAGAGTATTTAAATATACCTAAACCAAAACTACAACAATTAAATACTGATTTAGAAAAACTAAAAACAACCACAAAAAAATTAAGTTCGTTAAAACTAAACAAATTCGTTAATAACGATACTTTTCTGTTGACATTTATTGGTAATATATTAAACACAAAAACAAGTAATATAAAAATAAACGGAGAACCAATAGCTGTTATGTTAAAAAAATTAAAAACTAATGGTTTATTGGAAGAACCTAAAAGAAGTAGGGATATTAATGATAAGTTAAGTTTACCTTCTGGTTGGGAAAACATGGTTTCATTATTTTTTGAACGTTTATTTAAACTATATTCAAAATTACATAAATGTTGTAAAGAACAAAGTGATACTTATATACAGATAAAAAAATTATTTAATTTAATTTATTTAATATTAAAACAAGGGCAATCTAATATTAAAGATAAACAAAAATTAAAAAAACTATCTAAAAAACTAGTAGGTACTTTTAGTAATTTTGTAAATGAATTTACTAAAACTGATATTGAGTTTTCAAATAAAAAACAAAACGAAGATATTATTAAAGACAATTCAAAATTATTAAATGAATTATTTAATGTATTAAAAGAAGAAGGTGAAGAGGAAACTAAAGAAGATACAAAACAAATAGTACAACCCGATTATATCTTAATGAAAATCAATTCAATAGAAACAATCGATGAAGGTCCAGAAGATGTTGAGATGAGAAAAAGTGGTAGTAATAAAAAAATAGAAACGGATGCTATAATCATAAGCAATATTGGTGGTTCTATACAAAGTGATGGTAAGTTTGAAATACCTAATAAAACAGAAGAAGTATTACCAGGAGCCGGTAATAAAAAACTTAGTGATAAACCATTAAAATGTGATATCCAATTATTAAAATCTGTTGATGGTAAAACCATAACAAAGGATTCTAAAATCGAGATACAAGAACCTAACGGTAAAAACATAGATGGTATTGATGAATTAAATAGGTCAATAAGTGAAGTTATAAAAAGTGGTCAAATGACTTTTTCTAAAAGTGATAAAAATATGGTATTAAAATATCCATCAACTTCTAAATTAGTAGACCGTATAAATAATGTTTGGTTAAAATTTTAATAAATAAATGTCGAATCCAGGTCAAAATAGAAAGGACGCTTTAGAGTATTTAGAAACCCAAATGCGAATAGCTGAGGTTATAGATAGACAAACCAAAAGTTTTTCAACATATAATGATGCATTAAAAGAAATTAAAAAAAATGCTTTAGCCTTAAAAAAGGTGAATGCGGAAATTGCTGACTTAGAAGCACAAAGAGAAAGATCGAGTGAGGATTGGACTAAGGACCAAGAAGCTGCTTTACAAGGTTTAAAACAACAGGCAGAATATTTGTCTGAAATGAATAAACAATTAGTTAGTCTTAAAGCAGTATTCAAAACAATAGGTAGTCAACTTAAAACACAGGCAAAAAATTTATTACCAAAAATTTTAGATATGTATACTAAAGTTGATGCATCTTCTAGGAAAACAGCTATCAATATTGGTATGAGTACTAATAGGATGATGGAGTTTAGAGATATCGCATTACAATCTAGTCAATATTTAGAAGGTTTAGGGATATCAGGTGAAAAGGCTGCTCAAATGATGAGTGCTTACGCTGATGAAACAGGAAGACAAACTATGTTATCACAAAAAGCCATTGAGAGTATGGCTTTATTGGAGAAGGTAACAGGTGTTGGTGCAGAGGAAATAGCTGTAATGGCTGGTCAAATGCAAAACTTTGGTATGGGTGCCGAACAATCTGTTAAAATGGTTGAGGAGATTGCTGACATATCAAATAAAATGGGTGTGAACACACAAAAAGTTTTGAAAAAAGTTGGGTCTAACCTTAAACTAGTAAATAAGTTAAATTTCAAAGAAGGTGTTTTAGGTATGGCTAAAATGGCAGTTTATACCGAAAAATATAAACTACAAATGGAAGATGTTGCTGGTTTAGCTGAAAAAGTTTTTAGACCTGAAGGTGCTATTGATGCCGCTGCAAACCTACAAGTATTGGGTGGTGGTTTAGCTAAATTGGGTGACCCTTTTACATTAATGTATAAAGCAAGAAACGCACCCGAAGAATTAGCTGAAAGTATTGTTAAATCATCTCAAGCTGTTGCTCAGTTTGATAAAAAATCAGGAACATTTAAGGTATCTGCTATGGATATGGATAGGTTTAGAGAAGCGTCTGAAGCTACAGGTATATCCATGGAAAGTATGGTTGAGATGTCTAAACAATTGGGTAGACAGGATATGTTATCTGAGATGTTAAAAGGTAAGGTATCCAAAAAAAATATGGAATTCCTATCCACTATTTCCGATATAGGTGCTGATGGTAAACTAATGGTTGATGGTAAGGTTATAGATGATATGAGTATCATTAATGATAAGTATGTTAAAGATTTAAGGTCTGATGGTGAAACTAGAGAAAAACTAGCTCAAGAAGCTATGTCAACCCAAGAAAAATTAACTAACATCATGAATTCTGTCTTAGCGTCATTTAATAAAGTATTGGGTGATTTTGATGTTAATGCTGTTAGACCATTAATAGATAAGTTTGTTGTACCTTTTGCTGAAGGTGTTAAAGGTATGGTTAAAGCTTTAGTTGAATCAGGATTTGTTAAAACAATAGCTAAATTTGTGGCAAATAATCCTTTTAAAATACTTGCTGGTATTGCTTTATTCAAAATAGCTAAATGGTATTTAGCTGGTATTAGGTTTGGTATTGGGTTTAATAGAGTTACTAGTGGAAAAGGTGGTTTCTTATCTAGAATCGGTGCCATGTTTGGTGGTAGAAAAGGTGGTGGTGCAATTAACAATCTTACCTCAGGTGGTCCAGGTGGCCAACAAATGAACGCAGCTCAGACATTAGCGGGAGGTAGAGCTTCTCAAGCTGCTGGTAGAGGTTCCATGATGTCTAGTTTAGGGTCAGCAGCTCAAATTTTAGCAGTAGGAGCAGCTATGATGATGTTAGCTAAATCTGTCGATATTCTTGTTAATGCAATGGTTAAATTAAAAGAAGCTAATGTCGGGTTAGAACAATTTGCTATCGTAGGTGGTACTATGATTATAATGATGGGTATGATGATACCGTTAATTGGTGCTTTAGGTGCGGTTGGTTCTGCTGTATCTGTACCACTATTAGCATTAGGTGCAGCATTTTTGTTGATTGGTGGAGCTATATGGTTGGCAACTCAAGGGTTTGCTGCAATGTTCGAAGCAATAGGACCAAATGGTGATAGTATAATGAAAGCCGGTTTAGGTATGATGGGAATGGCGGCGGGTGTTGCTGTTTTAACAACATCATTAGTTGCTTTAGGTTTGGCAGCACCGATAGTGGGTATAGGATTAATTGCTTTATGGGGGGCAACCGAATTATTAGTGGATACCGCAGAAAAATTAGAAAAAACAAATATAGGAACCTTAGTTAAAGATATTAATGCAATAGACAAAGAAAAATTAAGTATGTTAAAGAGTTTATTGTATTTAAGTAAAGAGGCAAAACCTATTGTTGTTAAATTCGAAGATCTTAAATTAGATGGTGATATCAAAATAAAAGGTGGTGGTGAAACCGTTACTATGATGATGCAAGAACCTTATTTATCAAAACTTAAAGATAAGATATGGGATGCTATGGAAAAAGGTAAAAGTGGAGGTAAACTATAATTGCTTTTGCTTGCTTAGCATTTATTATTTTTATATATTACTTATTATTTATTTAATGTTTAAGGCTTTATGCGCGAAATTTACTAATTAAATTTCAATAAGTAAATATTTATATAAAAAAGTTTAAGAATATGCCATACGCAATAAACCCGAATGATTATAATGTAGATTTTCTAAATACCAAGTTTATGGGTGATGTTACTTCATTAACCTATATGTCTTATCTTTTAGAAAAAAATATACCTGATTTACCAACACAATTAGTTAGTGGTCCATCTGGTAATTTTACAACAAAAAAAGGTGATGCTGGTAAATTAAAATCAATTAATTATGTTTCATTAAAGGACGCTGGTTCAATAGACGGGTGGTTTTTAGAAGGTAATTATTTTGTTAATACATATGACATTAGTTACCAAAACCCCTCACAAAATGTTGGTTCAAATCAATATGGACCTGAAACAATCGGTGCATATAACGAACCACAATTAATACCTTATGATACAGGTTTTATTCAATACCCAACCTCTGTTGGTGGTAATATAAACACGGAACTTAAAAACGAATTGTTAAATAAACAATTAAATTTGGGTCCTGGTAGTGCAATCGATTTTGATTCACCTTTAAACGATATTGCTAAGGAACGAAGAAAAGAAGAGACAATAAACAGAGTTAAATTAAATACCCTAAACCAAACTGCGGGTAAATTAAATATGGACCCTTTTGGTTTATTGGCTGGTCAAGATCTTGTTTTGAAGGATTATGATATTACTGTTAGACCTGGTTTTATTGGTAAATTGTTTAGTGTAGTTTCAGACATAACAAATGTTAATGCACCAACTAGTCCTATACCTGATGGTGCTTTTGGTAATTATGGTGAAGATGGTCCTGAAGAATATAGGGATTTGATGAAATCAACAGGTTCAGCAACAAAAGGTTTAATATTTGGTGCAATATCTAAAAACAAATATGGACCTATATTAGAAGAACCAAAAGGTAAATTAGCTAATTTTTTAGGTGCAAATCAAGCACCACAACCAAAAAAATATACCGACCCTTTAGATGATGAGTATAATAAAGAATTAAACGATGAAAAGGGTAAATCTAGTGCTGACAAAAAAAATAAAAAAGAAGGTGGTTTCATTAATAATTTATTAAAAAAGGTTGGTGTTGGTACTGAAAAAGATCCACAACCTTCTGAATTTAGTAATCCCACAATAGAAGAAGATAATATATCAAAAAATAGTACTTATGGTTTTGATAGTTTAGATAATGATTATACTAAAGATACATGGGACGGACCTGATGGACCGATAGGTACTAAAAAACCTATAGATATACAATCAACAAACCCAGTTGGTACCAAAAATGATGTTAAATCATACGATAAAAGTATGTATTGGGGTCAACAAACAACAAATCCATTTAAAAAAGGTATATTAAAATATACTCAAGATTTAATAAATAACTCAAAAACAAACAAACAACAAGATAAAGCTAGATTTATTGGTATTACTAACGATACTACTAATTTCGAAGAAAAAACCGGTAGACATAAGAACTACTCAATGGGTAACACTGTTAGAAGTGAAGATAGTAGTTTTTATTGTCGTTCATGGTCTGTTAGGAACCCTTATAGAAAAGTTAGTGATTTAATTAGACATGGTGTTGATAGTGGAAAACAAAGTTTAACAAGAGACGATTTTAATTTAAGTGTGTTAGGTAAAAATGGTTTTGTTAAAGTGGCACCTTATGTTACTGATGCAAACAAAAGAAGTGGTAGTAATAATTTAAATGGAGGGAAACTAATGTTAGGTGACCCAACGGTACAAAAATATATGTTATCTATTGAAAATTTAGCATGGCAAAATTCTGAACAAATGTTATTAGTACCACCATGTGAAGTTGGACCTAATGGTGGTAGAATTATGTGGTTCCCACCTTATGATATTACATTTACTGATAATTCTAGTATTAACTGGGACGCAACAACCTTTATTGGTAGGGGTGAACCTATTTATACTTATAATAACACAGAAAGGACAGGTACTTTAGGGTTTAAAATTGTTGTTGACCATTCTATGGCTGTAGCAACACTAAAAGAAAATGGTGCCGAAACGTTATATAGATATTTTGCGGGTTGTAGTGATATATTTGAGGCAGCTAGTGTTATATTACCTAAAGCTGATATTGAACAAACAAAGGTACAAGAAAAAGAACAATCTAATGATGAGCCAAAAACCTTTGAAACAACACCACCAACAAAACCTGAAATAGAAGAAGTTAGATTTTATTTTAGGAATGCTAGAAATTATTCTAGTGACCCTATTGGTACAAACATAGAAACAGAAACAAATGATGGATATTTAATGTCTGGTTCAGATCAAAGAAACCTTGATGGTATAGATAAGTTAGAAAAAATAATGGATTTTTTATTAACACCAGATGGTAAAAGATATAAAATACAAATTAAAGGTTTAACTAGTGAGGCTGGTACACCTAAACAAAATCAAGATCTTAGTTTAACTAGGGCTAATTCTGTTAAAGATTTTATCTACAAATCTTTAGTTTCAGTAGAAACAGGGGAACCATTAAAAGCAGAAAACCTAGGACTAGAAAAAACTTATCCAACAGAAACAACATGGAAAAATGATACAAAAAGATGGGAAGTTATTGCTGGTGGTGAAGGTATTAATTATTCAATAACAACAGACCCAAACACAGGTTCACAAAAACAAGTAAAAGACGATGATAAAAAATATGGTAATGCTGAACAAACGGTACCAGAAGCTGTTGATTATAGATCTGTTATTATTAAATTAATCTATGATGAACAAATAGATAGTTTTATGTTAGAATCTAAAAATACAGAAGAATTAAACGAATCTACAAACAACCAAACTCAGTCACAACAAGAAAAGAATGAAAAAATAAAAAATGAAGAAACAATAAAAAGAATAACGGAAAAATCTTTAGATTATTTATCTTGGGAGTGTAGTTATTTCGAGGAAATGGCACAAGACACACCTTTTGTTTATGAACAATTAACTGACAAGTTAAAATATTTTCATCCAGCTTTTCACTCAATGACACCACAAGGTTTTAATTCTAGATTAACATTTTTAAAACAATGTACGAGACAAGGACCTAGTATAGACGCTGGAGGACCAAGTAATTTAGCTTTTGGTAAACCACCTATTTGTGTTTTAAGGGTTGGAGATTTTTATCACACAAAAATTGTTATAGATTCTGTTAACTTTACTTTTGACCCACTACTATGGGATTTAAACCCTGAAGGTATTGGTGTACAACCTATGGTATGTACTGTTGATCTTAACTTTAAATTTATTGGTGGGTCTTCATTGGGTGGACCAATATCACAATTACAAAATGCAGTTGGTTTTAACTTCTTTGCGAACACAGGTTTATATAACCCTAGAACATTATTTTCATCGGTTGAAAAATATAATGTAACTAAACCAGATTCTAATAATGGTTTACCTACTGAAATAAGTGATTTTGAAATAAATTCTGTTGGTTCTGGTGGGTCTAAAAAATTCGGTTATGGTGCTTACATATCACCTAATGTTGCACAAGATGAAAATGGTAAATTTGTTAAAGAGGGTGATATTATAACACCACCCAAAGATACAAGTGAAGAAAAGGTTAAACAAGACCAAGCAAAAGATGGTACTCAAAAGAAAGATGCTGAAATGCCACCTGAAGAAAAACAAAAAGTTGAAAACACTGACCCTGACACTAAAAAGAATAAACCAACTGAAGTTATAATAAATAAAGAACAGGATTATATTAGAATTGATTTAGATTTTTTATATAATAAAATGAAAATTAATAAAGGAGCTAAAGCTTTTGTTTATGAGGGTGATGATTTTATAAGTATAGATGGTGTTAAGGTATATAGAGATGATAAACCATCACCAACAATAGGTAATGGTAAGATTTTATGTACTGGAGCTAGAGCTGTTTATTTTTATACTAGTATAGTAGAAGGAGGTTTCAAATATGTGGAAGGTTTTGATAAAGACGAAATAGTTAAAACACTTAAAGAAACATTCTGTAAAATAGAAGGTGATTCATACAATGGTATTAAAGAAGGTGTTATTAGAAAAAGTAAAAGTTAATAAAAATAGATATGGCAAAAAAATATTTTGATAGATACAAAAGTTTTAGAAAAAATGGTGAAGTTAAAACCTTACCATTTATTAGATTAAAAACAAAATCTAGTGATAAAAGAGTGGTAACCGACAATAAAACAAGGTTTGATAAGTTGAGTCAATTGTATTATGGTAATCCATATCATGGTTGGTTAATATTACAAGCAAACCCAGAATTTGGTGGTTTAGAGTTTGACATTCCTGAAAACACCATTATCATTGTGCCATTCCCCCTTGACGCTTCTTTGGAAGATTACCAAAACCAAGTGGAACAATATAAACGATTATACGGAGAATAATAAAAATATATTATGAGTTTTTTTAATGAAGGACCACAACCAAGCATAAATTCAAACAATGGGGTTAGGTTTATAGACCCAAACCCAACAAACCAAACGGTTAATCATGAAGATTTGGTTATGTATGTAAAATTGATTGCTAGAAGTAAGGGTAGAAGTATTGTTACGGCAGATTCATCAGAAGATGACCTAAATGGGGAAGATGTTTTTTCAAACGTTGTTGCTGAAACAAATTTTACTTATCCTGAAGGCAAAAGTTTTTTAGATACTAGTTGGACTAATATTGGTGGTGGTAATATTAACTTGGGTGAAAACTTAGGGACTTTTGGTATTACAAACATTAATATCGAATTTAAATCTAGTTTTATGCCACAAATCACAATAGATTTTGTGGATGTCCGTGGTTCTGCTTTATTTGAACAAGGCCCATGTTCACCTTATTCATTCTTTTTCCATTTACCTTACCCTGTTTTTGAATTAACGGTTAAAGGTTATTATGGTAAACCTGTTACATACACATTAGCCTTAACAAAGTTTAACACAAAATTTAATGCTGAAACGGGTAACTTTGAATCAAAGGGTGATTTTGTTGGTTATACTTATGCTTTTTTAGCTGACTTACCTTTAGGATATATAATGGCATCAACATATATGGTTGGTGGTACAGAAATTTTAGCTCAAAAATGGGAAAAAGTTGTAACAAAACAAAATCAGGAAGGTAATGTAGATGGATCTAAACAACTAGACCCAAGCAAACCCTTCACAATTTTTGATATGATAGTTAATTCAAAAAAATTAGAAACTGAATTACCTAAATATAACAATGATGTTGGAATTAAACAATTATCACAATTATCTAAATCTAAACAAGCTTTAAATGACTTAAAACAAACACTAACAGAATACCAAAGAAAAATAAAATCTATTAGTGGTATGAAGGTAAAAGAAGGTTCTGGTGGTAAAAAAACTAAATTTTATAGTGATAATACAGCTAACATAGAAAAGGTAAATGAGCAGAATAAAATATATATAGCATCAACACCTACTGACTCTAACACGTTCAGTGCTGGTAAAATTAGTTCTAAACAAAATATCACTAATAGTTATTTAAAATTAGCTGATGAAATAACTGAACTAGATATAACATTTGATGATATTAAAAATAATTCCTCAGGTTTTTTTGATAGTAATACTAATGAATATTATATAGATACAGAAATTTTATTAAATAAAATAGAAACAAAAACTAAAGAGGTTGACGACAAATATAAAGCAAAGAAAAAAGAAGTACAAGGCCAATTAAATGGTGTTGTTAGACAAGAGTTAGGTTTTTGGCCTAGTATTAGGAATGTGTTTACAATATTAACCACAAATACTGAAGTATTTTTAGAATTGTTGGCAAATACTTCAGCTGAAGCTGAAAAATACCACAAAGACGAAGAATTAGATGGTATTCCTTTGTTAGAAAACAAAAACAAAACACAAGGGTCACAATCATCAACCGAAACAAATAAAGTAAAAATATACCCTTGGCCAACTTATTATGGAGATGAAACTTTGGGTGGTGAAACACAAAAAAATGAAGTTGAAAAATATCCTGGTGTTAACACAAACTTATTGGGTTGGCCTGAAGTTAGATTTGTTGAAGATTTTGTTAATGCTTTAACAAAATTAAGATCAGATTTGGATAGATTTGTTAGTGATGACACACAAAACGAACCTGGGTTTGATAATTTCGTACCTATTACTGCTTATGAAACACATGTAATGGGTGAATCTAGAGCACCTAATAGGTGGATTGGTATTGAACAAGGTATTAAAGGTTTAAATAACTTGGATTCCGTGTGGTGTTTAATGGGTGAAACCGCTTTTTTATTGGGTGATTATAGTATGATTAATAGTTTATCGGTATGGAAATCACAATTAGGGTTTGATAATACATGGAGTAATACTAATGGTCCTGATAGATTTGGAAGTAATCCTTCTATAGATACAACTAAATCAAATTTAGGTAGATGGGGTGATAAAGGTTTTGATTTTACTCAAAGTAATTTTGATACAACATCTGGAACATTTAAGGGTAAAATAAGTCCTACAACTAAAGCTAGAATGGAACAATGGGGTAAAGTTGATGCATTAAACATGTTGTCTACATTGGGATCTGATGAACAAAATGAATTGTTAATACAAATACGGGGTGCTATTGAATCTGGAGATAAGGCAACAATTAAAGAAAATATTAAACAAGCTTTAAAGAAAAAATATAAAGAAAATTATAAAAACAGAAAATGGTCTGATTGGAAAACTGATGTTACTAAAGATTTGGGTTTATCATCAGAAGATTATATCTCTAAACAAAACGTATGGGATGATGCTTATAGTTATGTTACGACTAATCCTATTTTATCTTTAAGATTTGATACAAATAAAGGGATTCCGTTAAACCATAGTTCATTATTAACCTCAACAATGGTACACCCAAACCCACATAATAACTTAAATAGTGGAGTTAGGTTGGTTGATAATGGTGTAATAAATAGTAGAGAAATTAATTTTGATACAACATTAATAGATACATTAAAAAAACGTTATAACGAATATTTTGGTGAAAATAATAACACAACCACTGATACAACAACTGGTGGGACAGGTAAAGATAATACAACCCAACAAAGTATATATAACAATTCTATTAGTAAATTAGTATTAAAAAACAGACCTAACCCTAAAAACACAGAAAATCATACAAAACAAAAACCCGAAACAAAAGTATCACCTTATTATGGTTATATTGATGGTGATGGCATTTCTATCAATAAAAATTTAAATATTTTATCTTACGATTTTGGAAAATTTAGGACAATGTTCTATAAAACATACGAAGATGCTGTAGGTTTAAGTGATAGTAATCAAATTATATGGGATTTAGGATCACCTAGATTTATTATAGACACAAAAGAAAATAAGAGACAATATTACAACAATTTTATTAGTTCTACTGATGTTAATGGTGCTGCGGACGCTTTTGTACAAACACCTTTATGGACATTAAATTACCCACCATATAAGAACCCATTACATGGAGTATCTACCCTTATAGGTATGGATGAAATTGTCAATATAAATATTCAAACTAAGAAACATTCAAAAAATGACTATACAACAGAACTGATTAATTTAGAAAACGGTTTTGGAAATACAACCAGAAATTTTGCCACATGGTGGGGTTTAAATCAATACTACACTAATAAACAAGATGTTAGTAGTAATAAATATTTATTACCTTTGGCTTATCTAACTGTAATGTCTTTTGGTTTTGATTCAACATATAACCTTAGACAAAAAACTGGACATTATATACCATTCGATGGTTTAAAATCAACATCTACTAGTTCATTTAGTAATTTTACACATTCACATGTTGTTGCAGAACCACCTAAATCTTGGTTATTGTTATTGGGTTCTATTTTGTGGAGAGCAAAAGAGGGTGGACTTTTAAATAACCAATATGATAATTTAAAATACACAAACACCGGTGGGTGGAATAGTAATGATTTATCTGTTGGTGCTAACGATGATAACGATCCTGTATGGTTTTTCCATACACCTTTATCTAAACCATGGTGGTTGGGTGGTAGTGTATTTGCTATAAAAAATAGTACACCCTTAGATAAAACAACTTATGAAACTAGTCTAACTTGGAATAATGGTGTGACTCCTAAATACCAAAGAAGGTATGTAGGATATGATAAGGTTAGAAAAATAGATAGATGGACTTCGACTGTTGGTGATAGATTATATAATAAAAATGTACA
>Ga0070745_1001174_pt1 | contig 14738 bp, 14 predicted proteins | sample VirMetDEL_Mar_4_FD_77438 | JGI IMG/M metagenome (GOLD analysis project Ga0070745, IMG submission 77438) | Aqueous microbial communities from the Delaware River and Bay under freshwater to marine salinity gradient to study organic matter... | ecosystem: Environmental > Aquatic > Marine > Coastal ...
AGGGTCGAGAAGTCGATCGACATCTTCTCCGCCCTCGCCAGTGTTTGACTTCGCTCCAAGCTGGTTCATAGCAATCGCGAGAGTTGTGTGCGCTTCTTCAGAGATCGAGCCATAGCTCATAGCCCCGGTAGAGAAACGCTTGACGATGGATGCAACAGACTCGACTTCGTCGATCGGGACGGGAGGCCGTGGCGACTTGAACTTGAACAACCCGCGCAAAGTCATGAGCTGTTGTGCTTGTTCGTCGACGAGTTTTGTATAGTCGCGGAAGATGTCATAGCGGCGGTTTTTCGTCGCGTGCTGAAGTTTGAAGACAGTCTCAGGGTTGAACAAGTGAGGCGCACCATCACGGCGCCACTGGTATTCCCCGCCAGTTGCCAGCCGTTCGTGCGCGCGCACAACCAAATCTTCAGGGTACGCAGCGTCGTGCCGTGATTGGTTCTCCGAGGCGATGACGTCAATTCCAACTCCACCCAGTTGGCTCCTCGTGCCGGTGAAGTAGCGATCGATGAACTCGGCGCTAAGACCAATAGCCTCAAAAGCTTGCGCACCCGCGTATGAACTCACGACCGAAATGCCCATCTTGGACATGATCTTGAGTACACCCTTGCCGAGAGCCTTGATGACGTTGTGCACAGCGTCCTCGGCCGTGATGCCCGTAATGATCCCCTGGCGCACCAAGTTCTCACAGGTCTCCATGGCCAAATATGGGTTAATAGCCGAAGCGCCATATCCGATCAGCAGCGCAACGTGGTGAACTTCGCGTACGTCGCCAGCTTCAACAATCAAACCAACTCGAAGCCGCTTCTGTTCGCGCAGCAAGTGATGGTGAACTGCAGCAACCATGAGCAACGAGGGAATCGGAACTTGGTCTTTGTTCGAGTCGCGATCCGACAGGATGATGAATCGAGCACCCTCGTCGATCGCACGGTCGACTTCCGCGTACATAGCTTCAAGTCGCTTTTCCATAGCGTCGGGGCCGTGGTCAAAGTTATACAAACCTTTGATGATGCGAGTCGAACGAACGCCAGACTTTGCGTCGATGTGCTGAATCTTCGCCAACTGATCGTTATCGATCACCGGGAAGTCGAGCACGACTTGCCTGGCGTGTTCTGGAGTCGCTGCAAGTAGATTGAGCTCTGGCCCAAGCCCCGTGCTCATCGACGTGACTACAGACTCCCTGATGGAGTCGAGCGGCGGGTTCGTTACCTGAGCAAAATTCTGTGTGAAATAGTCAAAGAGCAACCGAGGGCGCTCAGAGAGCACAGCGATGGGAGCATCCGAACCCATGGCTCCTAGCGGTTCAGCACCAGTACGTCCCATGGGCTCCAAGAGGATACGCACTTCTTCTTCGGTATAGCCGAAAGTTCGTTGGCGCCTGATGACCGATGAGCCCGTGTGGACGATGTGCTCCCGCTCGGGAAGATCAGCCAAGTGGATGCGAGTTGACTCGAGCCATTCCGCGTACGGTTCTGCGGCCGCAAGCTCAGCCTTGATGGTGTCATCTTCGATGATCTGGCCGGCAACAGTATCGACGAGGAACATCTTTCCGGGGCGCAAACGGCCCTTTCGGACAACACGGCTTGGCTCGATGTCGAGAACACCAATTTCGCTAGCAAGAACGACAAGCCCGTCGTCGGTTACGAGGAAACGTCCCGGACGCAGGCCATTACGGTCGAGAGTCGCCCCAACGAGCGAACCGTCCGTAAACACGAGTGCTGCTGGGCCGTCCCACGGCTCCATGAGCATTGCGTGGTACTCGTAGAACGCCTTGCGAGCAGGATCAATGTCTGTTTGGTTCTCCCACGCCTCTGGAACCATCATCATGATTGAGTGAGGCAGTGAACGGCCCGTCAAACTTAGTAGCTCAACAACCTCGTCGAACGATGCCGAGTCGCTTGCCCCTGGAGTGTTGATCGGAAGCAAGGGAGCAACGTCTCCGATGAGATCAGACTCGAGCTGAGACTGGCGGGCGCGCATCCAGTTACGGTTTCCCTGAATCGTGTTGATTTCGCCGTTGTGCGCAATCATGCGGAATGGCTGAGCGAGCGGCCACGACGGGAACGTATTTGTTGAGTAGCGCGAGTGCACGAGAGCAAGCTTCGATGCGAAACGTTCATCTGAGAGGTCCGGATAGAACGGCTCAAGCTGAAGAGTCGTAACCATTCCCTTGTACACCAGGGTGCGGCACGACAACGAAGGGAAGTACGCAGCTAGTTCGCGCTCAGCACGCTTGCGAAGTCGGAAAGTCTGGCGGTCGAGATCGATTCCAGAGTGCGAGTTGCCTTCTGCGTCCTTCCTCATGGACTCAACAAACAGCTGCTCAAAAACTGGCATTGCTGCGCGAGCAAGATCGCCGACCTCGTTCTCACGCACAGGAACGTCGCGCCAGCCGATGACACTCAGCTGCTCTTGTGCAGCGATCTTTTCTATGCCGTCTTTGAGGAGTGCGCGCTCTTCATCGTCAGTCGGCAAAAAGGCCATACCAACCGCGTAACGACCCATCGCGGGAAGTTCGAAGTCGACAACAGCCCGGAGGAAGACATCGGGAATTTGCGTGATGATTCCAGCACCGTCGCCAGTACCTGCGTCAGAGCCGATTGCGCCACGATGTTCGAGATTGCGCAAAGCGTCGAGCGCGGCCGAAATGATGTCATGCCCCGCTGTTCCGCGAAGTGTTGCTACCATCGCGAGCCCGCACGCGTCTTTCTCATTGCGCGGGTCGTAGAGGCCCGTTGCGGCAGGGATCGACGAAAAACTATCGAAAGCTGAAGTTTTCATTGCTGGCGTGAGAGCCATGGATAACCGTCCTCACAAAAACGTGGTGCGTGTGGGACGACGATGGCCCATCAAATGGTTTAATCGCCCTTGCGTGAGGACTTGGTGCCTGTACCGCTTGTGGCGGCCCCGCTCAATGCGGAGTCTTCGGTAGCTAGGACGGCTCCATCGCCGGACTCTTCGCTCTCCGAATAGGTCTCGGCCGAGTCTACAACAGGAATGTCGGGCACCCATTCGCGACCCGGCACGTATGGGCTCGGTTCGCTTCCGGTGTGACGTCGTGACTGCACGTACAGAATGATGAGGCCGACAGCAATTGCCACGAAAGCAGCCCATACGTTCGTGCGAATTCCGAAGAAGATCTCACTGGGATCAATGCGAATGGACTCGAACACCGATCGGCCCATTCCGTACCAGATGAGGTAAACAGCAAACGTTTTGCCCCATTGCAAACGGAAACGGCGCTCAAGATAGAGGATGACCGCTACACCAACAAGGTTCCACACAACCTCGTAAAGGAAGGTCGGGTGGAAGAGAGTGCCTTCGGGCAATCCCGGGGGGAAAGCTGGGTTGCTCGATTCGATTTCCAGCCCCCACCACGCGTCGGTGGGAAGCCCAAAGAGTTCGTGGTTGAACCAGTTGCCAAAACGCCCAAAGGCTTGAGCGAGAAGAATTCCGGGGGCTACAACGTCAGCGAAGGTCCAGAATCGAACACCGGCGATCTTACAAGCAATCCATGCCCCAACAGCTCCACCAATGAGCGAGCCGAATATGGCGATTCCACCGTTCCAGATCGCAAAGATCTCAAGAATGTCTTTTCCCTCGCCGAAGTAGTCATCGGGGTGAGTGAGCACGTGGAATATTCGAGCACCGATGATTCCGAAGGGCACAGCCCAAATCAGAATGTCGAGCAAAACGCCCGGCTCTCCCCCACGCTTAGTCAGGCGGCGATTAGCAAGAAGAGTCGCAACAACGATTCCCGCGAGAATGCACAAAGCGTAGGTGCGGATGTTGAGCACTGTGTCTGGCCCGAGGAACTGCAACCACTGCCCGATCGGGATGACAAAACCCTGCCACGTATCAAGGTCAGGACTGGGGATGCTGAGGGGGGGAAACACTCGCTGGTCACCTTTCGGGCGCAGTTTGAAGGGGTGGAACTAGGTAAGCCTAGTGCCCTCAGCCAGTGCGGCAGCCGTACGCGCAAGAGCGTCGACTCCCCCATCGGCAAGAGCCTTGACGAGAACAGAACCGACAATCGCTCCATCGGCGTATCCAATGATCTCGCGCACTTGTTCAGGTGTGGAGATACCAACCCCGACACACGCGCTCGTGGAACCAGCTTCGCGCAAGCGGCCAACCAAGGTCCTGGCAGCGGCATCGAGATCCGCTCTAGCGCCAGTGATTCCCATCGTGGAGACGGCGTAGACGAAACCACGACACGCGTCAACGGTGCTGGCGAGCCTGTCGTCGGACGATGACGGCGCTGCAAGAAATACGCGATCTAGTCCCGTCCGTTCTGACGCGGCAAGCCACGCAGCCCCCTCATCAGGAATGAGGTCAGGCGTAATAAGCCCGGCACCTCCAGCAGCCACGAGGTCGTCCGCGAAACGATCGACTCCATACTGGACGACTGGATTCCAGTAAGTCATGACCAAAATGGGAGCGTCAACGCGCGCTGTAATCGCCGCTACAGCCTCGAAACCATGTTTGAGCTTGAATCCAGAAGCTAGAGCTGCTTGCGTCGCTTCCTGGATCACCAGGCCGTCCATGACGGGGTCGGAGTAGGGCAAGCCAAGTTCGAGAATGTCGAAACCGTTTTCGACGAGAGCAACTGCAGCCTCGACGCTCGTTTCTAGATCGGGAAATCCGACAGGCAAATAGCCGATAAGGGCACCAGAGCCCGCAGCTTTTCTCGCGGCAATTGTCGCCTCAACTCGACTCGTCGTTGCACTCACTCGTGACCGTCCAATAATTCGAAGTATCGCGCAGCGGTTTCCATGTCTTTGTCGCCTCGACCACTAAGGTTCACGAGAATGCACGCGTCCGGGCCAAGTTCCTTACCCAGTTTGATAGTTCCTGCGAGGGCATGCGCGGACTCGATGGCGGGGATGATGCCCTCGGTTCTACTCAGCAGTCGCAAAGCCTGCATGGCCTCGTCGTCGGTAATCGGCACATAGTGGGCGCGGCCGATGTCATTGAGCCATGAATGCTCCGGTCCAACTCCTGGGTAGTCGAGACCGGCAGAGATCGAATGGGACTCGACGGTTTGACCGTCTTCATCTTGCAACAAATAGCTGCGAGCTCCGTGGAGCACTCCCGGTCGACCACGAGTGATTGTTGCGGCGTGGCGCTCGGTGAGGTGTCCGTCTCCCGCTGCCTCGTAGCCGTACAGGGCAACGTCGGGATCGTCGAGGAATGCGTGGAAGATGCCCATCGCGTTGGACCCTCCGCCGACACACGCAGTCACAGCATCCGGAAGCTTACCTGTGAGCGCAAGTACTTGCTCGCGGGCTTCTTCACCGATGATCTTCTGCAGATCGCGCACCATCGCGGGGAATGGGTGCGGTCCAGCGACAGTTCCAAAAATGTAGTTGGTGTGCTCGACGTTGGTTACCCAGTCGCGCATGGCGTCGTTAATGGCGTCTTTGAGGGTTCGCGAACCCGTAGTTACTGGAATGACCTCAGCACCGAGCAGTCTCATTCGAGCGACGTTGAGAGCCTGCCGCTCGGTGTCAACCTCACCCATGTACACGGTGCACTCAAGACCGAACAGAGCGGCTGCTGTAGCGGTAGCTACGCCGTGCTGCCCGGCACCGGTCTCTGCGATCACTCGCTTCTTGCCGATTCTCTTCGTGAGCAAAGCCTGACCGAGCACATTGTTGATTTTGTGTGAACCTGTGTGGTTGAGATCTTCACGTTTCAATATGATTCGTGCACCGCCGGCGTGCTCTGCGAACCGCGGCACCTCGGTGATGATTGACGGCCTGCCGCTGTACGTGCGGTGAAGTTCATTGAGCTCTGAGCGGAACGTTGGATCAACCTTCGCCGCTTCCCAGACAGCAGACAACTCGTCGAGCGCGGCGATGAGAGACTCGGGAACGAATCTCCCTCCGAACTCTCCAAAGTAGGGTCCAGTTTCTTCGCGTAGAGCCATTAGCTTCCCAAAAATTCTGTCAGTGTAGCGATGGGGTCTCCTGTAACTAGGGCTTCCCCGATGAGTACAACGTCAGCACCAGCGGCGCGATAGTGCGCGACGTCTGCTGGAGTTTTGACCGCCGATTCGGCGATGCGGATGACTCCAGCGGGAATCGAATCTGCGAGCGAGCCAAACAGATCCTGATCAAGCTCGAATGTGCTGAGGTCCCTTGCATTCACACCGATAAGTTGAGCGCCAAGGGCAACAGCACGATCAACCTCTTCAGCGCTATGAGTCTCCACGAGTGCCGTCATGCCGAGCCCGTTGATGAGTTCAAAGAGCTCCGCAAGCACAGGTTGTTCGAGGGCTGCCACGATCAAAAGAACTAGATCGGCACCAGCGGCGCGAGCTTCGAATACCTGGTACGGCTCTGCAATGAAGTCCTTACGGAGAGTTGGGATACTGACGGCAGCTCGAACCGCCTCAAGGTCGGCGAGGCTTCCACCAAACTTCCTCCCCTCGGTAAGAACACTGATCGCGCTTGCCCCGCCGGTTTCGTAGGAAACGGCGAGAGCAGCGGGGTCGGGAATGTCCGCGAGAGCACCACGTGACGGGCTGGCTCGCTTCACTTCGGCGATGATCTTTACACGATCGGCTGGCGCGAGCGCAGCAAGAACATCGAGGGCCGCCGTGCGGGCCACAGCGGCAGCCTCCACCTCGGCTAGTGACAGAAGGGTCTTTCGCTCGGCTGCGTCAGCTAAGGCCCCCGCTACGAGAGAATCCAGCACTCTAGTTGTGTGCCTTCGGCGTGTAGCGGCTGCCGCCAACGCCATACCCTGCCTTGGAGAGCACCCAGCCGCTGAGAGCACCGACCACGAGCAAGCCCGCCGAAGCGAAAACAAGCCACGGAAGGTCGAAGAAGAATGCGACAGTGCCGATGGCGAAAGCCAACAGCATGATGATCACTGCTGTCCAAGCGGCCGGTGAGTTGCCGTGGCCGGGGTCAGACTCGATGCTCATGGTGCTCCAATTCCTGTGGTTTAGGTCTAGTCAATTCTAAGGGGATGCCGCGCTCAGGTCGGGTCGTTGCCTCCGGTGAGGGCATCCCAATCATCAACGGAGTTGTGTTTCTCGGTTGCCTGCTCGAAGCGGGCGGTTTGATACTTGCGGCTTGATCCCGGCCATACCCGCGCAGTTACTGCGATCAGCACGGCAAACACGGCGATAAGTACACCAATGACGACACTCAGCCACGGCCACGCAGTTTGTTCGGTACGCGAGACAACACCAGCAATCGAATCGGAGCCAGCGATTCCTGTCGCGACGGAGATTGCTGATGCGGAGGCTGCGATCGGGTCACTGATTGCTAGCCAAGCCGAAAGCACTACTGCACTACCGATGAAAAACTGAAGGATCGCAAGGATTATTCGGAAGATAACTCCGGCAATGCTCAAGGCGCCAATGAGAACGAGACCAGCCAAGGCCAGAGCCGACAACGCTCCGGCCGCGATATCGCCGCCAACGATGAGTTCTTGACCGTCGTCGAGCGCGATCGTGAACCATTGTTGAGTCCACGCGAGGAGAGTCACGGCGCTCAGCGCGGCACTCACGAGGATCAGCGAAAGTTTCAGTTTTCGAGGATTCACTTGACCCTCCGCATTCCATTGGCGATTGCAACAGCTCGAAGTGGGGCAGCGGCCTTATTGCGGGACTCTTCGTGTTCTGTAGCTGGGTCTGAGTCTGCGACGAGTCCTGCACCGGCCTGAACAAAGGCAGTATCACCAACGATTGTTGCGGTTCGGATGGCGATTGCCAGGTCTACGTCGCCAGCGAAGTCGAAGTAGCCGACAACTCCCCCGTAGACGCCACGCTGGGCTGGTTCAAGTTCGTCGATGATTTCTAACGCGCGAGGTTTTGGTGCCCCTGAGAGCGTTCCCGCCGGGAACGTCGCTCTAAATACGTCGATGGGGCTGAGGCCAGAGCGAAGGTCACCTTCAACACTGGAAACCAAGTGCATGATGTGGCTGAAGCGCTCCACTTGCATGAATTCGGTGACTTCAACAGAGCCCGGCTCACACACCTTCAAAAGATCGTTGCGAGACAAGTCGACGAGCATCAGGTGTTCAGAGCGCTCTTTGGTGTCGGCGAGCAATTCTTCAGCCAGTTCGAGATCGCGCTCCGGGGTCTGGCCGCGCGGTCGTGAACCGGCGATCGGGTGTGTAAACACTCGATTTCCCTGCACTTTGACCAGAGCCTCTGGGCTCGAACCGACGATGTGGTACGACTCTCCAGCTGAATCAGCAAGGCTGAGGAAGTACATATACGGGGATGGGTTGAGAGTTCTCAACACCCTGTAAACGTCAAGAGGATGCGCAGTTATGTGGTGGTCGAATCGCTGCGAGATGACCACTTGAAAGACGTCACCGTCGCGAATGAACTTCTTCGAACGTTCAATAGCCGCGTGATATTCCTGCGCGGTTCCGCGAGCCACCGGTTCTGGCGCTACCGTCAGATCGACAGTCGCCAACCAGGCTTCTGATGGCTTGGCAAGCTGAGACTGCATGTTATCGAGGCGCGCTTGAGCGGAATCCCATGCGTCGGCTGTGGCTTCCAGGCCGTCGCCGAGCGCTGCAGCAATGAGCAGTACGGTCCCATCGCGGTGGTCGATAACAACGAGCTCTGATACAAAACTGAGAGCTTGTCCCGGCACCGAGAAGTCCGCCGGCGGCACGTGAGGGAGGTGCTCGATCTGTCGAATAGCCTCCCAACCTATGAAGCCAACGAGTCCGCCCGTTAGCGGTGGGTGACCGTCGACGTGAGGCGTGCTCCAGCGGGCATGCAAGTGGGATACCGCGGCCAATGGCTCGGTCGGACAATCCTCGCCGAGCGCACGCGAAGCCGACAGACCATAGTCCAGCCAGGCCACACGATCCCCCGACTGTGTCAGAACACCAAAGCTCGAGACACCGACAAAGGAAAAGCGAGACCAGATTCCGCCTTGCTCTGCGGATTCCAACAAAAACGAACCGGGAGCTCCATCAGCGAGCTTCCGATAAATTCCAACTGGCGTCTCTCCGTCAGCGAAGAGCTCCCGAATAACAGGGACAACTTTGTGACCAGCGCTCAGCGAACTGTCAAAGTCAGCGCGAGTTGTGGTGCTTGTCATGCGGAGTGCCCTACGTGTGGGTGAAGCGGGTCGACATCAAAACAGGAGTGGGCGCCTGTGTGGCATGCGGGGCCAACTTGCTCGACGCTCACGATAAGGGTATCGCCGTCACAATCGAGTGCGGCACCACGAACATATTGGGCATGCCCACTCGTATCGCCTTTACGCCAATATTCATTCCTGCTGCGTGACCAGAAAGTCACTCGACCCTCGGTGAGAGTGCGCCGAAGCGCTTCATCATTCATGTAGCCGAGCATGAGCACCTCTTTGGTATCCCACTGCTGAATGATTGCTGGGATGAGTCCGCTTTCGGCGAAAGCCACACGCTCGACAACAGCGTTGACACTCGCTGAGGTAAGTTCTTTGGTCATCGCACTTCCTCCCCTGCAGCAGCAATAGCTGCCTTCACATCTGCCACGGTCAGTTCGCCATTGTGGAACACCGAAGCGGCAAGAACTGCATCCGCACCCGCGGTGATGGCAGGGGCGAAGTGCTCGACAGCGCCCGCACCGCCACTGGCGATCACGGGGACGCGACTTATTGCTCGAACGGCTGCAACGAGTTCGAGATCGAAACCATTTTTTGTACCATCGGCATCGATTGAGTTCACGAGCAACTCGCCCGCGCCACGCTCGATCGCTTCCGCCGCCCACGCTAGAGCATCCAACGCAGTCTCGGTGCGTCCACCGTGCGTTGTCACGACAAAACCGCTCGGCGAAACACTGCTGCGTTTGACGTCGAGACTCAACACGACGGCTTGAGCCCCGAACCTGTCTGCGATCTCATTGATGAGATTCGGCCTCGCAATAGCCGCACTGTTGACTCCGACTTTGTCGGCGCCGCTTGCTTGAAGCTTGGCAACGTCGTCGGCGGACCGCACTCCCCCACCAACAGTCAACGGAATAAATACTTGTTCGGCCGTTGCCCGCACAACGTCGTACATTGTTGCCCTATTGTCGACCGTCGCCGTGACGTCGAGAAAAGTGATTTCGTCAGCGCCCTGCTCGTAATACTTTCGAGCGAGCTCTACCGGATCTCCCGCATCGCGAAGGTTCAAGAAGTTGACCCCCTTGACGACGCGACCGGCAGCGACGTCGAGGCATGGGATGACTCGCCCTGCAACACTCATGAGCGATCGCCCACTCTAGATTCTGGCCGCGTGGATGGAGCTGACCAGAATGGCACGAGCGCCGAGAGCGTACAACTCGTCCATAACATGGTTGGTATCGGCGCGCTTGACCATGGCCCGCACGGCGACCCACTCGGGGTCGTGCAGTGGCGACACCGTCGGCGATTCTAGCCCTGGGGTTATGGCCGTTGCGCTCTCGAGCAAAGTAACCGGCACGTCGTAATCTACGAGCACGAACTGCCGTGCAACAAGAACACCCTGAAGTCTGCGCTGCAAAGTCGCAATCGCGGGCGACTCACCCTGAGAGCTGATGAGTACAGCAGACGATTCGAGAATGACGGGACCAAAAATCTCCAGACCCTGAGCGCGCAAAGTCGAGCCTGTGCTCACCACGTCGGCTACAGCGTCGGCAACGCCAAGCTTGACGGCCGATTCGACAGCTCCGTCCAGAGAGACAAGCTCCGCCGTCACACCGTGCGTGGCGAGGAAGTCACGCACGAGGCCAGGGTAACTCGTTGCAACACGAATTCCTTCTAGGTCACTCAAGGAATCGAATTGGCCTGCGAGTCCAGCGAACCTAAAAGTGGAGCCACCAAAGTCGAGGCTCGCGATCTCTTTCGCAGGCGAACCAGAATCAAGCAAGAGATCCCGCCCGGTGATGCCAACATCCAGGGCGCCTGAGCCCACATAGGTGGCAATGTCTCGAGGGCGCAAATAGAAGAACTCGACGTCGTTTCTCGGGTCAACTGCGCTCAAGGCGCGAGGGTCTCGCCGGCCGGTATACCCGGCCTCAGCGAGCATATCTGCCGCTGTTTCGCTCAGCGAGCCCTTATTGGGCACTGCAATTCTCAGCATAAAAACGCTTTCTGGGAGTAACGGATTCGTCAACAACAACGTTTACAGATGTCGGTAAACGTCTGCCGTAGTTAACCCTTTAGCGAGCATGAGTACTTGAAGGTGATACAACAATTGCGAGATCTCTTCTGCAGTCTCGGCATCGGATTGAAATTCGGCCGCCATCCATACTTCGGCGGCTTCTTCGACAATCTTTTTGCCGATGGCATGTACACCGGCGTCTAGCTCAGCAACAGTGCCAGAGCCCTCGGGGCGTGACTGTGCCTTAAGGCTTAACTCAACAAAGAGTTCGTCGAAGGTTTTCACCCCTCAAGGCTACTAGCCATTCGCACCTCGGTGTGCCCATGGGAACGGCAACGATCACACCGAACATGAGCAACGGCCGCGAGTTCAACAATCGAACTCGCGGCCGCAAAAAATACCTGTGCTCAGAGGGCCCCTACTTGGTGCCCAAGAGGTCGATAACAAAGGTCAAGGTGCGACCGGAGAGGCGGTGTCCGCCACCCGCAGGGCCATATGCGAGGTGAGGCGGGCAAATCAGTTGACGACGGCCGCCAACCTTCATCCCCGGGATGCCCTGCTGCCAGCCCGCGATGAGGCTGCCGAGCGGGAAGTTGATCGACTGGCCGCGGCTCCAGCTTGAGTCGAACTCTTCGCCCGACTCAAAATCGACACCCAGGTAATGAACGTCGACGGTCGCTCCGGGAGCGGCTTCTGCTCCCGTGCCCTCTTCGATGTCGATGATTACGAGTTCAGTGGGCTCTGGGCCCTCATAAAACTCGACTTCTGGTTTGGTCTTCGGTGAATCTGTCATGACCATAGTCAACCAGATAGTTGAGCGTGGTCTGGCGAAGACCACACACCGCTAGTGGATATGTGATTGCGCTGCTGAACGCAGGGCGGCGATCTGCACTGAAGGATCTCCGCGGAAGACGCTCGAGCCGGCGACAAAAGTATCGGCTCCGGCTTCAGCTGCTATGCCGATAGTTTCTTCGGTTATACCTCCGTCGACTTGGAGCCACACGTCAAGTCCAGTCTGAGCGACAGCTTTTCGAAGAGCCACAATCTTGGGCATAACTTCTGGCATAAAAGCTTGCCCACCGAAACCTGGCTCGACGGTCATGACCAGAATCTGATCGAACTCTGGCAGTAGCTCGAGGAACGGTTCCACTGGCGTGCCCGGCTTGAGTGCGAGACCTGCGCGAGCCCCAATGTCGCGCAAGCGCCTCGCAAGAGCGGTGGCATCCTGCGCCGCTTCCGCATGGAAGGTAACCGAGAATGCGCCAAGCTCTGCATAACCGGGAGCCCACCGGTCTGGGTCATCAATCATTAAATGTACGTCGAGCGGAATCGTCGACAACTCTTGGAGGCGCTCGGTCATGGCCATTCCAAAAGTCAGGTTCGGAACGAAGTGGTTGTCCATGATGTCAACGTGTACGAGGTCAGCGCTACTGATCCGAGATAACTCGGTTTCGAAGTTGGCGAAGTCTGCGGCAAGGATGCTGGGATTGATTCTCACGGACATAGTTCGACTCTACAGAGCGGGTTTGGTCAGCAACTGGATGAACATGGCATCGGTACCGTCTCGATGAGGCCACAATTGCACATGCATGGCCCCGTTCGGTTTTTCATCTGGATCCGCAAGGGCACGCGAGGTGACGCTAGCAAGAACCGCAGGGGTGTCCACGCGCTCAATAGCGGCGCCCCACTTCTTGAGAGTTGACTCGACAATGACCTTGGTTTCAGCAAGGTGTGGTGAACACGTCACGTAGGAGAGTATCCCGCCTGGCTTGAGCGCTCGAAGACCCGAATCGAGCAATCCTGCTTGGATCGTCGACAACTCAGCAACATCGCGAGGAACCTTGCGCCACCGCGCTTCGGGGCGCCGCCGCAATGCACCGAGTCCTGTACACGGTGCGTCAATCAAAATTCGATCAAATTCCTCGGGGTAACGGTCGCCGATTTCGGTGCCATCCAGCTCGCTCACTATTGGGGGCGAAGTGAACACAGCGAGAGCGTTCCTCACGAGACCGGCGCGAGCGGGAACTATTTCGTTGGCGATGAGTATGGCACCACTCTCGGCAGCTTCAGCCGCGAGCAGTGCGGCTTTGCCGCCCGGTCCCGCGCACATATCGAGCCACTTCTCACCCGTGATTGTGGGTCGTGCTCTGCTCAGCACTAAAGCGGCGAGGGCCGACCCTTCGTCTTGAACTCGAGCACGACCGGCGCGCACTGCCTCAATGTCCAGAGGGTCACCAGAATCGAGCACCGCGCCAACAGGCGACAGAGCGCTCGCATAAGCGTCGAGTTCGTCAACTGTGGAAAGTCCAGGTAGCGCGGTCAGGCTGACCCGGGGTGCAACGTTGTCGGCGGCAAGAAGATCGGCAAGTTCCTCAGCCCGGCCCTCAGCAGCAAGAGCTTGACGGAATGCTCGAACAATCCACACCGGATGCGAGTGCTCAATAGCTAGTCGCGAGTCGTCGTTGTGCGCACTCTCAAGCGCACGACTATGCCAATCTTCGACACTCGATCGAGTGATGGTGCGCAAAACGCCGTTAACAAAGCCCGCGGCAGATTGAGAGCCGACAGATTTTGCAAGCTGTACCGATTCGTCGACGGCCGCGTGCTGGGCCGTGCGCATTGACAACAACTGGTGGCAAGCGAGTCTCAGAACGTCGAGAATTGGTGGGTCGATCTTGTCGACGCTGCGCCCTGCAGCGAGAGCGATGACAGCGTCGTAAAAGCCTTGCTTACGCAAAGTGCCATACGTCAGTTCTGTCGCGAGGCCCGCGTCAGCGGTCGATAGTTTGGCTCTACCGAGCTTGACGGGCAACAACAAGTTTGCGTACGCGTCTGACTCGCGAACGGCCAGAATCACATCGAGAGCGATTCGTCTGGCCGGTTGAACTCCACTCATCGTTTCTCCCCCATCGTCTGTGTGGCACTCGAATTGACCACGGTTTGTGAACCCGGGGGCCTGCCTCGCCACCAGTCAGCTGCTGCCATAGCTTTTTTGCCCGATGGGTGAACCCGCACGACGTGAAGCGGAAACGAACCCGTGCCCACAAGAAGGCGGGATCCGGCGAGAGCGAATTCTCCTGGAGCTAGCGTCACGCCTTGGTCTTCGATGGTGGCGATCTCAAGCACCTTGATGCGGACTCCGTCCAGCATCGTTGATGCACCGGGTTCTGGTGTTACTCCGCGGACTCTGTGTGCGACATCCTGAGCGTCGTCGCTCCAGTCGATGAGTCCATCGGACAACGTAAGTTTAGGGGCGAGCGTCACTTCGCCCTGTTGTGGGGTCGCTCGAGCGGAGCCGTCGGCTATCGAATCTATAACTGATGTCAGAAGGTGTACACCAGAGTGGGCAAGAGACTCAAGAAGAGTGCCCGCGGTGTCCGTGCTGCTGATCGTGTGAGACAACTCGCCGAATACGTCCCCCGCATCCAATTCGGGAACCAGTTGGAACACGCTCGCACCAGTGATTTCGTCGCCTGCCATGAGTGCTCGCTGCACTGGGGCGGCCCCGCGCCACCTGGGCAATAGCGAAAAGTGTAGGTTTATCCAGCCGTGACGGGGCGCACTCAGCAATGGTTCTTTCACAAGACCGCCATAGGCGACGATGACACCAAGATCCGCCCCAAGCGCCACAATCTCGTCAGTTGCGTCTCCAG
>Ga0070745_1001177_pt1 | contig 14709 bp, 33 predicted proteins | sample VirMetDEL_Mar_4_FD_77438 | JGI IMG/M metagenome (GOLD analysis project Ga0070745, IMG submission 77438) | Aqueous microbial communities from the Delaware River and Bay under freshwater to marine salinity gradient to study organic matter... | ecosystem: Environmental > Aquatic > Marine > Coastal ...
CAATTTCAGCATTTCTCTTCACACTATCGGCGGTCCACTCTTCAGTGAGTTCGGTGGACTCTGTGTAGAACTTCATGGATGATACCTTGATGTTGTTTTCTTTGAATGCTTCGTCGATCATGGCAACGATGTCTCTATTATAACGCTTCTTATAGTCCTTTGCAAGTGGTCCAGGAGATGGAATCAAATCACCACCTCTACTACCAATCTCCCATATTCTTGGTCCTGCTTCATCTCCCTCGGAGACATCAAAATCTGAATCTTTCTGCTCTTGGTTGTCATAGAGATAATATGCTGTATTCAAAACAACACCAAGTTTAACACCATTCTTCATAATTTCGTTGTAAAGTTGTTTTCCACTGTAGCGACCCTCTTCTATGGACTCCTTCAGAATATCGGCACTAGTAAGAGTTGCACTCATGTCGGCCTGAGTAAAACTGACAATGCCATTTTCACGATAAAGGTAGTATCTTATTCTCGATGGACCCATTACAGGAGAGGGGTTTATTGCTGGTTTGAGGGTGATTTGTTCAGCGGATCCCTTCTTTGCTATCTTGATGACTTCAACAGCAAAAGGTTTTTCGTTGCGAGACATCGCAGATTTGTATGTTATTTTTATGATACTGCCTTTTCTCAACTTGTCAAAAAGTTTTTGCAGTTCGTCTTGTGGTAAACCATCACGCGAATATTCATTGAGTGATTGAGGAACCGTATTGATTCCCATTTCCTCAAGTGTATCGGAAACCAAACTTTTAGCGATAGAAGAAGATTCGTTCATTCTATACATTCCCTCCTTTGTTCTGCGATTTACGGTTTGAATTATCTTTCCACTTTGTTCCCACCACTCCAACACTTCTTTTATTACTTTTTCAATAGCAGAAGCGGAAGAATTCATTTCATCTTTCATGTGATCCAAGACATCCATGAAGGAAATGTCTTTGTTTTTTCTGACCACTTCCAACACCTTATCTCTTATTGTTTTTGATACTCGCATCGTTCTTCCTTTTGCAGAAACAAAGATTCAACTATTATTTATAAGATTCCATCATTGGGGTTGACCCAAGATTTTTTCGTGATATACTTCTTGAGAAAGGAAATCTACCATGCATAAGTATGTAATCGTAGCACCAGACGGAACACACTATTTTCCCTTTGAGGGTTGTCGCCTTCTGGAACTTCCCGAGTATCAAGATGAATATTTTGATATGGACGAATTTGTGGAACAAAACACAACAAACCTTGGAATGAAAATCACCGCCGAGTTTGACGACGGTGAAGTGGTTCATTCCTGATTCTTTATGTTTACTTCAATCTTGGTCTACGACGAAGATAATCCTTCTCGATCTCTTCACGAAGAGCCTTCAAGGATTCTTCGTTGTGACGAGCTAATCTGCATGTGTCCTTTGCTGCAAAGTAGGCAAGAATACTACTGAAGAACAGACAACTTCCCGCAACGATGAATCCTTTTCCAGTGGAATCTGAAAACTCATCGGACAAGAAGGAAAAGAGGCCGAGAGAATAAAACACGAAAGATGCGAATGAAGTTACAAGTGCGAAAGATTTGGTAAGCATGAGTTTCTCCTTTGAAAGAGTATTTAGTATGAAAGGAATCTTTGAAATGATGAAGAGAATTGTTGTTTTTGCTTGGTGTTTTGTGTTTGCATGTTCCCCGAAGGAAACGGTTACGAAAGATACGAATTCGTTCTTCGATTCTCCCTTCGGGCGAGAAACGAATCTGTTTCAGTTCACTCTTCGTTCCGATGGAGAAGACAATACATGGAAAGTGTTTGACATATCAAGAAACAATGTTCTTTCACTGGATTTCGTGGGATACCCAGAACCAAGTAGTGTAGTTTACTCATGGAGGGATGAATATGATAAAGAAATTTCTCGCAATTCATTTCTTCATAAAGACGAGGTTCTTGGGTTGAAAAGTGTATCGGTGTATGCTACGATATATGAGAAGAATGGAAGTGAACTTTCCAAATCTTTCAAGGACATCACCATTGAACCATACCAAACAAAAATTTCTCTCAAGGTGATTGATGAACGAAATCAAATCTTGGTGTTGTCTCTATATGACGCTACTCTCAGGCAAATGAACATTGAAGCCGAAGATTTTGACAGAGAAGATTATGAGATGATGAATGCTTGTGTTGAACCAGAATTCACCGGAGAGATGATGAATCCATATCCGTTGGTGGTTGGGGAAGATGAATTTGGTATTGTTGAAGAAGAAGTGGTCAATCCATATGGACAAGTTCTAAATTACGAATGGTATTTGAATGGGGAGATTGTTCCCGATGTGATGACATACAGATTTCCAAAATCACTGTTGAAAAAAGATGATGTTTTGAAAGTTTTGGTTTTTTCGGAGAATGTTCTTCCCATTGAGATGGTCATTGAATGGAATCAATCTTCATCCGATTCATAGACGATGTTGCATCTATTGAAAAAATCACTGGCATAGATGATGTCTTTCTTTGGTGTTATCACCAACCCACCGGCTGCTAATGATTTTGATGTGAGTTCATGGCAGTAGAATGAGTTCTCTTCTGATTTTTCAAACAGGAAGTCGTATGGTTTTCCGATTTGATTCTCGGCAAATGAAACGGCATTTATCACGTTTTGCTCGGTTTCGTATTTCGGCCGAAGAAGAATGAATCCTTCCGTGTCCAAGACGAAATCTAGAATGTCGTCACTCTTCACGCCTTCGGCGATGGAGTGGACGATTTTATCTTTGTGGGTCAGTATTCCCGAGTGTGTGTATTCGCCTTCTATGAAGATCGAATCCACATAGCAATCGTATTTTCGGCAGAGAACATCACCAGGTTCTGCTAGTTTCATCAACTTGCGAAAGTGTTTTGCTCTTGTAGCTGGTGGGTCAAAGTCTATTCTAAGATCACCAAACCAAGTCAGAAATTTCACCAACCATTTATATAAAAAACTTTTTCTTATTAGCTCTTTCATCTAAATGTATTTAGAGATAAATACGATAGCACACAGGAGAAAATTCCGATGAATGAAGAACTATCGAGTCGTTTGCGTAGACAAGAGTTTCAGAGAATGATGGCTCAAAAAAGTGGATTGGTGGACAACACCATCAACCCATACAAGAATCAGTTTGTTGACCCCCGAATAAGACTGAGGGACGAGAAGGGAACCGATACTAATCAACAAAATCAGAAGGAATCTCCTGATCGTTGACTTCCTTTTTTGGTGTTGGTGAGTCTTCGGGGAAGACCGGATCTAAAGGTTGACTTGATCTAAACAAAGAAATCAGTTGAGTCAACAATACCAAGCTGTAGAATCCAACAGGAGCGCCTAAAATGCCTCCTATGGTCATACTCCAAAATTTGGAAATGTCAAACCAATTGGACACGCCCCAACCAGCTAAACAACCCAAACCAGTTCCTATTCCAGCAAGTCCAAATAAAACATAAGTTAAAATTTTCATTCCCTTTACGTCGCCCATGTGTGACTCCTTCGCAAATTATTTAGGACTATAAATACTTGCGTATGAAAATCAAATTACTCGGTTCGGTCTCATAACTAACGAAACACCTTGACGCATTGCGTTCGGGTGTTTTTTTGTAGGGAGAATACATGGATAGAGAAGTTCTACTACTCAACTCATGTGAACAAGTATTGAAGATTATCTCTTGGAAAAAAGCAGTCAAGTTGCTTTTGACAGGAAAGGCGATTAAACCTCTCACACCATACAAGAAGACATATAAGATAAAAACCGCAAAGGGAAATTTGAAGATTCCTGCAGCGATTGTTCTTCTCCGTTTCTATGAACTTCCCGATATAGAACTCAAGCCTACAAGAAGAAACATTCTGAAGAGAGACAACTACACTTGTCAATATTGCGGACTTAAAACAAAAAACCAAAAGAACTTGACCATAGACCATGTTCATCCAAAATGCAAGGGAGGGGACAATGGTTGGACAAACTTGGTGACTGCGTGTAGAGAGTGCAATTCCAAAAAAGGAAATTCACTTCTCAAGGAATGTGAATTTGAACTCATAAAGAAACCCAAGAAACCAAAATACTATGCTCTTCATCTGACTGGATTGGATGAAAAAGGCAAGAAGTTGTGGAGTCGTTGGATCAATGTATAAAGGAGCTAGAGATGAAAACGAAATCCTTGTCAACAAGAAGATTTGTTTTTGGTATCGGCATGACAGACGGAACGTGGAAAACAGAATCAGTGGAATCTCTCAATGTCACTGAAGCTCAATTCAAAATATACAACATGTATCCAAGTGACGCACACCCAGACATTCTTTTCCGAGTATTCATAAAATCAGAAGATGAAGCCGCATAAATAAGGTTATAATCTTTGGTGAGGAAAAAAATGCGTAGATTCAAAACTCATGTAGAACTCAATGAAGCAGCAAGATCTCGCGGTGAAGAGATGGAACATGTTGTGATCGCTGCTTTTGAAGGAAAGAAAAGAAGTCCTGTTGGAATTCCAATTAGTGTTGGAAATCGCATACGAGATGAACTTCAAAGAAGATATCGTATCAGTGGTCCAGCAGAAAGTTTAGGTCAAGAAAACTTTCCCGTGACAGATGATTGGGCGAAGTTTTGGGCTCCTGCTTCTGTTCCTGGTTCCACAAGAACTCCAAAGACGGATATCATGCTTGGAAAACATAGGGTTTCCATGAAGATGGGTGCATCTCAATTGATGGGTGGTGGTGTCAACGAATCATTAGCGACATTCTATGCCGCCGCAGACAAGATTCGTGGTGCAAAAAGAAAGATGTTGACGGAAATAGAAACACAGATCAGCAATCTAGCTCCTGCATCAGTCGCAGATGGTCCTCTTGCTGGAGAAATCAAAAAAGGAAAAGACAAGGTGGTGATGGCTGCAAATGCTTCCCACAAGGTTCTTCAACAATTGATGAGAGAGACATTTGAAACAAGTCCAAATTTTGCTCAGTATTTCGTCCACGAAGCAATGAGTGGAGATGTGAAGTTTGGTTCTAAAAGTAAAGCAAGAGCAGATCGTGTGTTGTCAGTAAGTCCTGATGGCTCAAAGGTAAATTGGCATCTCATTGACGACGCTTCTTTTCTAGGAAATGTATCTTCACAAGCAAACGTCACAGTCCGTTTCAAAACCACTTCAGAAAAAGCTGGAGGCGGAAAAACTGGAAGATATAGATTTTGGTCAGTCGTCGCGCTCATCGTCAACAAGATGGACGAAGAGTTTACAGAATTTGAAAAACAAGCACCAACACTTTCCGAGGGAAAAGTGAAAGATGTTCTTTTGGGTATCTATGATAGACTCAAGAAGTTTGTCAAGGATGTTTGGAATGGGGTGAAGGAATTCTTAAGTGAAAGTTTGAAAAACATTTTAGAGTTTCTTGGAATGGAACCAGAAGTTTCCTTTAACGACAGAATTTCTTTTTGAAGAAAAGAAAAATCCTTTAGAGTTCCTTGACAACTCGTTTGTTGGGGATATACTTGTAGTGTTCATTGGGAATGGTTCTTCTTGGGGACGGTCTTCAAGAAAACCAAAGTTTACTTTATGGAAAGGATAAAATATGCCCAACACCAAGACTCGTAGCAACACTCGCACTCAGAGTAAGCAGGATTTCCGTGTTTGCGTGAATCCTGCGGATCTCGCAAACGCTCTAGCAAACGGAGTGAATGCTCTTGCAGCTTCTCTCGACGTTGCAGAGAATGCTGATGAGCAGCAGAGCATCTTTGCTCAGGCTCGTCAGATGCGAATCCTCGCTCGCGATGCAACGGTTCTTTCTCGCTTCGATCGCGCTGTTGCAAACAGTGATTTTGGAAGTGATTTCGTTGACAGTGACTACAACTATGGTCGCTGGATCAACGGCTGATAATTCATAAGGTCGGTCTCCTGAAGGTGGGGAGTGAGAGCTCCCTACCTTCATTTTCACATAGGAAACACATGCGTTCAATTCTACTATCCACAGCAATCATTCTTTCGCCTATGGTTTCTTTTGGCAATGTTCAAATTCCACCTCCAGTTGTGGACGAACAAAACGAAGCAGCCATACCTTTTCATTTGAATCTTCGGAATGTTTTCAAGAAGGAGTATCCTGTCATCTTAGAGGCGGCAAGGAGAAACGGAATTGTGTATGACGATTATGAGAATTTGGCAATTCTGTTTGCAATTCGCAAAGCGGAAAATGGTAGAAAGGGAATTGAGTTCGGAGTGATTTCCAATCCCAGAGCAATTGGTAAAGACTCAGAACCTTGGCAAATCACACTGGATCGTCAAGCTGGATGGGCAGCGGCGACCATCATGAAAAATCGCGAAAGATGGGCAAAAGATCCGAAGGAACAGATGTTTGTTGTTTTCCTTGCGAAACGATACGCTCCAGTTGGTGCTGACAATGACCCTGAAAACTTGAACAGGCATTGGCTAGGAAACGTGATGCGTATGAAGAATAGATACATGAAATTTGCTCCGAAAACAACGGAGGCAAAAGCATAAAGGAGTTCTCTAGATGCGAGAGGAAAAACTAAGAAAAGCAAATGACTATCTTATGTTTTTCATGGACGATTTGTGTGAATATAATTTTTCAAGGACGGAAGGCGAAACAAACGAAGAATGGGCAAAAAGAATCTACATGAAATCTTCTTCATTGAAAACGCTTGGAGAAGAATGTAGAAAGAGTATAATGATGTTGAACTGTTGTGAACAAGGAGTAACTCAATGAGTCTACCAGATGAATATGTTAACGCTCAGGAAAGAATTATCAACTACTTTATTCAGGGTAAGATGGATCGCAAGCTTTGGCCAAAGCATCTCATCAATGGCACTGAATTGAAGATGCTTTTTGAAGACAATGAAAACTTGAGGAATGAAAATGAAAGAATGAAGAAAACAATCAATAGTGTTGTTGACATCATCGTTGAATATGAAAATGAGATTGACAGTTCTTCATTATCACAAAAAAAATTCGCGGAATTTTTTGGCGATACTCTAAAGGAGACTAAAGTATGAACATTGAAAAGGATATTCTATATAAACTAAAGTGGTTCAACAACCCCGACAATCACAAAGGCACAGATACGGTAGCATGGATTCCTCGCAAGGTTCTGGCGGAAGCAATTTCAGAAATTAGAAACCTTCGTGAGAGGTCTGAAGTTCAGAATTATCGCTGAACATCATCAAGTCTTTCAACATATATACTATGCTTTTTTGAAAGCATAAAGGAGAGAATCATGCCAGAAAGACACGAAAACGAATTTGAAGAGGACTACGATAGTAGATTTGAAGAATTTGGAATGGACGATGAGTATGATGAAAAAAAACCTTTTTCGGAAGAAGATGATGATGATGACGAAGACGATGATTACTCATATCCTATAGACGAAGATGATGATTTTCTTGATGATGAAGATGAAATTGATTGGGACTCATTTGATTTTGAAGACGACTAATGTCTAGACAAGAATATGAGATAAGAGAAATGAAAAGCGTGGGCAGACAAGTCTATGGTAAACTCTTATATGCGACAAGAAGTTTAGATGATGCTCTTGAAAATCTACTTCGGATTCAAAATAAAAACACAAACAGAAAAATTGCTTTAGTTGTGAAGAATGGAGAACTGCATAATGGCAAAACATATGTCGGTGAAGGTTGAGGTTTTAGATCCAATCATATCACACGAAAAAGATACCTTTTGGAATCAGTTGGAGAAATACGCTAAGAACTGTCCCATATCCTATTCCAGCCAAGGATATTGTTTCAATGCTATTGGAGACAATGTTTTTGGGAAGCCATATAAAAACTATGATTACTTTGATGTTGCTGAAGATGAGGGCGAAAAGATTCGTATCTATTGGGTAGAATCTGAATATGAAATTGTAGTTGAAGATTGGGACGATGCTGATGAATGGCCTATAGTTGAATCCGATGATATACAAACTAAGGGATTTGATGATTGAAGACAAGTTGAACATTTTTATGAGAGACATCAAGAAAGAACTTGAGTTGATTCACTACAATCAAGCTTTAATAAACAGAAGCATGATTCAGTTGAAGAATGTTTTTGAGTTTCTTCAAAACTCTCATGTTGAGGACATTCGCAAGTTTTTAGAAAGGTATGGTAATGAAGACAGTGAAACCGAAATCTCTATTCGGGAAGATGACTCGCAGGCAGAAAGCACAGAATAAAAAGTTTCACGCAAAGGTTTACATTTATCTAGGCAGAGAAAAGGATTCTAGCGGAAAGGAGAGTCCTTGTTCTAGAGTTCTAGATATGTATTTTGATGATTTGCTAGATTTAGAAGACCAAATTTATAATTGGAAATATCCTTCGTGGATGAACTTCAAAGAAAAGTTTGATGGTGTTGAGTGTCGAGGTAAAACTGTAATTTTCAATAAGCACCCCTTACTTTACATTTACCCGATAGGGGATGGTGGAGTGAACAACAACAAGTCTTTCAAGGGGTCTGTGCTGGTTTCTGAGGTTCAGGAGTTGTTTGGGGATGATACCCTACCCAAGAACAGTGAACTTCTCACAAGGAGACTACACGAACGCTGGCAAAAAGAAACATTGGGATAAATAAAGCATGGAATACTCTTCTAGGAAACAAAACATGGAAGACTCCAACTCTTCGTCTAAAAAGAAAAGACAGTTGATTGGGATTGACTATGTGGGTGATGGGATGTATACTATGATGTTGATAAAGAATGACGACATGATTCCACTGAGGTCTAGCAACAACCCAACTTATCTTTTTCGTTTAGCAATTGATCGCGCTGGAGGAAGAGAAAACATATTGATGTCTGACACAGCAAAAGAAATCTTTTCTTTTATGAAAGATGCGCCTGATGTGAGTGATTTGAAAAACTTTATTTTGGAGTGAATCGTAATGACATACAGACTACACGTTGATATTCCCATTGATGGGAATGAAGATGACGCTATTCAAAAAGCAAATGCCATCATTGAATGGTGGGCAAATTCAGAGGCTGCTAGAGCAGATTTACGATATCTGGGTGTTCGAAAAGTAAACTATCGTCTAGGCCATGACGAAGATAGGCAAAAGTCAAACTATCTCATCAAGAATGAGAATGGCCACATTAACAATAAAAAGTCCAATATCCTACTTGACACTGAAGATGTGTGAGGTATAATTCATCTGTAAAACGGGACCGAAGCGGAGGCATTAGCAGTATCGCTTATAACGATATTTTCGAGAGTTCGAATCTCTCCGGTCCCACTTTTCAAAATGGAGGTTTACTATGAGTGATGATATGAAACAAGAACTTAGCAAAGCTAGTGATTCCATCGGAAAACTTGTCGGAAGTATTTTGGGTATCACGTTGATGACGATGTGGATCACCATCGTTGCAACATTCACTTATCAATGGTATACTGGTTGACACAATGGCAAAAAGAGTTCTTGATCGGTTTGACTTGGAGGCAGAACGAGAAGGAAAGGCATTTGCAAAGCATCTGATTCATCATAGAATCAGCAAGGGTGGACGACTTGGAAAGAAGATTCGCAAGGAGCGAACAATTTGTGAAAGAGTTGAACACCAAATTGATTGTAGGTATATGCGAAAGTATGTAGTGGGATCGGAGTGAAATCATGAGCAGACTTTGTATTCACTGTAGCACAGAGATTCCATCAGCACGCCTTGAAGTTCTTCCAGATACAACTTCCTGCGTTTCCTGCTCAGAAAAGAATCCTCCAAAGGTTGTCGCAAGAATGATATACAATCACAAGACGGCTGGTGAGGTTATCATCGCAAAGGGTGGTGAGAACGTCCGAAGATTGAACCGAGAGTGGGCGAGGGCGCGATGACGTTTGACCACATGGAAAACAACTATTGTTTCGTCACGGGTAAATTCATTCCCGTTGGTCAACCTTGTCGTTTCACTTTTGAGTTTGATGCTTGGGTTTCGGAGGAAGGACAAAGAAAAGTTTACGCAAGTTCTTCCGATGCTGATGGTGATCTCTATTTGATTCGCAAAGAGTGGGAAGAACAGGATGAAGTTGAACGCAAAATTCGTTCAAACAAAGCACTTGATGAACTGTCAAAATTGGATGAAGAGTTAGGACTATGACTGCGGATAAATGGAACCCAGATCCCGTTGAGCGTCTTGAAGACGGCACTTGGATTTTTTGGGATGAGACTTGGGCAAATTGGCACGGACCATTTAACACCGAGGAACTTTGTCGAAAAAATCTTAAAGAGTATGCTAGAGAACTGGAAGAATATGGAGAAGAGGAGTGATAACTCCTGAAGTAAAAACCTATGGTGATAAGGGTATGCAAAACGCATATCTTCAAAGTAAAAGAGTTCCACTTCCGTTTACCAGTAATATTTGGAAAACAAATGAAGACAAAGAACAGCTTCGATTACACTCTGGATTACAGCAAGATAAACTTCCGAGAAACCCCTGAACTCTACCGAGTAGGTCGTGGAGAACAGGGGGTTCTTCTTGTGGAGCCATACAAGTCGGAAATCTGCCCACATTGGAAATTTCGTATTCCAGAGATTGCAGAAAAGTCAGCAAAGAAAATTCATTCAATGTTTCTTTCATACTTGGAGGAAAACGATTTCATCGGGGCGGACATGGCGAGAAAGTTTTTGATGATGGGATGGACACGAAGTTTACGATATGCGAATCATCACAGTGGACGAAAGTATGATGAGCATGGAAAGGTGATTCCCCAAGAGAAGGATTGGAAGGACTCCAAATACTACAAGAGTAGTAGAATTTTCAAGAAGTATTTTGATTTGGCTAGAACAAACGAGGAATATCTCTCTATGAAAAAGGAGTGGATGAAATGAGAACAAGTGATGTGCTTGGCTTGATTGAAAATATTATGAACAATTTTGATTACGAAGAGTGTTGTGATATTGCTAAATACGGGTTGAACACACAACAAGAACAAATAATTGCAAAGATTCTTGTTGACAAAAATCGGATGGGTGAATATACTGACATTCTTAAAAAGGTGAAGAAACATTGTGAGCACGAATACTATGGAGAATAAAATAGAATCCTTGGTTGCAGAACTTGCTGATTACACAGATGAGCAAGGAATACCGGAGATTCTTCCAAGGGAGTGGAGAAGTATAAACCAACGCTTTACGAAAGATGAAATTCGTGAAGCGTTGGCGCATTACATCACAAGAAACAATCCTCCGTTTCCTGTGAGTAAGATTACGGAAACACAACTACACAGAACTTTCCACAAACTTCTTACCGACAACATGGACGATTTCATCATATGGGATTTGAGTAACCGAAAGGTTCTTGAGAAATATGATGACTACAAGTATCCATTCGACAAGCATGGATTTGCGTTGATTGAACTCGGGCATCCATACAATGCCGTGAGCAACTTTTTCCAACAGAAGAATCGCCTGAACTGTGGTGCATATGGGTTCAAAGCACCAATGGAGATTTGGAGAGATTTCGATGCACTGAAAAAGATGAACTACACTTTTTGGAGGTTGGGGAATGATCGCGTGGACGACAAGGCCTGGAGGGGGTCTTTTCGTCTCGGTTCATACACGGCGACTCAGTTCAAGCCTCATGTTGCAAAATGCATGTATCTCATGACGAAAGCAAGAATCGTGCTGGATACAAGTTGTGGATGGGGAGATCGTCTTGCTGGTTTCTACACGACTCCAAGTGTTGAGGAGTATTTCGGATGTGACCCAAATGAAAACACTTTTGAAACCTACAAGGAACAATGCATTTGGTATGAGAAGACGTTGACAGGTAAAACTCCTGTTCTTCGTGAAGGTAAGGATTGGTTTGAGTGTTCTGGTTCAAAGTATGTTCGGATTCTTCGGTCTCCAGCCGAGGACATCAATTGGGCAAACGAAACCAAGGAAAAGTTTGATTGCACATTCACATCACCTCCATACTTCAGCACTGAAAAATACAATGAAGGAAGTCCGAACGACAAGGACCAATCATGGAGTCGGTATGGCGAATATGAAACTTGGAGAGATGGATTCATGTTCCGAATGCTTGATGGGGCATGGAATCACACCAAGGACAATGGTTTCGTCATCATAAATATCATGGACCCGAAGATCGGTTCAAAACGACATTATGCTTGTGACGATATGGTGGACTACATGGTTGACAAAAAGAAAGCAAATTTTCTCGGTCAGATTGGAATGCGAATCAAACAACGACCGAAGAAGATGGAAGGTCTTCAGGAATTTCTAAAACTAGATTACATAGAAAACGTCTGGTGTTTTGGTAAGGGAACCGGATCCATTTCCAAGCCAAATTCACTGGAGAACTTTTTTTAAGAAAGGAGAAAAGTTATGAGCAGTTTTTGTTGTAACGGAAGATCGGGAGGAAATTTGATTCTCGGTCTAGCAGTGGCTTCGTTGGGTGCGAGTTTCTATTTCAGTAGCAACTCGGATGCCAACAACGCAATCTTCTTCTGTGGTGCAAGTGCAATTCTATTTGGAATTTCTTGTTTCATGGACAGAATGTCCTTCAAGAACATTCTTCAAAGAAGAGATATGGATGATTCCATTAATGATTTGCATGTAAACATCAGTGATATTCATGATACCATCTCTAAACTGAAAAGTGACATGCGAAGAGAATGTAACGATGACATTCAAACTGTTTGGCGTAGTATTGACGATGTTGAAAAGCGCATTGACAATGAGATGGAAAACTTGAAGGTTTGCACAAAGAAAGTGTGCAAGAAAGAAATCTTGAACGAAGGTTGAATCCTTCTTGTCTGAGATTGGTGCTACAGCGCCTTTCTTGCTCTCGTAACTCAGTGGCTAGAGTAGCGCCTTTACACGGCGAAGGTCGGGGGTTCGAATCCCTCCGAGGGCATTGGAGATGAATGATGAAACTAGCAACACCAGATCAACTAGATGAAGTTTATGGATTGTATCGCAAGTATAGCGAATACTTCCCACATGTCAGAAAGAGTAAGGTTGAATTCTTCATCAACAATCATAGAATGGTATACGATCAAGGAGTCGCCATATCGTTCACCATCTATCAAAGAAAAGGTTATCTTGGAAACTGCACCGTCCCTCGCTATGATTGCATGTTGCATCAGATCATCAATGAGTCGCAGGGAAACGGAATCATCTATGAAGTGTTTTACGATTTTATGATTACACTTGGGAAAACGATATGGTGTACTGTAAGAACTGAAAACAAAAGATCCCTCAAGTTCATGGATAAAGTAGGATTTGAAAAAGTTGGTGATATAACTTGGGGAAAGAATAAACAAATACCGGGTGTGATACTAAAAAGAAAATACAAAGGAAATTTACTGTTTGAAGGGTAGCCGAGTTGGTAGCAGGCGCTTGACTGTTAATCAAGAGGATAACCTCCCGTCGTGGGTTCGAGTCCCACCCCTTCAGTTATAATTTATGAATTTTGGAGAATGAACAAAATGAATAGAATCAGTTACGTTACCATCGTGGTCGGGCTAGCATGGGGCGACGAAGGAAAAGGCAAAGTCATACATTCTCTAGCACCAAGATATGACATGGTGTGTAGGTGGAATGGTGGAGGGAATGCTGGACATACCATCTACGTCAATGGTGAAAAGAAAAAAACACACTTGGTTCCAAGTGGAATCTTCTCAAACAAGAAGTCGATTATTGGCCCGTGTTGCGTTCTGAATGTTGACAAGTTCTTGGAAGAGATATCGTATTTGAAAGCTGCTGGTTGCGATACTTCTTTGGTCAAGGTATCACCCAAAGCACACATCATCACGGAAGCACAAATTCGCTATGACAACTATTATCTGAAGGAAAAGTTGGGGACGACAGGAAACGGAATTGCTCCCTGCTATTCAGACAAGATGATGCGAAGAGGAGTTCGTGCCGAAGAAGCTCTTCCGAAGGAATTTCTTTGGGATGGAGAACTGAAAGGAAAGATTCTTTGTGAGGGAGCTCAGAGTGTGTGGTTGGACATAGACCACGGAAATTATCCCTACGTTACCAGTAGTAGCACTCTACCATATTCTGCTTGTTCTTTAGGGTTCACACATAAAGACATTGATAGAGTAATCGGAGTCGCGAAGATTTACGACACCAAAAGTGGAGTGGATCCAGATTTCCCAGAATCTCTTTTGGATGAATCCAATGTTCTATTGAATGATATCATAAGGGAGGGAGAGGAGTTCGGGACAACCACGGGAAGAAAGAGAAAAGTCAATTGGTTGTTTGTTCCCAAACTTATAAAGGCAATAAATCTCTGTGGATGCGATCAAGTCATCGTGAACAAATGTGATATTCTCCAGAAAATTGGACATTATCGCTTGTATGATGATGGAGGTCTGTTAGAGTTTGATGACATTGAACTGATGAAGAATCACATTTGCACGAAGATTTACAATAACACTTCAGTCAATGACGTTAGGTTTTCTTCAAAGAAAGAATGTATATGAATGGAAGGTTGCCTGAGTGGTTGAAGGGGTCTGACTTGAAATCAGAAGAAGGCCTTTGGTCTTCCGCGAGTTCGAATCTCGCACCTTCCTTTGATGGAAAAAAAATGTTTGAGAGAAGTGCTTGACAAGAGGAGAACCTGATATATACTGTGTGGACAACTGAAAAAACGCGGGCATGGTATAATGGTTGTGCCCCAGCCTTCCAAGCTGGAGATGTCGGTTCAATTCCGACTGTCCGCTTTCAAAATAGAATATGGCCCTGTCGTCTAGTGGTTAGGACACAAGATTTTCACTCTTGTAAC
>Ga0070745_1001179_pt1 | contig 14702 bp, 20 predicted proteins | sample VirMetDEL_Mar_4_FD_77438 | JGI IMG/M metagenome (GOLD analysis project Ga0070745, IMG submission 77438) | Aqueous microbial communities from the Delaware River and Bay under freshwater to marine salinity gradient to study organic matter... | ecosystem: Environmental > Aquatic > Marine > Coastal ...
TGCCTGAGAATAATGCCTATGCTGGAAGGCGTTGACGCTGTGGTTACAGATCCGCCGTATGGGATTGGTGAAGCAGCAGGAAAAAATAAATCTCGCGGCAAAGTTGCGCCCGCCCGAGATTATGGCAAGTTATCATGGGATGATAAGCCGGCAACACGAGCCAGATTGGAGCTGATGAGAGAAATAGCGCGGTGGCAAATAATATTTGGTGGGAATTTTTACGACCTGCCACCAACTTCGTGCTGGCTGGTATGGGATAAAATGATAAGCGGTGATTTTGCGGATTGTGAGCTTGCCTGGACAAATTTAACAAAGGCAACTAGGCGCGTTCGCTTTATGTGGAACGGAATGCTTCGCCAGAACAACGAGCCGCGCGGTGATCATCCAACACAAAAGCCCGTCGAGGTCATGCGGTGGTGTATTGGACATGTTCCTGACGCAGCAACCATCCTAGACCCGTTCATGGGCAGCGGAACAACAGGCGTTGCAGCCGTCAAAATGGGTCGTAAGTTCGTCGGCATAGAACAAGAGGCAAGCTATTTCGACATCGCCTGCAAGCGCATAGAGGAAGCAACACGTCAGCCAGACATGCTTATAAGCGCGCCACCAGAGCCGCCGCTAGTGAGCGGGGACATGTTTGAATGACATCAATCAAAGGCTACCGCATCACAAAGGACGGGAAGGTAACCAAAGCCCCTCGAAAGCAGTCCGTCAGCCAGCGTATCGCGGCGCGTAAGAAGAAAAAGATCGTGTCACGAGCAAAGGCAAATCACCATGGACGCACCGACACTTGAATGGCAGCGCAAAAACAGCCACGACAAGGCGCACACCGACGACAAGACCCGGCGCGTCACCTATCGCCGGATCTCGATATGGGAAAAGCTCCGCAAGGATGGCGACATTGACAACGGCCAGCTACAGGCGGCGAACAAGCTCTACAAGATCCATTGGGGCTCACTCGGCATGGATGTCAGGGACGGCGACAACATCAATCCGGATCCGCTCGAATACCCTCAATCATACTACGCCCAGAAGCTCGCAGAAGCAGAGCAGGCCGTCACAGTGCCGGCAATATGGTCAGCCATGATTCAGCAAGTGCAGCTCGAGGACTTTGATCTGTTCATCGACATTGGCCGGAAGGCAAGAGGCGTGAAGGACCGCCGCATCGCCCGCGCCCATGGCCTCTGCATGGTCCAGACTGGGCTAGACCTACTGGCCTACCATTGGGGATTCAAGGCGAGGCAAACGTGATGGTTTTCCTTTCGATGTGCCGCCTACTCAATACTGATCCCGCAGGCCAAAGCATCGCGCTGATTGGCTATCTCGCAATGTCTGTGGCGGTTGTAGGGATGACCTGCTTATCGGGCTGCATGGTCGCTCAAAACCCTGCGCGCGGCATCGCGGCGGCTGCCGTCACCATGATCTTCATGGTTCTCATGGTGGTGTCGCCGCTATGGTGCGGATAGGACAATAGTGATGGACAGAGACAAAGTAGGCACAAGTGAAGAGTGGAGCGAGTGCGCGGAGCGTGCAGCCAGATTGTTCATGTTGCTTCGGCCTGCAATAAAGGCTGGTGACTGCATTCGGCTTATTGCCATTGCTCTTGAAGAAATGGATCGCGGCCAGCCAGTAGACGACGCATTTCAGTTTGCTGCACATCTGAATGCTAGCCTAAGATATGGTTTTATCGAGCTTAAAAACGGATCTTACGAAGTCACGGGAGCCGGCCACGAGGGACAAAAACCACAGCATTTATGTCCCCCAAAAATTGAGGCAGAACAGTGTTGACGCCTAGGCCCAAATCAGTGCAACAACTCATTATGGTCGGAGTAGTGCGTCTAGAGGACAGGGACTCATGCGCATAACCACGACAGAAGATGATCTGAAAGCCGCAATCGTTGCAGAGCTTTCACTTGATCTCGATGAGAGCGCGGCAGGAACCTACGCACACAACATCGTCCGTAGGCTTATGGAAATCGCCCAGCCTGCAAAAACCTCAGACATTACCGGATTTCCAGAAGACGACGACTGGAGAAGGGATGCAGATGCATTCGAGAGGATGGCGAAGTCCTCCCGCGTCAAGGTGCCAGGCTTCCCAGGGATCGAACAGAAATGACCGGGCTTGTTGGTGTTAAGCAGGATTTGGCTGATAGCCTATCAGCAATCGATGTTGATGAGCCGAGTATAGGCCGGACAAGGAAGCGTGACGGTGAATTTTTCGAAGTCGAAATTTGCGCATTTACCGGGCCGAAGCAGTACACAATCGAGAATATGAGGATACACCAAAGCCAGGTGGACCCGAAGGGCGTTATCGGCTGGGGGTATGAATTCAAATGACCATCAACGCTAACACCATCAAACCTATATTCCTGATTGCAGCCATGATCATCCTGATTGCAGCCATGATCATCGCCGGCGCAACTGTCCTGGACATGCTGCCCGGAGTGAACCTCCCACTAGGTGGAAGCATCCAGGAAAAGGCGTTGCTTGCCATTGCATGTGCATTCATCGGCAAGTGATTGACCTACAACTTTGTCTTTGAATCAAATCAATAAATCAAAGGAAATCAAAAGTGCCTCGCGGTGGAGCTAGAGCGGGAGCCGGAAGAAAGCCCGGAAACCCAATCACGAAAACTCAGAAAACCGCCTTGAATGCGATCAGAGACGGCAAGGTTTTGCCCTTGGATGTCATGCTGCGCGGAATGAGAAAGTACTACTACGCGTGGGAAGACGCGCCGGACGAGCAGAAGGACGATAAGGATCTGGAAAAGGCCGTTGCCTATGCTGTGCAGGCCGCTCCGTTTCTGCATCCGAAACTGGCCAACGTCCAACACGGCGGGGACAAAGAAAACCCCCTTACATTCAACATCGTCACAAACGTTGAACGCGAAGACGAACCGAAGCCTGTCAATGACGATAAAACCCTGGAACTAACAGCCGATCCACATGACGGCAGCTACCATTGATCTAGGCTATCGCCCTAGAGATCAGTTCCGTTCATTTCATCGAAGAAAGCAGCGTTGGTCATGCATTGTCGCCCATCGAAGGGCTGGCAAGACGGTCGCCTGCATTATGGACCTGATCGACTACGCCCTACGGTGCGACAAGCCTAATCCGAGGTTCGGTTATCTGGCTCCGTTCTACGCACAAGCCAAGGACGTTGCCTGGTCCTATATCAAGCAGTACGTGGCCCCGATCCCTAACGTGGAGATCAACGAAAGCGAACTGAGGGTGGTCCTGCCAAACAAGGCGACCATCAGGCTCTATGGCGCCGACAACTACAACCGGATGAGGGGTGTCTACTTCGACGGCGTTGTCATGGATGAGCCGGCCGACATGGACCCAAGAGCTTGGCCGGAAGTTGTTCGCCCGGCTTTGTCCGATCGGCGCGGGTGGGCAACGTTCATCGGAACGCCAAAGGGGCGGAACTCATTCTACGAGATTTTCCAGGACGCCGCTAAGAAGCCGGATGACTGGTTCTCGATGACCTTGAGAGCTTCGGAGACTGGAATTCTCCCGGATGAAGAATTGACCGACGCCCGTTCAATGATGAGCGAAGAGCAGTTCGATCAAGAGTATGAATGCAGCTTCAATGCTGCGATCCTCGGAGCCTACTACGGCAAGCAAATGGCCGCGCTCACTCGTGAGGGGCGCGTCATGTCGGTGCCGATCGATCCGAGCATTCCAGTCTACACCGCTTGGGATCTTGGCCTGGATGACGCTACGGCAGTGTGGTTCGTCCAACAGGCTGGCCGCGAGGTCCGCGTCATCGATTACCTGGAAACGAACAACACGGCATTGAGTGAGATCGCCCGCGAGATCATGAACTCAAAGCCCTACACCTACGCAGAACACTACCTGCCGCATGATGCGGAGATCAGGGAGCTCACAAGCGCCAAGAGCCGCAAGGAAACGCTCGAGAGCCTAGGTCTGAGGCCAATTCGGATTGCAGCCAAACACAACGTTGAAGACGGTATCGAGGCGGTTCGAAACTTCCTCCCGCGATGCGTCTTCGATGAGGGACGGACAGAGCTTGGCATTGAATGCCTTCGGCAATACCAGCGCGAATGGGACGACAAGTTGAAAACCTTCCGACAACGCCCCCGACATGATTGGGCAAGCCATGGCGCGGACGCCTTCCGCTATCTGGCTGTGTCAATGCAGCAAGCAACGCTGCCGCGCGAACGCCGCCGCCCAAAACGTGGAACGATTGCCTAGACAATGACCGCACAACCGATGGACGACAGAGACCTGCTGAGCATTCTCAAGCAGGAGGAAGTCGACGCGTCCAGCTATTACTCATCAGAGCTTGCCCATAAGCAGGCCGACGCCATGGATCGCTACAACGCCGAGCTATACGGCGATGAGGTTGAGGGCCGTTCCAAGTTCGTCAGTCAGGATCTTGAAAACACCGTCCAGACGATTATGCCGCACATCATGCGGTTGTTCATGCAGGACGATGAATTGCTTACCGTCGATGATGACGTAAACGACATCACGGAAATAGAGCAGCACGTCAAAAGCTACCTGCTTCACATATTCTTCAAGGACAACCCCGGCGAAACGATCTGCCACGATTTCGTGTGGGATGGGCTTGTCCAGCGTATCGGGATTGTCCGGGTTGCCGTCGAAGACCCAAAGCCGCAGCCGCCAAAGGAATACCACGGCCTAACGCCTGACCAGGCAATGCGGTTCGTCGAGGATCCCGAATTCGAGATCATCGAGCAGACCAACAACGAAGGCTCGTTCGATCTCAAGGTTAAGCGCACGCCAAAAGCAAAGCAGTTCGTCATTGAAGCAGTGGCGCCGGAAGAATTCGCGATCACAACGCGGTCCAAGAGCATTGACGAGGCCGGATATCACCGGCTCAAGCAGGAAGTGTACATTGCGGACCTAGCCAGGGAGTTTCCCGACAGCGCCGGCGAGCTTGATCCGACCGGGGCCCATGCGACGGATGATCAGCAAGACGATCTCGACAGCGACCCACGCAAGCAGGCTCGCTTCGACTCTGAGAACTACGACACAAACGGCGGCCAGAGCCACGAGCAGCAGCGCCGGACGGTTGATCTGCTGACAGAGTGGATACGCATTGACTTCGACGGCGACGGGGTTGTGGAGCTGCGGCAGGTCAAACGCGTTGGCAACACGATCCTTGAGAACATCATTGTCGAGCACTCAGAGCTTGTTGAGTGGTCTCCATCGCGGATTCCGCACAAGGCGATCGGCCGGAGCGTAGCTGATCAGATTTGCGAGCTGCAGAAGGCTGCAACGGTCGTCACGCGGACCTACTTCGACGGCCTCGGGCAGTCGCTCATGCCGCGCACGGTGGTCAACCAGCAGCAGCTTGCCGATCCGTCAGTCCTTGATCAGATCATCGATCGCGACATTGGCGATACGATCCCGATCAACGGCGATGCCAGGTCTGCAATCGCGGAAATGCCAACGCCTGACGTAAGCCAGTCAGCCCTTGCCGCGCTTGAGCATCTTGACCAGCAGCTAGAGCAGGCATCAGGAGTGATGCGCGCGGCACAAGGCCAGAACGCGGACGCCGTGACAGAGACGGCAGACGGCATCAGACGCCTACAGGCAGCAGCAAACGGGCGCATTGAGCTAATTGGTCGATGGGCGGCCAAGGGCGTTGAGCGCATATTCCAGCGGCTCTTAAAGCTGGTCATGCAGTACTAGGACCAGCCCCGGATCATCAAGATCAACGGCCAGCCAATGCCGATCGATCCGTCTACGTGGTCCGAGGAAATGACTGTCTCGGTTCATGTCGGTGTTGCCGGTGAGACTCGAGAGGAAAAGGCGCAGAAGCTCAGCATCACGATCGCCAAGCAAGAGCAGATCATGATCGAGCTATCGAAGCTCGGTATTCAGCCGGATGCTAACCCGGTTGCCAACCTGCACCAGTACACGAACGCGCTTCACGACCTGCAGAAGTGCTACGGCATGAAAGATGCTGACCGCTATTTCACGGCCTTGCCGCCGCAGTTCTCGCTTGGGTTGCCGCCGCCTGGACAGCAGCAAGACCCGAAAGCGTTGGAAGCGCAAGCCCGCGTTCAACTTGAGCAGCAGAAGGCGCAGGCCCAAGCCCAGCTACAGGCCCAGAAACAGCAGTTCGACCAGCAGGCATCGTCTCGCGAGCTTGAGTTCAAAGAGGCATTGGCCGCACGCGAAGCGGAAACGCAAGAGCAGTTGCAGTCGATGAAACTCGAAAGCGAACGCCAGATCGCCCAGCTTCGGATCACGTCAGAGCAGGAAATCGCCCGCGAGCGAATGGCGATGGAGAACCAGCTTGCCTATGACCGCATGGCTATGGAGCAGACATTGGCGCGGATCAAGCATGACGACGCTCAAGAGATCGCACGCAGCAACGTTGCGATGAAGTCGAACGGCTCCAACGGGATCAGCAAGAACCGACCAGGCGGGGATCTCAGCAAATGAGGAAGCGCAAGAGCCAGGTTGAGCGCTGGCAGGATATTGAGCAGCGCGGAGAGCGGATTAAGACCGTCGCCAACCATCCAGAAGTAACTCAGTTCTTCGAGCAATACGACGACCAGTACACGCAGCGCATTCTTTCCGACATCGACAATCTAACCGGGACAGAGCGGGAAATGCCCGACGCTCTGTTGGAGAAGGTCATCAGGCGCCGAGCCATGCGGGAGCTTCGCTATTTCCTAACCGGCGCGATGGCGAACGGCGACAGGGCAAAGGAAAAACTCAAGGAATTGCAGGATGGATAATCAGGAAGCCGCAGCAACAGGTGATCTCGGTGACGGCTCAATCGCATCGGCCGTGGCCAGCATGCCGGACATTGAATCGCTTGAGCAGGGCTTGCCGGATCGAGGCGACAACGGACAATTCAAGGCCCGTCCGCCGCTGCAGGAAGAGCCATCGCATGAACCGGAAGAAACGGAAGCGCCGGAGCCGGAAGCTGATCAGGAAGTTGATGCAGCTGCAAAGCCCGCAGAAGGTGACGCCGAGGAAATCGATTACGTTGAACTGCCCGGCGACGAGGGCGAAGAGCCAACCAGGATCAAGCTAGAGGAGCTGGTTGAGCGCTATAACGGCTATGAACAGCTTCAAGAGGAAATCGAGAACGTTCGCCAAGCATCGGTCCCGCCAGAGGACTATGACCAGTACATCGATCAGAGCGTTCAGATGTACGGCCAGCTGGAAAATGCTATCGGGCAATGGCTGCATCTGAACCAGGTGCAAGCGCCGGATGAAAGCCTGCTGCAAAGCGATCCTGATCTTTACGCGGCCCAACTGCAGCACGCGCGGGCGCTCAACGGACAGCGCCAGGATGCACTGGCGAAGCTAGAGCAGGTCAAGAACCTGCAGGCACAAGAACAAGAGCGGCTTGAGAGCGCCAGATGGGCGCGCGAGCAGCGCAAGATTGTACAGGATTGGCCAGAGTTAAGGACAGAGGCAGTCATGCGAAGCGTGATGGAAGACCTTGAGTCCAACTATGGCGTCGACGCTCAGACACTCGCAGGCATTCGCGACGCTCGAGCGTGGAGACTCATCAAGGATGCCATTGCTTATCGTAAGTCCCAAGCGACAGCCAAAAAAGTCGCGAAGGCAGTGACGGCAAAGCCAAAGCTGGTCCGCTCCAGAGGATCAGCACCACCCCAACAACGTGCCCGATCGGACGCCATGTCACGGCTGAGCCGGACAGGATCAATTGATGATGCGGCCGACGCTATCGGGCACCTGCTCGATTAAGGACAACTACAATGGCAGTGCCAAGCAACACGCTGCAGACATTTGCAATGGTCGGGGTCCGCGAGGACCTTACTGACGCAATCACCAACATCGCACCGATTGAAACGCCGTTTTATTCGGGAGTGCGAAAAGGCAAGACGAAATCCCGGACGCCTGAATGGCAAAAGGACGAATTGCCGAACCCGGATCCGACAAACGCGACGGTTGAAGGCGACGACGCCACGAACGACAGCCTGGACGATCCGACCCGGCTCAAGAACGTGGTGCAGTTGTTCGATAAGGTCGTCCAGGTTTCGACGACTGCGCAGGCCGTCGACACGGCAGGCCGATCGTCGGAACTCAAGTATCAGGTCGCCAAGATGGGCAAGGCCAAAAAGCGCGACATCGAAATGAGACTTTGCGGCAACTATGCGTCTGTTCTCGGCAACGCATCGACGGCCGGCCAGCTCGGCGGCGTTGAAGCCTGGCTTGAAACCAACGTGGAGCGGGACGCAACGTCCGGCGCTGATGGCGGTTTCAATACCGGCACAGGCATCGTGGATGCTGCAACGGATAGCTCAGGAACTCACGCGTTTTCTGAGACACTGCTAAAGACTGTGATCAAAAACGTATGGGACGCCGGTGGCGATCCGGAAATGATCATGGTCAGCGGTACTAAGAAGCAAACCGCTTCCGGCTTCTCCGGCATCGCTACGCAGAACAAGGATTATCGCGGCCGTTCAACCGAACGTGCGGTAATCATGGGTGCGGCTGATCTCTACGTTTCTGACTTCGGAGAACACCGCATCGTTCCGAACCGCTTCGTTGGTGCTGGTGGCGGGCGTACTGCTACCAACGGCCTCTATCCTGGCCAGACTGCCTTGGTTCTCGATATGAGCAAGTGGGAGGTCAAATTCCTGCAGCCCATGAAGACCGAACCGCTGGCCAAGACGGGCCACAGCGATCGCCGCATGCTCTCATGCGAACTGACGCTGGTCTGCCTCGATGAGGCGGCCAACGGCGCGGTTGCTGATCTCACCTAACCAGGGACGGGCCGGGGGAAACTCCGGCCCTAACTACATGACCGGATACGTCACGATTCTTCGCAACAAGCTTCACGGCCCTAATCGGCTTGGCTCAGGCCCTCAAGGCAAGTACATGGCCGGCGATCTTGTCGACGATACCATGGAAGACATCACGACCTTGCAGAAGTGGGTTGCAGCCGGGGTGGCTTCGGCATCATCGGAAATGCACCCGGAAGAGGCGGCAAAGGTCGGTCAAGATCTGATTGACGCTCAGAACACCGTCACACGCAAGGCAGGGGCCGAGCAGCGGATGGAGATGTTCGACAGCCTGCCGGAAGCAGAACGCGAAGTCCTACGCGAGCACGGCGATGAGGCCGTGGAAGTCATCACGGAAGGTGCAATCGAAGAGCCGCCGAAGCGCAAGCGCGGACGGCCCCGGAAGGATGCGCAATGACCGACAAGAGATTGCTTGATTACGATCCTGAGACCGGCATCAAGGAATGGTTTATCGACACGCCGGACGGGTTCCAGATCGCCTATGAGCAGGACTGCGAAGCCATCCTCGAAAGCAACAAGGAAAAGCAGTCTTACGGCGCTGAATACTTCAAGTCGAAGGGTGCAGAAGGCGAATACTGGAAAGTGGCCAGCATCCCGATTGTCATCCAGTACAAGTGGATGATCGAAGACGGCATTGACATCATGAACCGCGATCACATGCCCAAGGTGATCCAAAAGCTCAATGATCCCGACTGGCGTTACCTCAAGACCGCCGAGGTCATCATCTGATGGCGATCACGAACTGGGCAACTCTGAAATCGGCTGTTCAGACCTATGTGGCCCGATCTGACACGACGTTTGTCAATCAGATTCCGTTGTTCGTCAGCAACGCCGAGGAACGGATATTCCATGGCGTGGGAATGCCGGTTGACCCGCTGTTCAGCGAGCCGTTGCGCGCCGATGAGATGTTGACTGCTACGACGCTGGCCATGACTTCGGGTGCCGGTACGATCCCAGCCGATTGCCTTGCAGTTCGTCGCCTGGACCGGGACAGCGATACGATAGGGATTCAGCCGTTGTCGCCCGACGCATTTGCGATGCGGGTTGCTCATAACGATAGTGGGCGAATCCGCTGGTACACCATCGAGGGCCGGACCATCAAAACCGCTCCGGGCGGATACACAGGCAATATCAATATTCTCTATTATGCCAGGCCAACAGGCATCAGCGAGGCAAACACGACCAACGTGGTCCTGACAGCCCGCCCAATGCTGTACCTGTACGGAACTCTGCTCGAGGCGTTCACATTCATAAACGCGGACGACAAGGCACAGAAATATCTGGCCATGTTCCGTTCGTTGATGTCGGGCGTAAATCGCACTGCTGTTGCCATCGAGTACGGCGGCGGCAAGAAATCCGCCAAACCACGATCTAACCGGGTGATCTGATGACTCGCCTGATTCCCTTCGGACGCTTTCACCCGGATGCGGAAGGGATCAACGCTGCTGTTGTGCTCAAAGCTGCCAACGTTCGTCCTGTTGCGGCAGGCTTCGCGCCATTCAGGTCTGCGGTGAGCGTCGGGGACAGCCTCGGGTCACAGGTCAGAGGCGCTGTGTCTCGCCTCGATAGCACAGGCAACGTGATCAGCTTTGCGGGCACTGAGACGGCACTCAAGAAGCTCGGCAGCGGCCATGTCTGGTCTGATGTCTCGCGGGTGTCTGGCGGTGCCTATTCGACCACGGCGCCGGAGCGCTGGCGGTTCGGGGAGTATGGCAGCTACATCATCGCGACGAACTACGTGGATGATGTGCAAGCCTGGCAGATGGGCGTGTCGAGCAACTTTGCAGCGCTTGGTGGATCGCCACCAAAGGCGCGTTATATCGGCATCGTTCGGGATTTTGTGGTCCTCGGCAATCTGGTCAGCGACAACAAGGCGATTCACTGGTCAGCGGTCAACGATGCCACTGGATGGACGGTCGGGACGGCCAGCAGTGATGTGCAGAGCTTTCCTGACGGTGGCCCTATCCAGGGCATTATCGGCGGCGAGGTCGGCTACATATTCCAGCGTGAGGCTGTCACGCGCATGACGTTTGTGCCTGGCTCTGGCGAGATATTCCAGTTCGACGAGGTAGAAAGCGGTCGCGGCCTGTTTGCCCCGGATAGCCTCGTTCACAACGCATCAGAGGCATTCTACGTCGGTGTCGATAGCCTATATCGCATGAACCTTGCCTCGGGCGTTTCCAGGCCGATCGGTGTTGGAAAATTCCGTGACTGGTTCGTGGCCGATATGGAGCCGGACAGTCAGTCGCTTTGCTTCGGGGCACTTGCCCCTCAGATGAACCTCTACTGCCTCGCCTACGTCTCGCGGGACAACGTAACCAAGACTTCACCAGATCGCATGCTGGTCTATGATTGGGCGATCGACGAAGCTGCATTCGTCAACATCACGGCCAACACGCTAACCCGGTGGCTAAGCCAGGGCGTCGACCTGGACAGCATGGATAGCTTCGGAGATCTGGACAGCCTGGAATTGTCGCTTGATGCGCCGTTCTGGAAGGGCGGAGCGCCGCTTCTGAGTGTGTTCCAGGATGACAACAAAATCGCCTATTTCAACGGCTCCAACATGGCGGCTGAGTTCGTGACGGCGGATGGTCAGGTCGACGGCCGGCGACAGTTGATCACCGGGACCAGGCCGCACATTGATTGCACTGGTGTCACTGTTGAAGTGGCCGGCCGCGAGCGCGACGGCGACACGATCTCATATGCGGCTGCTGAGAGCATGGAAGACACAGGCGAAGTCCCCGCTTGGGTGTCAGGAAACTATTGCAGGGCACGCATAACGGTTGCTGCCGGCGAGTCCTGGACCTACGCGAAAGGCATCGACACGATGAGCCAGGATATGGGTTCGCGGTGAGGGAGCCTTATGTCGGTTCGTCAGAACGGGAATACGTTCTGGCCATCCAGCAGCTTGTGCGCGGTCGGTCAAACGCGGTTGGGCAGGTCACCTTGACGGCCAACGCCGCGTCGACCACGGTCACGCTTGATGAGCGCATTGCAAACGAAAACGGCCACCCGGTTTTTACAGCGTCGACCGCCAACGCTGCCGCCGAGCAAGCGGCCGGCACGATGTACGTCTCGAGCGTCACCAAAACAGGATTTGTGATCACCCATGCAAACAACGCCCAGACCGATCGAACCTTCTACTATGAGTTCCGAGGCGGTTAGCGGCTACAAGTTCTCACTGCTTGAGCCGCAGGACATTGTTGACCATTGGGACAAGATCGAACCGCTGCTGGAAACAGCCGTTGACCACATGTGGGACCACGACATGCAGACGCTTCAAGCGGCGCTGATCGATCCCAACGTCCGGCTGTATCTGATTGCGACTCTCAAGGGCGGTGAGATCAAAGGCGTGACGGGGGTGGAGTTCCTTGAGGGAGCCAACGGTGTCCGGGCCGTCAACTTCGCGTTCTTCTCCGGCGCGCAGTGGCGGACCTGGATGCCGGAAGGCATGCCCAAGGTGATCGCGCTGGCAAGGCAGCACGGCTGCACAATGGCAATGGGTGCGTTCCGGCGCGGGATTAAGCGCATGTTCCCGGAATGGGATTGGACACATGAAGTCGGAAAGCTAGAGCTGTGAGCACAAGAACCGAGACCACGACCAGCAATAGCAACACGCAAAGCGTGGAGCCATGGGGCCCGATGCAGGCCCCGCTGGAAAAGAACATCAACATGCTCAACAATTTGAGCGGTGATAAGCAGTGGTTTCGAAAGGCCAACCCCGGCCAGTTCCAGCAAGCGTTCAATATGTACGATTACGCGGCGAATATGAACAACCGGGGGCAGGACTATTTCACGCCGTTGCATACGCAGCAGCAGGTGTCTCCGCTGCTGCAGGGCGCGCAAGGCGATGTTCAGACGGGCGGTGGAGCTCTAACCGACTACGCCAACAATGCAGGCCAAGTCGATGCCGCTGGCCGTGGTGATCAGTGGCAGCAATGGCAAGATAACTTCCTCGGCGACAGCAACCCTTATCTTGATCAGGTCATCTCCGACTCGTTTCAGGACGTTTCAAACCAGATCAACCAGCAGTTTACCGGCGCCGGCCGGTCCTATGGCTCCGGCGCCTATGCTGATGTGATGGCCGATCGCCTCGGCAAGATCGCCACGCAAACCCGGTATGATGACTATCGCCGCCGCTATGACCAGGAGCGCGGGGCGTTCACGGGGGCGATGAACCAGGCTGATCAGTACGGCTACGGCGCGGCCAATCAGCTTTACGGCACCGGCACGAATACCGTTCTGCAAGGCTCTCAGGCCATCGACAACCAGGAGCGGGCAAGGATCGCCGACATTGAACGCGTAAACGCCAACCGGGCAAACATGATGTTGCAATCCGCCAAGCTACGCCAGCAGCATGACTATGAGCAGCGTCTCGAGCCTCACTTGCTTGCGCGTAGCTGGCCGCTGGCACAGTTGACCGGCGCTGGCGGTCGATATGCAACCACGTCTGGAAGCTCGACGGCATCGCAGTCTCAGCCAAATAACAACTTCTGGCCTGGACTGGTGTCAGCGGGTGCGGGGATCTTTGGAGGGTTCTTCTAATGGTAGCCTACCCGGATCGCTCTAGGCCGCTTTTTGACTTTCCTGTTTCACGTGAAAACAAGGCTCTAAGCAACCCATGGCCGCGCTCATTCTTCACGCCGGCTCCTTCTAAGAAAAAAAAGAAGAAGGACAAGAAAGAAGAAAAGCAATCGAAGTCGGAGAGCAAGAAAGAGGTGGATGAGGAAGGCAAAAACCTTCCTGTGTTTGATCCTGGCAATGACAGCAACCCATACCCGACAGAGCAAGACATCATCACTGCGATTCAGCTTAGTCAAATTATGGATGAGCAGTCGCAGTTCAGAACGTTTCCTCAAACACTTCAGAAGGGCATTGAGCAAACGTTCTCGACTGGCATCTTAGGACCAAAGCAGGAATACAAGCCGGTTGCAAGGTTTGCTCAGCCTATGCTGTCGCATACGCAAACACTAGCAGGTCCGCAGATTGGATCAGAGCGCGCCAGCAACGAATCTTCCGGGTTTGGTGGGCGCATGGGGCTTGGAGGCCCGAAAGGCGGCAAGGCCAAAGGTGCAATTGATCGGGCGAAGTTCAGAGCTGAACTAAACAACCCCGCTGTGCGGGCGCAGTTTGAAGAGTTGATGCAGGCTGAGGTCGGGCCATATGGCCATCAATCGCGAGTAGGATTTGCCGAGACGGTGTTCAACCGCGCTGCGATCACTGGTCAATCCATCAGCGATGTTGTGTTCGGGCGCAACAAGTCTCGCGGGTATTATCAGCCCATCAACCAAGGGACCATCAACAGAACGCGCCGGGGCATGAACCAAGCGAAGCGTTCCGCAAACTCAAGGGCGATTGATGCGGCCCTTGCCGGATCGAACACGACGAACGGCGCAACGCATAACGCAAGCGGCGGATGGGGCCGGAGGCATATTGCCAAATATGGAGTGCCACAGTCCGTTGTCAGCATGAACGGCGAGATGTACTACTCTAAGCCGCATGAGCAGGCCAAGATTGCGAGCTTGATTTCTGCCCCGATACCGAACGCTCCGCTACCAACCCAAAACCCTGTTGCAGTAGCCCAGAGGGCCGCCGCCAATACGCCGACGATGGCGCAGGCTGTGGATGGCCGGTTGAACTTCAATCAGCCGGTGAGCACCGTCGATGTCGCCTCGCTTGCGCCGGCCGACTCGCGAAGCTGGACGCAATTCACGCCTGCTGCTCAGCCACAGAACCAGAATGTGACGCCTGTGATGTCGACGGCGGTCAATCCTCCAGACTTGGCCCCGCCAGCTCCCGCTCCGAACCCGAACAGATCGGCATTTCAGGCGGCGCCCTTGCCAACGCAAGCGCCGACGCCACCAGGCTTTGCGCCTGCTCCTGTTCCGACTGCTAATCCTAATCGGGCAAGCCA